>WNEZ01002005.1_pt1 | contig 17303 bp, 16 predicted proteins | sample 5400521 | NCBI WGS metagenome assembly WNEZ01 (sample SAMN13153339, study PRJNA577476) | soil metagenome | isolation source: 120 cm saprolite under Douglas fir tree site 2 hole 1 replicate 1 | place: USA:California | collected 2015-04-18
CGTGTCCTGCCTGCACCAGAAGCGGTGCAGGGAGAGGTCCGCCCTACCTTGATTGCCCAACTCTATCATGCTTCCACCCTGTACCGCGGCTCGTTCCTCCAGGATTTTGCCTTGCGCAATACGCTCGATTTCGACAACTGGATCTGCATGCAGCAAGGCTACTGGTACCAGCGTATCGAGCAGGTGTTTGACTGGCTCTCCCGGCTGCAGAGCGCAGAGGGGGCACTCGAACAGGCCATCGAAACGGTCGAGCGCTGGCGCTCCTTTGACCCGCTCAACGAGGACATCTCCCTGCGCCTGATGCAGCTCCAGTTCGCGACCGGCAACCGCATCGCGGCCTTGAAGACCTACGAAACCTGCGTGGAGATCTTGATGACGGAGCTCTCCGCCAAACCCTCACCGAAATTGGTTGCCCTGGCAGAGATGGTGCGCAACACCTCTCCTCCTTGCGGCGCACACAACGGGGCTGGGAGGCGCACATCGACCGCGCGACCATTGCTCGATGTCCCTTTCGTGGGTCGGGGGACGGAATTCAGCAGACTCATGACACTCTATGAGCAGGCTTCCTGCGGTCAAGCGCAGGTTGTGCTGCTGGAAGGCGAAGCCGGGATCGGTAAAACGCACCTGGCCGCGTCGTTTCTCGCTTGGGTGAGGGCCCAGGGAGCAGATGTGCTCGTAGGAAGGACATTTCAAATGTCACAGTGCCTGTCCAATCAGCCACTGCTGGAGGCACTGCGCACCCGCTTAGAACAGGAACCTGATCTTCGTCAGTGGCTCGGCGATCCCTGGCTGGTCGAGCTCTCCGGCTTGCTACCCGACCTGCGCGAGCGGTACCCCGACCTGCCTCCCGCAACCATCGACGGGGCCTTTGCCTCCTCCCGCCTCTTTGAAGCGCTGGCGCGCCTGTCTCACGCCTTGGCCGCGCAGGCCCCTCTGCTCCTGTTTGCCGACGACATGCAGTGGACGGACACAGCCACCCTGGACGTGTTCCAGTATCTGGCTCGCTACTGGACGGAGCATGCGACGCCCGCCCTGTTGCTGCTGAGCAGGCGCACCGAAACACGGGATATGGAGCCGCAGATCTCCGAATGGCTGGCGCGTCTGAGGAGTACGATCTCTTTGACGCGCCTGGAACTGGGTCCTCTCTCTGCGAAGGACGTCCTCCAGATCGCTCGTTCACTCTCGGGGGTAGAGGGGGCACAACCATTGCTTCAAGGAGACACCCGCGATACATCGGGGTCCCACGATACATCGGGGACCTACAGTCAGCCTTCTGCGCAGCCTGTCCAGGCCCCTGGATGCAGCCTGAGCCCCGAGCGTTTCGGCGCATGGCTGTTTGCAGAAACCAAGGGGCAGCCATTCTACCTGAGGGCACTGCTCGAGACCCTGCTCGAACGTGGCGTCCTGGTGCCCAGTTTGATCGCGGGAAGCCGCTGGGTATTTGAGCCGCACCCCTCGATCCTCGAAGCCACTCCATCTGACAACATCCTTCCCGCGGACGTGCGCGAGCTGATCCAGCGTCGCCTGGCCCGACTGTCGCCCCCTGCCCGCACCCTGCTGGCAGCAGGGGCGGTGCTCGGCCATGACTTCACCTTTGAGGAGCTCTGCCAGGTCGCCCAGCTTGCAGCGCAGGACGGACTCGCCGCCCTGGATGAAGCCCTGCAGAGCCTCCTGCTGCATGAGTCCAGCCATCGCCGAGAAGGAAGAAGAGGAGTTTCCTATCACTTTGCTCACGACAAGATCCGCCAGGTGGTCTATGCAGCGGCTGGGGATGCCCGCAGGCGGGTCTTCCATGGTCGCGCGCTCACGGTCCCGGGGCACGTGGACGTCCCCACCGCAGAGCTGGCCTCCCACGTGCTCGCCAACGAATCAGCAGCTCTTACATTTCACTAGAGGAGAGCAGCTGGAACACAAACAAGATTTGAAGAGGAGGGAAACGACTTGAACACACTCGATCTCTATCGCTTAGATGGGAAGGTGGCCATCGTGACCGGAGGAGGACGAGGTCTGGGAGCATCGTTCGCTGAAGCCCTTGCAGACGGGGGAGCCTCTGTCGTTCTCTGTTCGCGCAAAGTGGAAGCCTGTGAGCAGGTCAAGCAAGCTCTTGAGGCCAAAGGGGCACGAGCGCTTGCTCTTGCCTGCGATATTACCCGGCCCGCCGATGTGCAAGTCGTGGTTGAAGCTGCGCAAGAGACCTTTGGCACCTCCCACTATGCCCTGAAAGATCGGGCGTATCTTCAACCAGCAGACAACTATGTCACAACAAACGATTGTCTGTCTCCTTGGCTCGTTCAATAAACGCTTTTCTCAACGCTCGTCGACTATACTAGTTCTATCGCACGACGCTCTGACAGAACGACAAGGGCTTCCTTGCCCCACGATAAATCGGGGGCCTACCGTAGTTCCCCCCCGATTTATCGTGGGAGCCCGATTTATCATGGGAGTTCTCGGGTTGGGAGGCAAACTCTCGCCCCACGTAACGTCGCCCAGCAAAAAGGAATACCGCTGTGTTTTGTATATGCAGTCGATGAAAGGAGAACGGGCCAGTGAGTGAAAAGAATCCAGAAGAAAGCCTGGTGAGGACCTGGGCCGAGGCGCAGCAGAAGATGCTCATAGGTTGGCTTGATCTGGTGCAGGGGACGGAACACCTATCGCGAAAAATGGTTTGGAACGAAACCGTGAAAGCCTGGCAATCGGCGGTGCAAGAGACGCTCGATGCTCAAGCCAGGTGGCTGCGAGACTGGACCGGGCGCGTACAGGTCACTTCAGGAAGCCCGACCGATCTCCGCAAGAACGTACAACAGGCCCAGGTGCTGCTCCTGCGTTGGACAGAGGCACAACAGCACCTCTGGCAGGACTGGTTCCAGCTCGTCGGGCACCTGGGGCCGCTCCTTGAACCTGGCTTCCAAGCCGATGAGCACCTGCTCCACACCCTTCAGGAAAGTGGACAGGCGATCGTCGACGCGCAAACCGAATGGGTTCAGCGCTGGACGACAGACGTGATTGATAGGTAAGTTTGATGATCCCGAGCTGCTGCACACTCGGGCTAATCAAAGCCAGAAGGAGGGCGAGCTTCGCTCGCTGTGAGGTAAGGGAGGTCTGCGCTAAGTCGCGTTGATCCTGGTACCCGCAAGGGGATACCTGTCCCCCAGACAGGGCACCACTACTTTACTGAGTCATGGAGGGAGCGGCACGCGTGTTGCTTTGCTCCACGGCTCACGCTCGCATATCATCGTTAGAGGACTACCAATGAGGAGGGAATGACCATGAGCGTTACGACAAAGAAGACGCTTCCACAAGCCAATGGCGATTTTTACAATATTTTCTCAACTGTGAGTGAGGAAGACCAGGCACTGTTACAGCGGGTGCGAGCCTTCATGGACAGTGAGGTTACCCCGATTATCAATCACTACTGGCTCCACGATGAATTTCCGCATCAACTCATCCCAGCACTGGCAGAACTGGGCGTCATGGGTACGTCATATCACGGGTATGGCTGTCCTGGCAAGAGCACCGTGCTGGATGGCATGTTGATGATGGAGCTCGCGCGTGGGGATAGTTCGATTGCCACCTTCAGGGGCGTCCACAGTGGACTCGCGATGGGCTCGATTTACCTGTGCGGCTCAGAGGAACAGAAACAGCAGTGGCTGCCTTCGATGGCACGCCTGGAAAAAATTGGCGCCTTCGGGCTCACCGAGCCCCTGGTCGGCTCTGGGACCTCGGGTGGCTTAACCACTACGGCAAAACGCGACGGAGACACCTGGATCCTCAACGGGCAGAAGAAATGGATCGGCAATGCCACCTTCAGTGACGTGACCGTGATCTGGGCGCGTGATGTGGCAGACGACCAGGTGAAAGGCTTTCTGGTCGAGAAAGGTACTCCAGGCTTCAAGCCAGAGAAAATCCTGCACAAGATGGCCTTGCGCGTGGTACAGAATGCGCTTATCACCCTCGAGGACTGTCGCGTGCCCGAAACCAGCCGGCTCCAGAACGCCAACTCCTTCAAGGATACGGGAGCCGTGCTGCGGATGACCAGAGCTGGCGTGGCCTGGGAAGCGGTCGGATGTGGACTGGGCGCCTATACCCATGCGCTCAAATACGCCCAGGAGCGGGAGCAGTTCGGCCGTCCAATTGGCCGCTTCCAACTCGTGCAGGACCTGCTGGTACGCATGCTGGCCAACGTCACCTCGTCCCAATGCCTGGTCTTACGCCTGTCCCAGATGCAGGATGCCGGCATCATGAAAGACGAACACGCCTCACTGGCCAAGGCCTTCTGCACCGTGCGCATGCGCGAGACGGTGGGCTATGCTCGCGAATTGCTCGGGGGCAACGGCATCCTGCTCGACTACCATGTTGGGCGCTTTGTGGCCGATGCTGAAGCCATCTACTCCTACGAGGGCACGCGCGAAATGAACACGCTCATTGTGGGCAAGGCCATCACCGGCTTCAGCGCCTTTGTATAGGGTATGCAGACACATTAGCGATTTGTCTACATCCAGAGTGGATTAGGAGGGCACACATGCCTAGCAGCGACTACAGTATAAGTACCATCAGTCAATTCGTTGGACAGGAACTTGGTGTCTCCGAGTGGATGACGATTGACCAGGAGCGGATCAATCATTTCGCCGACTTTACAGGCGATCAACAATGGATTCATGTCGATGTGGAGCGGGCCAAGCGGGAAAGCATATTTGGTACGACCATCGCCCATGGATATCTCACGCTCTCTTTAGCTGCCGCCTTGTCAATGGGGCTTGGCCTTGTCCCAGCCGGCGTTTCCCAGGTGCTCAATTATGGCCTCGATAAGGTGCGCTTTCTGGCCCCCGTGAAAGCGGGGTCACGCGTCCGGGACCGAGTGGTGTTGCTGTCAGCGGAACCACAGGGTAAGGGACGTCTCTTGCTTAAATTCCGCAACACCATCGAGATTGAAGGGGAAACGAAGCCAGCCCTGATCGCCGATGCCCTCTCGCTGTTGGTGACGGAAGCATGAGGTGGCACTACCCAGGCTAAATAAGGGGAGAGGACCCATGACACAACATCACGAAGATGGATTGCGCGAAGTGCGCCGCACAGAGGTGGGAACGGATGCTGCCGAGAACATCCTTGGCCCCAATCCGGTGGTCGGCGTGCGCGGCAAAGATATCCTCGAGACGCTCCGCAAGCTCGGCAGGCAAGCGCTGAGCCAGCCGCACGAGGTGCTCGCCCACGGGTTCACATTCGCAGCAGAGGCAAGTCGCATCCTGGGAGGCGCGTCTGAGCTCGCCCCGGACCGCAAAGACCGCCGATTCCAGGACCCCACCTGGAGAGAGAACGATTTCTACCTACGCGGTTTGCAACTCTACCTCGCGGCGAGCAACGAGCTGCACGACTGGGCCGATGCCACCACCCCCGACAGCGAGGACAAGGAGCGTGCGCATTTTGTGTTGTCCCTGTTTACCGATGCCCTGGCCCCCAGCAACAGTGTCCTCAATCCAGAGGTGCTCAAACGCTTCCTGGAAACTGGCGGCAAGAGCGCCGTGAACGGTCTACGTCACCTGCTCGATGACCTGCAGCACAACGGCGGGATGCCTAGCCAGGTCGATAAGAGCGCGTTCAAGGTAGGCAAGAATCTGGCCACGACCCCCGGCGCGGTCGTCTTTCGCAACGAGGTGGTGGAACTTTTGCAATACCAGCCCGTGACCGAGACCGTCGGCGAGCGCCCGCTCCTCATAGTGCCGCCCCAGATCAATAAGTTTTATGTCTTCGACCTCTCCCCCGACAAGAGTCTGGTGAGATACGCGCTGAGCATTGGGCTGCAGGTCTTCGTGATCAGCTGGCGCAATCCCACCCCGGCGCACCGCGACTGGGGCATTGACACCTATGTCGGGGCCATCGAGGAGGCGATGGAGGCCGTCAGTGCCATCACCGGTAGTCCCGACTGCAATCTGATGGGGGCCTGTTCGGGCGGGATGACCGCACTCTCGCTCTTGGGACACCTGGCGGCGCGCGGAGACTGCCGCGTCAACGCCCTGACCTTGATGGTGTGTGTGTTTGACACTAGCAACCAACAAACCACCATGAGCCTATTCGCCACAGAAGAAACAATTGAAGCCGCACGGCGGCACTCGCAGGACCAGGGCGTGTTAAAAGGGGATGAAATGGCACGCGTCTTCGCGTGGTTGCGTCCCAATGACTTGATCTGGAACTACTGGGTGAACAATTATCTCCTCGGCAATGAGCCACCCGCCTTTGATGTGCTGTACTGGAATAACGACACCACGCGCCTGCCTGCCAACTTCCATGGCGACATCTTATCCTTCGCTCTGCACAACTCGTTGGCACAAGCGGGCAAACTGACCGTGCGTGGGACACCCATCGACCTCTCGCAGGTCAAGTGCGATAGTTTCATCGTTGCTGGCACAACTGACCACATTACGCCGTGGAAGAACTGTTATCGCTCCCAGCTGTTGCTGGGCGGTCAGCGCGAGTTCATCCTGAGTGCCAGTGGGCATGTCCAAAGCATTCTCAATCCGCCCGGCAACCCGAAGTCGAGTTTTTTCACCAATACCAAGCAACCGGCTTCTGCGGAGGCGTGGTATGATGGTGCCACCAAGCACACTGGCAGTTGGTGGGAACACTGGAAAGGGTGGATTCTCGCCCACGCTGGCTCACAGAAGGCGGCACCCACATCGCTTGGTAATAGCACGTATCGCCCCCAAGTGGCAGCACCGGGGACGTATGTGTATGTGTATGTGTATGAGTAGGCAGGAGATTATGCGTAACGACACCGCCACAGAGACCACAACGGTCAACGTCAAGGGGAAACCTCTCGCGGTTGCCCTGCGACCAGGAGATGGCAGCGGGCCCCCGCTCCTGCTGCTCAATGGCATCGGGGCCAACCTGGAAGTGTTTGACCCCTTCCTTGATGCGCTCGACGACATAAGGGGGCAGAAGATCGGGACGATTCGCTTTGATGTCCCCGGTGTTGGTGGGTCGCCGCCCTCGCTCTTCCCGTTGCGCTTCCGCGGCCTCGCTCGTCTGATTGCGCAGTTGCTTGACGCTGTAGGGCAGCAGGAAGTGGATGTGCTGGGCATCTCGTGGGGCGGTGGGCTTGCCCAAGAGTTCGCCCACCAGTACCCGCAGCGGTGCCGCCGCCTGGTGCTGGTGTCGACCTCGACGGGCGCGATCTCGGCACCTGGCAGGCTCAGTGTCCTTGCCAAATTGCTCAATCCGCGTCGGTACGCGCAGTCGTCATATATGGCCAGCATTGCCCCGACCCTCTATGGCGGCGAGTTCCGGCAGAATCCCGACCTCGCTCGTGCGTATGCGCAGATGGTACGAGCACCACATAGCCTCGGGTACTACCGGCAACTGCTGGCAGGTGTGGGCTGGACCAGTATTCTCTGGCTGCACCAGCTACGTCAGCCGACCCTGATCCTGGCTGGCAAGGATGACCCGATCGTCCCACCCGTCAATGCCAAGATCATGGCGCGACTGATCCCTAATGCGACACTCCACATCGTCAACGGGGGACACTTGGTGCTCCTTACCGAGAAAGAGCAAATGGCTCTGCTCGTGCATCAGTTTCTCAGAAAAGGAGAGACCACATGCTAAACCTCGCCGTCCTCCTCGAAGAGAGTGTGCAGGAAGTGCCGGAGCGCACCGCCATCATTTTTGACGAGGCCAGGCTGTCGTATGCGGCGGTGGATGCAGCCGCGAACCAGGTGGCCAATGTTCTGGCTCAGGCGGGTATCCACAAAACGGAACTGCGCCAGGAGAAGAAAGGACAGTAGCAGCACTGTGGAGCAAAGAGCACGGATGAAAAAAAGTGGATGCTTGACCAGACCGTCAGGCACGCGATCGAGGAGACCTGGGCCGTCTTCTCCAACGCAACAGAGACACCCAATCCAGCCCTGTTTCTGGCCCCACTGGCCGACCTGGCGCGTTCAAACGCGTTTCTTTGGACGGAGGCGGGTCTGCAGGTGCAGGAGCGGACCACGCGCATGGTCCCCGTCGGTCAGTCCCTGTCGCGCTCGCTGGTGCTGGCCACCATTGCCGCTCTGCTGCTGGTCGGCCGTACCCTCGGCCTGCTGGATGGCATCACCAAGCAGCTTGACCCAAACATGGATACCATGGAGATTGTCGCTCACTATACCTATAACTCCCTTTTAAAAGTGAGAACCTCTCTAAGAAACATCTCATGCGAGGGGAGAGAACGGAGCATGCTGATGCTTCTGCGAGAGACGTCGTGGAGTTACTGAAGCATTGGAAGGAGTGCCGACGATGAAACTTGACGTGATGGAAAAGCAGAGAATACCTACCTCTCTTAAGGAGATGACTGTAGTCAAAAGACAGAAAGAATCAAGCATGATGAGAGATATCGGGCTACTGATCTTACGGCTGGCGGTGGGAGGATTGTTGGCTGGGCATGGATCACAAAAGCTCTTCGGTTGGTTTAGCGGGCCAGGGCTGAAGGGAACGGCTGGCTGGCTTGAGTCGCTGGGTCTGAAACCCGCGACGCCTTGGGCGACGGCTGCCTCTGCATCCGAGTTCGGCGGTGGAGTGCTCACCACCTTGGGCTTCCTCCACCCGCTTGGCCCCCTTGGTACGATGGGGGCGATGATCATGGCGACGGTCAAAGCCCACTGGGGCAAACCGATCTGGGCGAGTGAGGGTGGAGCCGAATTGCCTGTCATCAATATGGCTACAGCCCTCGCTCTCACGCTCACAGGTCCCGGGCGTTTCTCGCTTGATCAGGTGTTCGGCATCAGGCTCCCGCGTGCGCTGGTGATCGCTATAGCAATCGTCGAGGCCGGTATGGTGGCTATCGGCCTCGTGAGTCGCCCAATGCCTCCTCCCGCACCTGCAGCCGAACAGCAAGCAACGACGACTGCCACGGCAGAGCAGAGTACTGGAACGAGCTAATCGCACAGAACTTCTAGTGGCGATCAGAACGATTGAGCCCTATGAACTCGCTCATCGTTGGCTGTGCCGTGACGGAGTGTAGTGCGTTTGTGTAGGGAGATCAAAAGTCATGAGTGTGTAGGAGATCAAGAGTCGTTCGTTAGTAACCTGGCTGCTGACTACTCACTGCAGCCACCTAAACGAAAGGAGAGCAACAATGGCAGAAAATGTGTACAAGGTGATCGACCTGGTGGGGACCAGTACCGAGTCGTGGGAGAAGGCAGCTGCGGTCGCCATCGAGCGGGCTTCACAGACCTTGCGGGATCTGCGGATCGCCCGCATCGTGGAGCAAGACGTCCACATTGAGTCTGGGAAGCCTCTTACCTACCGTGTGAAGATGGAGCTCTCGTTCAAGTACGAGGGAGGTAGCTGATCCGTCGCCAGTCGCCAGAGAGGACTGCTCGCCTGGCGACGGCCAAGGAAGGAGCCCGGCGTGACCTGGCGGAATGAACGCCGGGCTGTCCTGCTTGCGCGTCTTGCTCATGATCCACGCTCGCGGATCAATGGCTCGGAGCTGGGTGGCTGTGTGAAAAGCCGCTGTGCCTCTTCGTACCACCAGCGGAGTGGAGAGAGACGCTGTTCAGAAAGAAGCCTTCCCAAAGGCAGCATTCGGAGGTGCAATATGACCACATGGTGTGACGCAAAGACGGCCGTGCAAGTCGTCGAGTCAGGAAACAACGTGTATCTGCAAGGAATGTCCTTGACGCCAACCCTTCTCATCGAGGCGCTGGTCGCCCGCGGAGAGGAGTTACGCAACGTTGAGCTCTACACAGCACTCACGTTTGGCCCTGTCCCTTACACGGACCCACGCTGGGTGGGGCACTTTCACGTGAACGCGTGCTTCGTCGCAACGAGCGAACGGCCCGCTATTAACGCCGGGCGTGCCAGCTACATCCCCATATTTCTTTCGAGTATTCCTAAACTCTTCATGCCAGGCGGACCAGCTCCCCTCGATGTGGCGTTCATTCAGGTCTCGCCCCCCGACAAGTATGGCTTTTGCTCGATGGGCCCGTCCGTCGATTTTAGCCGTGCTGCCGTCGATAATGCCAAGCATGTCGTCGCCCTCGTCAATCCACACGTGCCCAGAGTCTATGGCCATGGCTTCGTGCACGTATCTCGGCTGGATTACGCCGTGAAGTGGGACCACCCCATCTACGCGGTGCCAGGAGAAGCACCCGACGATACGCAGCGAGTAATCGGTCGGCATGTAGCGGAGCTGATCGAGGATGGGTCGACGTTGCAATTGGGCATCGGCGCCATTCCTGATGCCGCGCTGCAGGCGCTGACCGACCGTCGTGACCTGGGCATCCATACCGAAATGTTCTCCGATGGTGTGATCGACCTTGTCGAGCGAGGAGTCATTACCGGCGCCCGCAAGGCCCTCGATCGTGGCAAGATGGTCACCTGTTTTGTCATAGGGTCGCAACGCCTGATGGACTTTCTTGATAATAATCCCGCGGTCAAAATGTACCCGGTTACCTACACCAACAACCCGCAAATCATTCGCCAATTCGACCATTTTGTGTCCGTCAATAGCGCCTTGCAGGTGGATCTGACCGGGCAGGTCTGTGCCGAGTCGATTGGAACGATCCAGTATAGTGGAGTAGGGGGGCAGATGGATTTCATGCGTGGGGCCGCCCTGGCCCCGCACGGGCGACCGATTCTGGCGCTCGCCGCGACAGCTAAGGCGCCCAAGACCGGTGGGGAGACACATCCATATGCGATCGCACCGGTCGATGGGCAGATCTCGCGCATTGTGCCCATTCCGATGCCTGGGGCGGCAGTCACCACCACACGTGCCCACCTTCGTTATGTGGTCACTGAGTATGGCAGGGTCGACCTGCTTGGGCGCAGTATCGCTGAGCGGGCCCGCAGCCTGATCGCCATTGCAGCGCCCCAGTTCCGCGAACAGTTGGAGCGGGCCGCCTATAACCTGCGCCTGTTCTCGTAGCTGGATCGGGCTGTCATCCAAACCGGAATATGCCGGAAGTTTGTCTGATTAAAGAATCACTCAGTCAGTCACCCTCCACAAGGGGGACACTGAGCGGAAGGAGAAGAGTACTATGGAGATTCAGCGCATTGGCGTCATAGGAGTCGGGCTGATGGGCGCCGGCGTCGCCGAGGTATGCGCGCTTGCCGGCTACGATGTCCTCGTGCGTGAGATCAACGACGAGTTGCTGGCCAAGGGGCTCGAACGCATCGAGGCATCCATGCAGTCGGCAGTGAAACGTGGTAAACTGACAGCCGCAGACCAGGAGGCAGCCCGAATCAGAGTGCGCGGGACGACGCGGTTGGAAGACTTCGCCGATCGTGACCTGGTGCTTGAAGCAGCCATCGAGGACTTGCACCTCAAGCGGGACCTGTTTGCGCAGCTCGATCAGATCTGCCCACCAGACGCGATCCTGGCAAGCAACACGAGTTCGATTCCTATCATTCAACTGGCGACAGCCACAAAGAGGCCAGACCGCGTGCTGGGCATGCACTTCTTCAATCCGGTGCCGACCATGCAGTTGGTCGAGCTCGTGCGTACGCTCACCACCTCTGATGAGACGCTCGAAGCCGTCCGTGCGGTGGGTGAGCGTCTGGGAAAGCGCATGATTGTGAGCAAGGATCGCGCTGGCTTTATCGTCAATTACCTGCTCGTGCCATACATGCTCGATGCGGTTCGCATGCTCGAGCAAGGATTCGCGTCCAAAGAGGATATCGACGTCGGCATGATGTTGGGGGCGAGCTACCCCATGGGGCCATTCACGCTGCTCGACTTCGTCGGACTGGATACCGCAGCCCACGTTGCTGATGTGCTGTTCGAGGAGTTCAAAGAGTCCCGGTTCGCCGTACCCACGCTCCTGCGCCAGATGGTGGCCGCTGGCCGGCTCGGGCGCAAGAGCGGGCGTGGCTTCTACAACTATAAGGCCGGTGAGAAAACACCGCACTAATTGACATCCTGGTCTCTGACAGGGCCAATGCCAGAGACGTTCAGTGTCACCCGAAGGTCTCGCTCAGTGTGCCCGAAGAGCAGACGAGCGCGTCCGGATAGGTGGAGGGAAGAAAACAGAAGATAGAGGAAAAGGAAGAGAAAACGAGTAGCAGCAAAGGAGAAAGCAGATGGTACAACCAGAAATCGTTGTCTTGAGCGGTGTTCGCACCGCCATTGGAACCTATGGTGGAAGCTTGAAGGACAAAGCCCCTACGGAGTTGGGGGCCGCCGTGGTCCGCGAAGCAGTCAAGCGTGCGACAATCAAACCGGAAGAGGTGGGACACGTGATCTTCGGTAACGTGATCCATACGGATACCCATGACATGTATCTGGCTCGGGTCGCGGCAGTGAACGGCGGTCTGCCAGTCGAAACGCCGGCCTTCACGCTCAATCGCTTATGTGGCAGCGGCTTGCAGGCTATTGTATCCGCGGCCCAGATGATTGGAATGGGCGATGCCAGCGTGGTCGTTGCAGGCGGGGCCGAGGTCATGAGCCGCGGCCCATACTGGGTCCCGGGTGCACGCTGGGGCATGCGCATGGGCGATGGTAAGCTGATTGACCCGGTCGTGGGAGGCCTCACCGATCCGTTTAATAATTACCACATGGGCGTAACTGCTGAAAACGTCGCAGCCAAGTGGGGCATCAGCCGCGAGCAGCAAGATGAGTTGGCGCTCCAAAGTCACCAGCGAGCCGCCGCCGCCATCCAGGCCGGCTACTTCAAAGAGCAAATCCTGCCCATTGAAGTGACGGTCAAAGGGAAGATGGTGGCCTTCGATACCGATGAGCATGTCAAGGCGAATACAACCATGGAAGTACTGGCTAAATTGCGCCCGGTCTTCACAAAGGATGGGACAGTGACGGCGGGCAACGCCTCTGGAATGAACGATGCGGCGGCCGCCGTCGTGTTGATGGAGGAAAGCCAGGCCAAGCAGCGGGGCTTGCAGCCTTTAGGTCGGCTGGTGGCTTACGCATTTGCTGGGGTGGAGCCCAAATATATGGGCATAGGACCCGTCCCCGCGGTGAAAAAGGCCCTTGAGCGTGCCGGCCTGACGGTCCAGGACATGGATACGATTGAACTGAATGAAGCATTTGCCGCCCAGGCCATTGCGGTGATTCGGGATCTGGACCTGCCCATGGAGCGCACGAACCCGAATGGCAGTGGCATCTCGCTGGGTCATCCAGTAGCCGCGACGGGCTGCCTGCTGACGTTGAAGGCGCTCTACGAACTGCGTCGCACCGGCGGCAAGTATGCGCTGGTCACGATGTGCATCGGTGGGGGGCAGGGGATCGCAGCGATATTCGAGGCCATGTAAGTCCGCTGGCTTCCCTTCAGGCGGCCAGCATCGTTTCCAGCATGGACCGCTTACAGGCATAGATTATTGGGAAGTGTGCCTCTGGACGCCGTTTCCCTTGGAGCCCAACCCCTGGCGGGGTGTCAGGGGCGGCAAGCCTGGGGCTTGGTGGAACCTGATCTCCTTCCCCGCCGTCCCGAAGGGGTGTTCGAAAAAACCTCTACTTGAAAGGGGGCAGACCGGGGGACAACGCAAAAAGGAGGCTTGAGATGTTTGACCTGATTGTCATAGGTGGAGGACCCGCCGGGACGACGGCAGCAGTGCGGGCGCGGGAACTGGGCGCGACCGTCGCGCTGGTCGAGCGCGAGCAGATGGGAGGAACCTGCACTAACGATGGCTGTGTGCCAACACGTGTGCTCGCTAAGGCGGCGCGGCTCGTGCGTGATGCGGAGCAGTACGCCGATTACGGACTCGCGGGGCAAAAGCCAACCGTAGATTTCGCGTCGTTACTGGCGCAGACGCGGAAAATCGTCCATCGAATCCACGAGAAAAAACAGTTACAAAGTCACCTGGAGCAGACTGGAGTGACGGTCTTTGCGAACTCCGGTGAAGCTCGTTTCGTTGACGAACACAGCATTGCACTCAGCGATGGGACTACCTTGCAGGGAGAGAAGTTCATCCTCTGCGTGGGTGGCCATGCTCGTCGGATTCCCTTCCCAGGCAGCGAGTACGCGCTGACGCATAGCGATATGTGGTCGTTGCAGAAGCTGCCGCGCCAGGTGGTAGTGGTGGGCGGTGCCGCGACCGGGTGTCAGTTAGCCTCCTGCTTTGCGGCGTTTGGTGCCCAGGTACACGTTCTCGAAGTTGCACCACGGATTCTGATGCTTGAGGATGAAGCGGTGTCACATGGGATCGCCAGGGCGTTCCAGCGGCACGGCATCACTGTGATCACGAACATCGGCGGGATCGAGCGGATCGAGCAACAGGAGGGGCCCTTGCGCTTGTTCTACAAGCACGAAGGTGAGGTCCGCCAGCTTACCACCGAGGCAGTCGTGCTCTCCGTAGGCTGGCAGGGGAACGTGGAGGAGCTGAATCTCGCCGCCGCGAGCGTAAAGAGCGAGCGCGGCTACATCGTGGTCGACGACTACCTGCAAACGACGGCCCCACACATCTACGCGGCCGGAGATATTACCGGGCGCATGATGTTGGTGCAAAGCGCAATGGGGGAGGGAGCGCTAGCCGCGGGAAATGCCGTCCTGGGTAGCAAGCGCACCTATAGACACGAGATCGTCCCGCATGGCGGCTTTACAGACCCGGAGTATGGCAGCGTTGGCCTGACCGAAGAACGAGCACGTGCCGCCCATGACTGCGTCGTGGCAGTGGTGCCGTACAAAGCGCTGGACCGTGCCCTCATTGATGGTCACAGAGAGGGCTTCTGTAAACTCATCGTATCAACTACAACCCATCGCATCCTGGGCGCACATATCCTGGGTGAGCAGGCGTTGGAGGTCCTCCAGCTCGTTGCAACCTGTATTACGGCGGATATGCCGGTCGAGAAACTAGGTGAAATGGAACTGGCCTACCCCACCTTCACAGCCATCGTGGCGATCGCCGCCCGGCAGCTCAGCCGTGAACTTGGCATCGTCCCGATGGGACCGCAGGGGCAGATCCCGGTTCCAGCGTTCAGTGCGGAGTGGGAACGAGGCGAAGCATAAGCGAGGGCAGCACCGAGCGCTGCGGAATGAGTCAATTATTTGTTCAAGTTGATCATAGAGAATGAGGTGCAACATGACCACATGGTGTGACGCAAAGACGGCCGTGCAAGTCGTCAAGTCAGGCAACCGCGTGTTTCTGCACGGGAGGTGTTCAACTCCGACACCACTCATCGAGGCACTGGTCGCCCGCGGGGAGGAACTACAGGACGTTGAGCTCCTCCCGACCCTCTCGTTTGGCCCAGTTCCCTATATGGACCCGCGCTGGAAGGGGCACTTTAATGTGAACACGATCTTCGTCGGTGCGAGCGAACGGGAAGCCGTCAACGCTGGGCGGGCCAGCTATGCGCCAACGTTCCTGTCCTATGTTACGACCCTCTTCAAGCCAGGCGGACCATGGCCGCTCGACGTGGCGTTCATTCAGGTTTCGCCCCCCGACAAGCATGGCTATTGCTCCCTGGGTCCTTCCGTCGATGCAGCTCGTGAGGCAGTCGATTATGCCCGCCAGGTCGTTGCCCTTGTGAATCCGCAGGTACCCTGGACCCACGGCGATAGCTTCGTGCATGTTTCCCGGCTGGATTATGCCGTGAAGTGGGATGGGCCCCTCCATGAGGTGGGGCAACAAACGCTCAACCAAACGCAGCGGGAGATAGCTCGGCAGGTAGCAGAGCTGATCGAGGATGGGGCAACGTTGCAACTGGGTATCGGGGCCATTCCCGATGCCGTCCTCCAGGCATTGACTGATCGGCGTGATCTGGGCATCCATAGCGAAATGTTCTCCGATGGTGTGATCGACCTCGTCGAGCGGGGAGTCATTACCGGCGCCCGCAAGAACATTGACCGTGGCAAGATAGTCGCCAGCTTTGTGGTGGGGTCGCGCCGCCTGCTGGACTTTCTGGATGATAATCCCATAGTTGAGCTGCGTTCGATCAGCTATACCAACGATATCGAGAACATCAGTCAATTTGACCATATGGTGGCCATCAATAGTGCCCTGGAGGTGGATCTGACCGGGCAGGTCTGTTCCGAGTCGATTGGCACAACCCACTATAGCGGAGCGGGCGGGCAGATAGATTTTCTCCAGGGCGCAGCCGATGCTCCACACGGGGTACCGATTCTGACATTCGCCGCGACGGCCCGCACACCCCAGGCCAGCGCAGGCAACATGCCATACGAACTCCCGTCGATTGATGGACAGGTCTCGCGCATCGTGCCCACTCTGACGCCAGGGTCTGCGGTCACTACCACCCGGGCGCACGTCCACCACGTGGTCACCGAGTATGGCAGGACCATGCTGTTCGGGCGCAGTACCGCTGAGCGAGCTCGCAGCCTGATCGCCATCGCGGCACCCCAGTTCCGCGAACAACTGGAGCGGGCAGCCCATGAGTTGCGCTTGCTTTTCTAGCTGATCCTTCAGCAGTCCCAACTGAGACCCGGTAGCGGTTTGCCTGAAGGCAATTGGGCTTCCCTTCGTCGCAGATGATATCACGCACGCTCATCGCTGTCGACGAGCGTGCCGTTCGATGAGGAGGCACTGTTTGCGCACATGACTCCTTGTAAGAGAGGAAGTGACTGATATAAAAGAGGTACCAGAAACAAACATTACCCAAGAGAAGATGGTAATACCACAGAGCGGTGCGCAAACTCCCGTGCCTGTGGTCATGCCCCATGTCGTGATCGCAGGGGCGCGAGGAACAGTTTGTGATGGAGTACTTCCGAGACAGCGTGCCTCCTGTCGTTGCCGACACTATTACACAAGAGGATAAGGCAAACTATGCCCATAACCTGATTGGGTCATCTCATTTGAATGCCTACATCAGTTACTACAGCACTCTGTCACAGGATGTTCCACATGTCCAACAACTCCGTCAGAAAAAACTCTCCATACCCGTTCTTGCGATGGGAGGAGACCATAGAAAGGGGGCAGAGGTTGGAAAGCAAGTTCAGCAGTATGCGACTCATGTGAAAAGTGTCGTCATTGCCAACGCTGGACACTGGCTCGCCTCCAGAACATCCTGAGGAGGTCGCCCAACACCTTATATCCTTCTTTGCCCAAATACAAACGGCTGGCGTTTGTCCGCTAGCTCTACCAGCAGAGTCGCCTGCAAAGCTAAGCTGTGATCACGACGCATCCGCGAGGGAAGATGGAATGGCAGAACCTTTTCTGTCGTTATCGTCCAGTGGACAACAGGAGTAGATGATGAGCAAGTTACACTTGTCGCTGCTTGGCGAACCAATAGTAGACTTCTTCCTCAATAGCCCAGCATAAGCTATAATGAGGCGGTAATGGAGTCTCATCAAGAAAACAAAGAGGAACACCATGCTATGCGTCTGAGCTACTCACTAATCGCCAAGCGGCCAGCGTTGCTGCATCGTCTC
>WNEZ01005300.1_pt1 | contig 17303 bp, 14 predicted proteins | sample 5400521 | NCBI WGS metagenome assembly WNEZ01 (sample SAMN13153339, study PRJNA577476) | soil metagenome | isolation source: 120 cm saprolite under Douglas fir tree site 2 hole 1 replicate 1 | place: USA:California | collected 2015-04-18
GTCACGCCTGTGCACATTGATTTACGCGTGGGAACGCATACGGTGACGGTCTTCGTGCCGAATTCCGGATGGAACCCGGACACGCGGACAGTGGACATTGTGCCGGGTAACAACGACCTTAGCGTTACGCTACTTCCCAAATTTACTACAGGTCCTATTGGCCCACAGGGACCTCCAGGACCACAAGGGCCTCAGGGACCGACAGGGGCAACGGGGGCGAGCGGCCCACAGGGAATTCCAGGTCCCGCAGGACCTGCGGGCCCCGCTGGACCGCCAGGAGCTCAAGGACCGATCGGGGCAACGGGGGCGAGTGGCTCGCAAGGAATTCCTGGTCCTGCAGGACCTGCAGGGCCCACAGGAGCGAACGGGCCCGCAGGGCCGCCAGGACCTAAGGGTGACACGGGCCCACAGGGGTCAATTGGTCCAGCAGGCCCTGCCGGTCCGCAAGGGCTTGTGGGTCCTGTGGGCGCCACAGGCGCAATGGGTCCAGCAGGCGCTACCGGGTCCGCGGGACCAGTTGGTCCAGCAGGGCCCCAAGGCCCCTCAGGTCCTTCCGGTTCGAATGGTACTCCCGGTCCTCCGGGGCCTCCAGGGGCGAATCGTTTACAAATCGCAACATTGCACTGGTATCAAGCGAATCAGGCTGGCATTGCCTTCTCTGTCGGAGCATCCCCACTTGGAGTGGCCTTCGACGGCTCCAGCATCTGGGTGACAAACAATGGAAGCGCCAATGTGAGCAAACTGCGGGCCAGCGACGGCGCCATTCTGGGCACATTCAGTGTTGGAAACAGCCCTTTTGGCGTGATCTATGATGGCGCCAATATCTGGACGGCCAATTTTGGAAGCAACAATGTCACCAAGCTGCGAGCTAGCGATGGGAGCGTTCTTGGCACGTTTAGTGTCGGAAATGGGCCCTCTGGCATCGCTTTTGACGGCACCAATATCTGGGTGGGGAACAATACGAGCGGCAGCGTTACCAAGTTGCGAGCCAGCGACGGCGCTCTCCTCGGCACTTACAGTGTTGGGAGTGGCCCCATTGGGGTTGCCTTTGACGGCTCCAACATTTGGGTGGCCAACTTCAACAGTAACAATGTGACCAAGCTATGGGCCAGCGATGGCAGCGTGCTAGGAACTTTCAATGCGGGCTCGGCTCCCACTGGACTGGCTTTTGATGGCGCCAATATCTGGGTAACGGACTTGCATGGTAACAACGTCACCGAGCTTGATGCCAGCACCGGAGGCGTTCTGGGAACCTTTACGGTCGGTCTTGGTCCAATGGGCGTTGCTTTTGACGGAACCAACATCTGGGTGGCCAATCAGTCAAGCAACACTGTCACCGAGCTGCGTGCCAGTGACGGCTCACTGTTGGGTACCTTTAAGGTGGGCTCAGTGCCTCAAGGAGTTGCCTTCGATGGGGTGAACATTTGGGTTGCCAACCTCGTCAGCAACACTGCATCGAAACTTTGAACCTTGGTTTGATTGATGGGGGAGGCCACGCGGCAGCACGCCAAAGCCTCCTCTATCATCTTCCCGACGATTTCGGTGCGCGCTCAGTAAGCCAGGCCGGCAGCGACAAATAGGGGGCCGGGAGTCTGGCCCTCTGCTGCGGCTTAGATTCGGAACATTAGTTCTCCCCAGACTGTCGTACACGACACGAAATAATCCGTGTCTGCCTGCCAATCGGCGTGAGTAAATCGCAGGAGAGTGTTTTTACCGTCGGGCTCAAGATCGAACAGTAGCCGTGTTCCAGCCCACTCCTTTCCTGTTTCGCAGAGCCAGTGTGCCTGCCTGGACGCCACGAGCTGAATGGGTTTGAGGCCGTAAACCGTCGCGCGTTTGAAAAACCCAAGTTCCACGTTTCCGCCTGGCTTGTCCTCCGTCACGTCAGATGCCCACCATTGAGCAAAACCTTTTCCGGAGGCCACCAACGGATAGACCAGGTGCGGCTCAACGCCAATCGAGATCGAGTGCTTGATGTCGGGCATGTTCTAGTCTTCTCCTCTGATTGGTATGACGTGTTATTTCGGAGGCGACAAAGCTGCCGGTACTGCTTCACTTCTTTTTCTTTGAGGGCACGGGCCGCTTCGGCTTTGTTCCTGCTTTCATTGGCTTGCTGGCTCGTGACTTCGGTTTCACGGATTCTCCGTACTCGAGAGCTCTCGAAACCCATGACGCAAGTTCCTTCTTGTTCTCCATTACGCGTTGCGGGACCGCAACGTACTCGCGCATCGGGCGGCCGGGCATCGGCGAAAAAATCTTGGCACCGTCTACTTTCAAGAGTTCTTCGCGGAGGCCTTCGGGAAGACGCAAAATCATGTCGTCTTGGAAGAGGCTCATAAACAAGTTGCCATTTACAAAAGCCGCCGGGTAGCCGAACATTTTGCGTTGGACCACGGGAGGACCGGGCACCACACTTGAAAAGAGGTCAATTAGATCTTAGATCTTGCGGAGATTTTCGCCATTGCATGGGCATTTCCTCAGCGTCCTTGGACGGCAACCGAGAGATCCTTTGGCTCCATCGCCGGCGACTGACAGGACCAAGATTCCGGATTATACTGTTTCACCGCGACGGGTAGAAACTTTGTCTTTCGGAACCTCCGGCGCGCGGAAAAGCCGGCCGGCTGGGCCAGAGACGCAACCATGACAGGTCAAAAAAAGAGAATTGTCCTCCTCCCAGGGGATGGCATTGGCCCTGAGATCGTGCGGGTGGCTGTGCGCGTCCTCAAGGACTGCGCGTCGGAATTTGGCCACCACTTTGAATTTGCTGAGTTCCCTTTCGGCGGATGCGCGATTGATGCGACGGGAATGCCTCTCCCTGCGGAAACGCTGGTGGCCTGTCAGGCTGCTGACGCCATCCTGTTGGGAGCGGTCGGCGGCCCGAAATGGGATGCGCAGTCCATTGGCAAGCGGCCGGAAAGCGGTTTGCTTGCACTTCGCAAGGAACTTGGCCTCTACATCAATCTCCGGCCGATTGAACTGCGCCCCGCGATCCGAAGTTTGTCACCGCTCAGCGCGGATCGAACGCGCGACGTTCACATCGACATTATTCGCGAGCTGGCCGGGGATATTTATTTCGGTGAACACCGCGTGGAGGCCGATGCAAGCGGAGAACGCGCCACCGATGAAGCCGTGTACACAACCGGAGAAGTGGAGCGCGTCGCCAAGTACGCATTCGCGCGCGCGGAAGCGCGTACCGGGCGGCTGGCTTCGATCGACAAAGCCAACGTACTGGCCACATCGCAGCTCTGGCGCCGGACAGTGACGCGGCTTGCCGCGGATCATCCCGGCGTGAAACTCGAGCATCTTTATGTAGACAATGCGGCCATGCAATTGGTGCTCGCGCCCGCGCAATTTGACGTGATCCTGACGTCGAATATGTTTGGGGATATTTTGAGCGACCTCGGCGCGGCCGACCGTCGCTTTATGAGCCGATCCATGGCTCGGCTCCTTCGCTCGCCGGGAAAGACCTTGCCAGTCCCGTGGGGACGATTCTTTCCGCGTCGATGATGCTCCGCGAAAGTTTCGGTCTCAAGCAGGAAGCCGAATGGATCGAGTCGGCTGTGGATCGCCTGTTCTCTCAAGGGATTCGCACGGCGGACATTGCCGAACCCGGCGCGTCGTATTTGCTCTGCAGCGAGTTCGGCGAACGGCTGCACGCGGAAATGCTCGGCGCGCTCGACCACAACGAGAGATACGGCCAGGGTGCCTAGCTGGACGCGTGAGCAGGCTTGGATGCTCTTTCCATGAAGGGACGAAACGAAGCTCCGTACACGCCAGTGATGCTTATTTTATTCGGACCAATAGAGATCTGCCTTGGCAGAAGTTGCAGCGACTATTTGCTCGCTGGGACCTACACCTCCTAGGGTCTAATATTCCTAGATGCAGCTTCGATCACTCCAAGACCGTTCCCGCCCAGAGCATACCCGGTCCCACGGACACAACGAAGATGGGCCCCCGTTCGCTGCGAGGCTTGATTGCGTGATTATCGAGGGCCATGCTCAATGCAACGCCGCAGGTTGAGGCCCCAAGGTTTCCGTATAGTCTTGCGACGACAGGAACCTTCTCGTGGGGCAACTTCATTCGACGGAGAAAGATATCTACTAGCCTAGGATTCGGCTGATGGATCGCAAATGCGCTCGCTTCATGGCGGCTCTTACCACTTATGGTTTCGAGGTCGCTGATGACTCTGTCAATCCGGTCAATCGCCGCGTGCGCCAGAGCGTCGCCTTCGAAATTGAGGATGATGGTTCCATCGACACCCAGTCGGATCCGCAAAACCGAGGAGAATGTACCAGTACAACCCGCGATGTCAGCTGCAATCGAGTACGGCAGCGCGTCACCCGCGCCGACATGCCGCAGCAAAACAAATGCGCTAGCTGCGTCGCCAAAGAGACCTCCAAACTCACCGTCCACTCTACCGGGAGATAGAAAGCGGCTGTGAACGTCAGACGATACAATGAGAATGCAGTCGACACGCCCATTTGCGAACAGCGCGTTGGCAACCGCGAAACAGTTCAAAAGACCTACGCACGCTCCCCCAACATCTAGGACCCGACAGGTACTTGTTGCTAACAAAGCAGTGTGCAAAGAAGCCGCAAGAGAGGGAAAACACAGGAAAGTTTCGCTCGTTCCAATAATCCAATCCACACTCTGTTGGGAGATCCCTGCCATTTGAAGGGCCTTCCTCGCGGCGATTGTGGCAAGAGACACCTCGTCTTGATTCTCGGCGACCCGGCAAACGGACTCGATCCCTGCCCTTGCCTTCAGATTTCCTTTCGGTAAATCGAATTCGTGCTCGACTTGGTCAACTGAGACTTGCTTAGTGCCCAGCGCGATACCCCAGCCCAATATTCCGGCTTGCCTATCTGTCCTATGAATCCGAATGGTGTCTCTTTCCGTTCTTTGTGACTGGCCCTCCGCCGCACTTGATGCAACGCTTCGAATGGCCTCGATCGCGGACCGGATGGTGGTGATGGGTGCGCTGCCGATCCGATTGAATGCATTCGGGCAATTGGCCGCATTTTCTAAACACAGCAGGACTTCAACGTGCGCCATCGAGTCCAATGAGCCGCTTTCGATCCAGTCTTCGTCGTGGGTGGGAAGGCTGCTTCCCAGCGGAAGCACTAACCGAAGGCACTTCTCGACCATCTCGCGTATTCGGACAACGTCGTCCTCTGGAGCTCCCATTGTGTGCGTCTCTATTCCCTGGCCAAATCAAAGCGCGGAGCTATTTGAATTCCTTCACCCATTCAGCCTTGGGAAGCGGGAATAACGAATCGAGCATCAGCCAACAAAGTCCGTCCTTGTCAGGACGGGCAAGCCCGATTCGAGCGAACCGAATCGGACTGGAAATGATTTGGTCAACGATGAACCAATTGAAGAAGCCAGCTAACCGGCTTTGGCTCTCATCGTCCCAGCGTTTGGCAAATGCGAACCAGTCGCGGTCGACGACAGGCAAGCTGTCCAGCGTTTCTCCGGACTCAAGAGCCAGAGCGACCCGAATCTTTTCCGGATAAAATCTGAAATGGACTGAATTAATCTTACAGCCGCAGACAGATCGCCTTGCATCCACAGGGTTCACATACACCGCAGCCCCCCCTCGGGGGCTGGGGTGAACGTCGCAACCGAACAAATTTTTTATGGAATCGGCGACTTCTGCTTGCTTCAGGCATCCGACCAACTCACCCTCACTCACGGAGTCTACCAGGCGAGGATTCCCTGCACGCCGGTCTTCACAATGGTGTTCGGTGACCCCGGGGCTAAGGGAAAGATCGAATGACATCCGATCAGCGCGGTAGTAAGGAAACTGGGGCCAAGCGGTTAAGCCATGGGGAATGGGTCGAAGCGAAGAGTAGCCTTCCTTGTGGCGCTCAAGCCCGATCACGCACAGGCCCGCCGCCATTCGGGTGATTTCACTGATCAGGAGCTCACTCATGCCCCGGCTTGTCGTTTCCTCTTGCTTCTTGACTGTCCGCTCTTCCCGGCGACCAAATGGCGTATCTCGACTGAATGACCCTGATCACGCGAATATTCGGCAAAGAGTTCGGCGACTAGCCTTCTGTGACACTTCTCGGGTCCTGGTTCGGAGCAAAGGAAGGCCAGTATTCCATCAAGTTCCAACGGTTCAAGAGCCCGAGGGATCCTGCAATCTCGTGCAAAAAGAAGGAGAGGTCAGGGTATTTCGCAAATCCAGAAAGCTGTCCGTGACGATTCTCGCGAATGTCTATCAGCCTTTTTACCCCTGCTTGCGTGAGTAGTGAGAAGAACTCCTCCGCAGTCTTCCCGGCAAACCCGATTGTACAGAGAGTCGTGATCATCCGCCTCACCAGCGATCCAGTTCAGCTGGATCGAGTCGAAAAGCACACTTCTTAGCTTGTGCGGTGAAGGCGCTAGCTAAAGCAGATTGTCTGTCAGAGGAAAAAAGCGAATCGCCGGCAATTGCTCCCCATTGTTGGATCTGCAGCAACCGGTCCTCGGCGTCCCGGTGAGACTCGATGAGACCCCCTTTTCGAATATGAAGAGGTTCGAGACCCAGGGAAACAAGTTCCGGGCAGATCATCAAAAACCGATGACAATTAAGCGGGTCCTCTTCCGAACACATTAAGACGAGGTCATTCTTAGCAAGCTCCTGTACGACTCGCTCGATGCCAGCTCGAAAGCCGTAGGATTTTCTTCGCGCCTCATAGTCCACAATTCCGTCATTCCCATATGCCTTCGGGTCCTCGGGTCGCCCTCCCAGTTCCTCCCCCAAAAACACGTAGGAAATACCTTCCTCGCGCACTGCTCTTTCTAATTCGACTTGGTCAAAGTGGGGAAACCGTAAGCTTTGTGGTTTGCTCCTTACGTCGACCAAGACGCTGACTTCCCAGCGTCTAAGCATTGCCAAGAATGTAGGAAACTGCGTTGCAGAATGTCCGATGGTGTAAAGCTTATGGCTCATGGGTCATAGTGACAACTCGTATTGTCGAGTATGATTGTGCATCAGTCGGTCTCGGCCATCAAGGCACCCCACGCTTTTTGACAGCGGCAGCAAGAGTCCAAGTGGTGGAATGAGTCGCTCTGGAATTGTGAGACGCGGACCACTCGGCTGCGTTCAAACATGTTCGTTGCATTCGGGGACAACGAACGCCACGCCCAGGATGTCTAGCGGGAACTTCGCGTCCTCAATAGTTTCTTGATCAATTGAATCTGCCCGGCGTGATAGACGTCGTGTAAGGCGATGCCCGCGACCAATCGGCGCGCCAAGGTCTTGCTTCCCCGCACGGGACGATCCAGATCTTCCGGTTGAAGGGCCGACACGGCCGTCCTTAGCCGCTGATGTTCTCCATCAAGCATCAATACATCGGCCCGCCATGCCTTTTCACCTCGATCCACGGGACGCAGAAACCAGTTGCTTCCATGGAGGGAAAATGAGCCGCGTTTTTCTCCGACCAGGCGCCGCCTTACCGTGTATTTCCAATATGCGGTGTGAGCGACAATTTCCCAGATATTATGCCTCCCGGCCTTGGGACGCCACGCTGCTTCGCGAGCTGTGAGGCCGCGAATCGACCCACGCAGGTTTGGTCCGTGCCACGCGGCCCGCCTGTAAGCTTCGTCCAATAGTCCCAACAGATGCTCGATTTCCGGGTGCATGTCTCCCTCCGCAGCCAGCGACGGCCTTCCTCGCACGCGGTTCCAAGGACTATAGCAGAGGTCTGCATGAGTCATGAATGCGGTGGTTACCGGACAAAAATCAAAACAGGGAGCGCCCCTACGATCGAGAGCGCTCCCTGCGATCCTTACGGACTGTTCTGGTTACTCTTATACTTCTCAGTACGAATCTTAGTCGCCGAAGTCTAGCCCAGGAAGGACAGCCGTGTGCTCCTTCCTGACAGCTTGCAAGCTCTCGGGATCGAGTCCCAAGGCTTGCAGGATCGTCGGAGCAACCTGAGTGGTTTCGACCGGGCCCGTCATCGTCTTGGCCTCGAAGCTGGGGTTCGAAAGGAGCATCATCACGTTGGTGTCGTCATGCGCGAAGCCGCCATGCTCCATTAGCTTTCGGAGGCTTCCCGTGTAGACCACTCCGACATTGGGCGTCACGAGAATATCCGGCGTGCGCGGATCTCCGTTGGGTGGCAGACCAGGAGCGTTGAACAGCAGGGCAAGAGCCGGACCGGAGTATATCTGGCCAATTCCGGCACTCGAAGCGTTCGCTTCCAGCATCGCGACCGCGTTCGCGGTCTGGCTGGAATCGGTAAGCCACAGGAGCGAGACATCGTCCTCGGTGGGCCCGATCTGGTTGACTTCGGAGTCGGGGAGCAATGAGGCAAGGATCGACGATGGTGGCTGACCGTTGTTTCCGCTATGACCCGGGATCGGGAAGAAGCGGTTCGGATCAATCGGTGACTGGCCATGCTTCGCGGTGATCACTATCAGCGTCGACTCAAGGTGGCCGCCACTCTTCAAGTGCGAAACCATCTCGCCGATCGAGAGATCAACGAACTTGATCTCCCCCAAAAGCGAATCGGTGGGAGTCCCGATCGAGTCCTGATACCCGCCGGTTGGTCCGTTCTTCTCGATTAGCTTCTGCCCGATGCTCACCGCTTGGAAATTCATTCCAAAAAGAGCGGGTACCGGAGCCTGCGATTTGCCGTTGTGGGTTTTGCCATCAATCTGATTGAGGACGGCGTTGACCTTCAGCGTGTCGTAGCACTTAATGTTATCGAAGCCGCGTGTGTAGTCGCTGGTGTCCGATTGATCGGGAATCGGCGAGCATGATACGCCCGTGGGCGTGGTCACTCCTGGCAAGGGCACCACCGGTGAATTGACCTCTGGCGCGTAATAGTCATCGAGATTCGTGCCGTTACCCGGGCCAGAAACCGACGCGTAGGCGGGATGTTTGTCGACCCATGCCGTGTAACCGCCTGCGGCATGGATGACGCCGTAAATGGTGTTCGTCCTGAGGAAGTTCCACGGATAAACCGGCGCGCAACCCTTGCTGGGGTCGCGGGGCAACTTGGCCGGATCAATCGAGAGAATTCCCCCATCGGCGCCGCCAGGCGCCCCGCCGTTGAGCTGGTTCTGGTCGATGCTGATGCCTTCCTCGTATTCCGTACTCGTCCCAATCGGGGGCGCTCCTGCGGTGCAGGGACCGGCGAGTAATCCGTTGCCGGTCGCCTGCGCGGGCGGATCCAGCGAACGGTCATAGGCCACGTCGTAGAATACGCCTGTTGCGCGTGGAGAGCCTCCGGTCACAATCGCCGTTAGCCCGGGAAACGAATCAGAAGGCTTGGAAGCGGATGCCCCAAGGTAGTTCACGCCGTGCTCGCCAAGTTCAGCCAGATTGGGGCAGTACGGCTCCCCGCCATTGATAGTGCTGATACCTTTGGCGCAGTTCTCGAAATCAATTGCATGCATGCCGTCAATGCTGATTAGCAGAACATGACGAATTTTGCTGGTCCTCGAGCCCAACTTCTGGCCATCTTGGGGTGCGGCGTAGACACCGGGAACCGATGAAAACAGAAGCGCGCCGGTGAGAATACAAGCTTTCCACTTACTTTCCATAAACCCCTCCTTTGATTTTTCTTTGGTTCGTTGGACCAATTCCCGTGCAGAGGGGCGTACTGTAGCGGCTCTCTGTTGAATGGAACTTCAACCTTGTATGAATGCTGCGTGAACACTCCAATTGGGGGACTAGAAGTACTAGCGGATGCGAAATCAGGCTCGTGCCCTTGCGAATTAGGCCAAAAGAATGATAGTTTCGTCCGGGGCGGACTGGGGTTTTTCTTCTGCGCTTCTCTCGATTGGAACTCTGCATTGAGTGACTTGACCGCCCAATACGGTTCCAACAACGGCCACCACGATCCCGAGAGCATTCTCGCAGTCCCCGGGGCGCCGAATCTGCGCGCGCTGACCTTCTGGCGCGTAGAGGGAAGCTTGGCAGACCTCGGCGCGATCCGGCCGGTCGGTTATTTCACGTGGAACTCCCATACATATGCCGGGCGGTGGGCGCGCCGGGGAGGAATGCTTTTGCTGGCGCTGGTGCGACCGGCTCTGTATGCCGGACACCGCGTTTTCGCCACTCGGGTTCTGCACACCCTTCTCGCAGGGGTTACCCGCGACCGCCTGGACCTGCTGGGCGAGGAATACTTCGAATACATTCTAAAAAAGCAGCTCAAACCGGATGGCGCGGCACGCCTGCGCGAATGGGTGACGGCCAAAGGTGCGGACAGTGTGGCGCTCGTGAGCCAAGGTCTCGATCACGTCATGCGGCCGCTTGCTCTGCACCTGGGCGTTGGGGGGCTGGTTTCCAACCGGCTCGAATTCCGCGATGGGATCGCCACGGGGCGTCTGCTCGACCCCGTGATTCGGCCCCGCAGCCCCGTGGCATGGGCCTGGGAGCGGGGCGCCGACGGCAGCGTGCCCGCCGAGCGCCTGTTGCGCAACCTGGGGCTTACGGCGCGTCCTGAGCAACTTTCAAAGGCGATCTTGCCCGCCAAGCGCCCCGCACCCACGAATCACCGTGCCCTTGTCGTTTTCGACGCCAAGCCAGCGTCCGAACGGCTTTCCGTTCTCCGCGCTCTGGCAGGAAAGAATATTTTGCTCGTCGGAGTCACCGGTTTCATCGGCAAGGTCTGGCTAGCGCAACTCTTAAGCGATGTTCCCCAGCTTGGCAAGATCTATCTCCTGGTCCGCCGGCAGCGCGCGACGAGCGCACAGCGGCGCCTCGAGAAAATTCTCGAGGAGTCGCCGGTTTTCGATCGTCTGCATGAGCGGCTAGGCGATCGGTTCGCAGACTTCGTTGCTGAGCGCGTCGAAGTGGTCGAAGGCGACGTGAGCCAGCCAGGGCTCGGTATGGCCCCGGAGATAGGCGCGCATCTGGCCTGCACGCTGGATCTGGTCGTCAACAGTTCCGGGCTGACGGATTTCAATCCAGACCTTCGCGACGCTCTCGCGAGCAATGTCGCCCCGGTCATTCATCTGATCAACTTCCTGCGGACCTCCGATCACGCCGGTCTGCTACACCTCTCCACTTGCTATGTTGTGGGATCGAAGGATGGCCGTGTTTCCGAGGATGTCCACGCGGATTATACGCCGTTGGGTATCCCCGACTTCGATGCCGGGCGCGAGTGGCGATTCCTGCAGGAAGTGGTGGCGCACGCTGAGGCGCGCTCCGAAAGCGCGGAAATCACGGGGGCGTTGCGCCGGCAGGCGCTGGGCAGGCATCGGGGGAACGAAGAGCCTTCCGGTCCGGAACTCGACAATCTCATCCGCAAGAATCGTACCCGATGGCTGCGCAATCGTCTGACGCGCGTCGGGACGCGGCGTGCCAAGCGCCTCGGCTGGCCAAACACTTATACACTGACGAAATCGCTCGCCGAATCGCTGATCGTCCGCTACGGCACGGGACTTCCAATTGCCATTGTGCGGCCCTCGATTGTCGAGACCTCAACAGACCAGCCCTTCCGCGGCTGGAATGAAGGCATCAACACATCGGCGCCGCTTTCCTATCTGCTCGGCACCTATTTCCGGCAATTGCCCACCAACGAGCGCAAGTGCCTGGACGTAATTCCCGTCGACATGGTCTGCCGCGGAATGACATTGATCGCCGCAGCGGTCGTCGCACGGCGTCACGAACCGATCTACCAGCTGGCCACCTCTGCAAGCAATCCTTGCGATATGGGCCGCTCGATCGAATTGACCGGCCTCGCGCACCGCAAGCACTATCGCGCGCAACAGAGCCTGGAACATTGGATCCGGATGCAGTTCGACACGATCCCAGTCTCCAAGTCCCGCTACGAGAAATTTTCGGTTCCCGCGCAGAAGGCGGTGGTCCGGGGAATCAACCGCGCTGCTTCCGCGCTCCAGATGAAGCGCCCTCCGCTGGCCCGGCAGGAGCGCGACCTCGCCCGCGTCGAAAAACTCATCGAACTTTACGAACCATTCATTCTGCACAACGAGCAAGTATTCGAAGCGCACAACGTCCAGTTGCTTTCCGCTTCCCTTCCGGAAGACGAACGGGCGGCCTTCCGTTATGATCCTTCCTCGATTGACTGGTGGGAATATTGGATTAACATCCATATTCCGGCACTGCGCCGGTGGGTTTATCCGCTCATCGAAGGGCGCGCGCCGGAATCGCGCCGCCGCAGCGCCTTTCCTTCGCAGCCCGGCGGCAATGGAACGGAACGCCGAAAAGTCTCGACGCAAGCGGGGGCAGCGTCGGGAGCTGAGAACCAAACCTGATCCATGGCTATTTTTCTGACCGGTTCGACCGGCTACATCGGCGCGCACATCGCCGCAATTCTCCTCGATCGTCATACGGATCGGCTGAATCTGCTGGTGCGCGCGAAAACGGAACAGGAGGCGAACGAACGCCTCTGGCAGGCGCTGCAATTGCATCTGGATTTTCCCCAGTTCCGGGACGCCCTCGAATCGCGCATCTCTGTATTTCGAGGCGATCTCACCGATCCGCGTTTTGGCCTGGACCATGCCGAGTACGCTCGTTTGGTCGGGACGACCGAGTCGGTAATCCACTGCGCCGCATCGCTCAACCGCAAGTCGGAAAAAAGCTGCCTCAACGTGAATCTTCGCGGGACGCTTGAAGTCGCGCAACTGGCCCGCCGCGCGCAAGACGCCCACGGTTTGCGGCGCTTCAGCCAGATCTCGACCGTCGCCGTAGCCGGAACTCGCAGCCACGAAGTCGTCACCGAGGACGCCGCGATCGATTGGAATCGTTCCGACTACGATCCCTACGCGCGCACAAAAAAATTCTGCGAGCATATGGTGCGCGAACTGCTTCCCGAGGTGCCGCGCACGGTCTTCCGCCCGAGCATCGTGCTGGGAGACAGCCGCCGCGCCGAGACCACGCAATTCGACATGGTCCGCGCGTTCGTCTTTCTTGCCGGCCTGCCTGTCCTGCCGTTCCGCCCGGCCGACCGGATCGACATCGTCCCAGTGGATTACGTGGCGGAATCAGTCGTCGCGCTGCACCAGAAGCCGGATCCGCAGCACGAGATCTACCACCTGTCTTCGGGCACCGGTGCCGAAACTTTTGGCCAGCTTACTCGCGCGATTGCGCAAGCAGCGGGAGAAATGGATCCCTTGTATTGGCCCGGGCTCGAACGTCCGTTCTCTTCCGCCGTGAACTGGCTGGCGGGTTATCGCGGAGAAATCGGCCGCAGCGCTTCGCTGCTGAAGGTATTCATGCCGTACCTTGTGTGGGACACTGTGTTCGACAATTCGCGCGTCGTGGCGGAGATGGGCCGCGCCCCGGAACCGTTTTCGAAATACTGTTATCCACTGCTGCGCTTCAGCCGAGATTGCCGTTTCTCCTATCCGTACCGTGAATGGATTGCTTCTGCTGCGCCGCTGCGCGAGGACCCTGCGGCGGCTGGCGTGGGGCACTCTGGAGGATTCCAACCATGATGGATTTTATCCTGCAAGCCTGGACCAGTTCGTTGGTCGAGATGTCCAGCGCGCTCTGGAAGCTTGGCGCGGGGCGTTCGTGGCAACCGGGAGAAAAACTGAACCTGCTTTTCGCGGGTTATAATGGCACGCGCAACACAGGTTCCGACGTTCGGGTAGAGGAGATGCTGCGGCAAGTGAGGCGAGTGCTGGGTGAAGAAAATCTCGCGCTCAGTGTGATGTCTCAGAATCTGGATTGGAGCCGCGGCTATTTCGGAGACGCACGCCAGGTGTTCCTGCCGGACATTTATCCGCCGTTTCTCTACCGCGAAGTACGGCGGCAGCACGGAGTGATCGCGTGTGAAGGCTCGATGTTCAAGAGCAAGTTCGCCGACGCTCTGACGACGATGTTCATTGGCGCCCTGGGAATCGCTTCAGCGGAGAATAAGCTATCGGTTGGCTACGGCGCGGAAGCGGGCTTCATGAACCCCCTGCTCGAAAAGATGTGTGCGCGCTATTGCCGCCGTTCGCTCATCATTACGCGGAATCAGGAGTCGCAGGCGGTGCTCAGCAAGCTCGGCGTGGCAAGCGAAGCCGGGACTGATACAGCCTGGACTTTCGAGCCGTACCCCGAGGAATATGGCAGCAAGGTCCTCGCCGGTGCCGGGTGGGACGGCCGCACGCCTGTGCTTGTGCTATGCCCCATCAATCCATTCTGGTGGCCAGTGAAACCTTCGATGCCGAAATTTGCGGCGCACGCCTGCTTTGGCGCATACAACGAAAGCCACTACCGCACAGTTTACTTTCATAAGTCCGGCCAGGCGGTTGAGTCCGCGTATCAGAAATATCTTGGCGCGCTGGCACGCGGGATAAAGGCTTTCCGCAGCAGGCACCGCGTCTTTCTGGTCCTGGTTGCCATGGAACGGCTGGATACGCGGGCTTGCGAGGCGTTGGCCCCGGAACTTGGGGATGCGCCGGTATTCACCGCCGAGACGTATAACATGTACCAACTTGTGAGCATCCTGCGGCGCTGCAGCCTGATGGTTTCATCGCGCTATCACGCCATCGTCACTTCCATGCCCGCGCTGGTGCCTTCGGCGGGAGTCACCATGGACGAGCGCATCGGCAACCTGCTGCGGGAACGGGGCCACGAGCATCTGCTGCTCACGGTGGATGATCCGGACCTGGAAACGAAACTGGTCACGGTTATTGAGCGTCTCGCGGCGGAAAAAGATGCCATACGCGACGACATTGGGCGCTCGGTGGTGCGTAATCTGAAGACCATGGCTCGCATGGGAGTATTCCTCGAGCGCGCCGTGCATCAGCGCTATCCGGAATTCCCGGTGCGCTCGGGCGTCCACAGTTGGGAAGAGTATCTTCCGCCGCTCAGTCGAAACCTCGAGCGGCTGGTCGAAGCCCACGAGGGCGCGGCATCCGCGGCTGCGGGCCGCTAGATTTTTCAATTCGCGATGAACTTCCTTGAAAACATCCTCTCGCGATTGAATGACGCCCCTGACCGCGTGTTTCTCGCCGAAGCGCATGCCGGAGGCGATAGGACCGCAACCGGGGCGGAATTGCTCGCGCAGATCGCGGCGGCGCGCGCGTTTCTGCGCACAACGAGCCTTGTGAAAGGCAACCGCTGCGCCCTGGTAGCTCCGAACAGCATTCGCTGGGCTGCACTCGATCTCGCGATTATCGCCGAAGGACTCATCGCTGTCCCACTGTATGCCCGCCAGGCCCCTGCCGAGCTTGCCGCCATGTTGCGCGACGCGGGCGCGGGCCTGGTTTGCTGCGGCGATTCTGCCTTACGTGACTCCATCGTCGCCGCGTGGCCGGAAGCGCCGCGCTTCGCGTTGTTTGACGACATTTTCGCGAAGCCGGCTCCCGATTCGCTGGCCGCACCGAACACGCTTGCGCCGCACAACACTGTCGCCATTATCTACACGTCCGGCACTTCGGGCGAAGCCAAAGGCGTAATGCTGACAGAGGGCAATCTCAGCCACATGCTTTCGTGCACCACGGCGCGTCTCGATCAACTGATGGGGCCGCGCAATGTGCCAGATCGCGTCTTTCATTACACGCCGTTCTGCTTTGCTGCTTCGTGGATTTTGCTCCTGTCCTGCCTGTCGCGGACCAGCGTGCTCACGCTTTCGGCGGACCTGACGAAACTTGCCGACGAAATCCGAAACGCCGCTCCCAACTATTTTCTCAACGTCCCGTTGCTGCTCGAGCGCATGCGCACGAGTATCGGGGACAATCTCCGCAAGCGCGGAGGCATGAGTGCAAAAATATTCGACAATGCGCTGGCGGGGTGGTTCCGGCTCGACGCGAAGACGCCACAACCATGGGATTTTTTCTGGCTGGGTGTCGCGGGGCTGTTTATCTTTCCTTCGGTCCGGAAACGTGTCGGTCGGAATCTTCGCGCTTTGATTTGCGGTTCGGCGCCTCTTGCGCGGGATACACAGTTATTTTTCATGATGCTCGGCATTCCCGTGCTGCAGGGGTACGGCCTCACCGAAACCACGGGCATCTGCACATTGGACGACCCAGCCCATATTGTTCCCGGACGCGTTGGCCCGGCGATTCCCGGCATCGAGATGAAACTAGGTGAAAACAGCGAAATCCTCGTCCGCGGGCCGAATATTTTCCCGGGCTACTGGAACCGTCCGGAGCAAACGGCGCAGGTGCTGCATGACGGCTGGCTGCACACCGGCGATCAGGGCGACGTGGACACGAATGGAAACTGGCGCATAACCGGAAGGCTCAAGAATCTTATCATTTTGAATTCCGGCCACAATGTTGCGCCTGAGCCGGTTGAGGAGGAGCTTCTCGGGGCTCTGCGCGGCGCGCAGCAAGTCATGTTGGTGGGCAACGGCCGCGGCTTTCTTGCAGCGATTGTCACGGGCGAGGTGACGCGCAGCGAGATCGAGTCGCAAATGGAACGGCTAAACGCTACACTGCCTCACTACCGGAAGATTCGGATGTTTCATGCTGTACGAGAACATTTTACGATTGAAAATGGCCTGCTCACGGCGAACGGCAAGCTCAAGCGCGACGCCATTGCGGCGCGGTATGCGGAAGAAATCGAACGGATGTATGCGAAGACCTCGGGATAAAGGCTACGAATGAAAGATTACAAGGGAAACTCGCTCTCCTGGCACGTCGCCGATGGCGTCATCGAGTTGGCGCTCGACCGCGCGCCCGCCAACGAAATTGGCCTCGCCATGCTCGACGACCTGGAACGTTTCGCCGCCGCGCTTCCCGAACTCGAATCGAGAGTGAGCGCGCTGCTTCTATATAGCAAGCAGAGCGCTGGATTCTCCGCTGGCGCCGACTTGCGGGAACTGTACACGCTCGCCCAGCAAATGGATGCGGCCTCCTCGGCGAAAGGTGTGCGCGAATTTCTGGAGCGCATTCATGCCGTGCTCAACCGGCTCGATATGTCACCACTCACAACGATCGCGGCCGTTCACGGCGTCTGCTTCGGCGGCGGCTTCGAGCTGGCGCTGACGTGCGACCTCATTGTCACTGACAAGATGGCGCGTTTCTGTTTTCCCGAGCTGCGCCTGGGGCTCATCCCCGGCTTTGGCGGCATCCCGCGATTAAAACGTGACATCGGCAACGGCGTGGTCCGCGATCTGCTTCTTACCGGACGCAGCATCAATGCCACCAAAGCGCTCGCCGTGGGCCTGGCAAGCCAGGTCGCCGCCGAAGGCGAAGCCCTGCGTGTGGCCCGCGCCACCGCCGCGCAGGTTACAAAATTCGATCGCGCCACCACCGCCGCCGCGAAGCGTTTCATCAAGCCGCTTCCCGTTGACGAGCTACGCCGTGAGATCGACATTTTCTGCGAACTCTTTACGCAGCCAGCCGTGATGCAGGGGCTGCGCAGGTTCGTCGAAGATACCAGCGCGCACCCGTAC
>WNEZ01011495.1_pt1 | contig 17303 bp, 14 predicted proteins | sample 5400521 | NCBI WGS metagenome assembly WNEZ01 (sample SAMN13153339, study PRJNA577476) | soil metagenome | isolation source: 120 cm saprolite under Douglas fir tree site 2 hole 1 replicate 1 | place: USA:California | collected 2015-04-18
GCGACGAGATCGCCGAGCTGTCCGCGCACCTCGACGCCGCCACCGCCCGCGTGCTCACCCTGATCCGCGAGTTCGACGCCCGGGGCGGGTGGAACACGGGCTTCCGTTCCTGTGCCGGGTGGCTCGCCTGGCGGGTGGGCCTCGACGTGGGCGCGGCCCGGGAACGGGTGAGAGTCGCCCGTGCCCTGGCCACGCTGCCCCTGCTGGGCGACGCCTTGGCCCGCGGGGAACTGTCGTACGCCAAGGTTCGAGCCCTGACGCGCGTGGCGACACCGGAGACCGAAGCCCGGCTGCTGGCGGTGGGGCGGGCGGGCACGGCGGCGCACGTGGAGCGGATCGTGCGGGGCTGGCGGCGGGTGGATCGGCAGGCGGAGGCGCGGGAAGCCGCACGGCGGCATGCCAGCCGGGCCCTGCACGTCCACCACGCCGAGGACGGCATGGTGGTCCTTCGGGGGCGTCTCGAGCCGGAGGTGGGGGCGCTCCTGATGCAGGCGCTCGCCGCTGCGCGGGAGGCCCTGTACCAGCGGGCCCGCGCCAGGGTGGCTGCGGCGGGCCCGAGTGATCGATCTCAAGAGCCCCCGACCCCCGGCCCAGCAGCGGGCGGATGCGCTGGCGCTGCTCGCGGAGACAGCGCTGCATCAGGGGCTCGAACCTGGGGCCCCTGGGGAGCGCTATCAGGTGGTGGTGCACGTCGACGCCCCGGCGCTGGCCGATTCCGAGCAGCCGGGGCAGTCGGCGCTGGAGGATGGCACGCACGTTTCCGCGGAAACGTCCCGGCGCCTGGCGTGCGACGCGAGCCGGGTGGTGATGCGCCACGATGAGGAGGGGCGCGTGGTCGAGGTCGGGGCGCGGACGCGCACGATCCCGCCCGCGCTGCGGCGGGCTCTCCAGCACCGGGATCACGGCTGCCGCTTCCCGGGGTGCGGGGTGCGGTTCGGACAGGGGCATCATCTCCAGCACTGGGCGCAGGGCGGCCCGACGACGCTCTCGAACCTCGCGCTGCTCTGTCGACGGCACCACCGCGCGGTGCACGAGGAGGGCTACCAGGTCGCGCGGGCGCCCGACGGGGCGCTCCAGTTCCGACGGCCGGACGGCCGGCCCCTGCCCGAGGTGCCGCCGCCCGTCGCGGTGCTCGCTGATCCCGTGCACACGATCCGGCAGCAGCACGACTCGCAGGGCCTGCATCTCCACCCGCGCACGGCGTGTCCCGGCTGGCTGGGGGAGCGCCTGGATGTGGGGTGGGCGATCGGCGTCCTGCACCCCCGCTGCGCGCAACCGCGCCCCGCACCTTGACAGGGGTGGGCGGGGCGCAGTCTCATGGCTCACGCGGAGGTGCTGTCATGCGATCCGATCGCCTGCTTGCGACCATCGACTTCCACACCGCGGGGATCGGGATGCGCCTGCTCACGAGCGGACTCGGGCGCCTACCCGGAAGCACGATCGCGGAGAAGCGCAGGTGGTTTCACGAGCACCAGGACCATCTGCGGACCGCCCTTTGCCTCGAGCCGCGCGGGCATCGCGGCCTGCTGATCGCGGTGATGACCGAGCCCGTCACACCGGCCGCGCACTTCGGCCTCTTCTTCATGTACCCCGGCGGCTACTACGTGTCGTGCGGCGAGGGGACGATCGGGGCCGCCACGGTGGCCGTGGAGACCGGGCTGGTGGAGCGGACGGGAGCGGAGACCAATGTGCTGATCGACACGGAGGCGGGTCCGGTGGAGACGATCGTGCGCTCGGCCGGCGACCGCGTCCGCGAGGTCACGCTGCGGTGGGCCCCGTCCTTCATGGCACTGCCGGAGCAGGTCGTCGAGGTCGACGGCGTGGGCGAGGTACCGGTCGACGTCGCGATCGGGGTGGGCAACGTCTTCGCCATCGTGGAGGCGAAGCATCTCGGCGTGTCGGTACGGCGCGAGCTCGCGAAGCGCATCGCTCAGCTGGGGATGGCGGTCCGGCACGCGGTCAACGCTCAGCTCCGGGTCGAGGTACCAGGCCTCGGCAAGACCAGCGTGGACAACGTGCTCGTCCACGAGCTGCCGGATGCCGACGGCGTGTCACCCAACGCGCTCGTGTGGGGTCCGGGCCAGGTCGACGCGGCGCCGTGCGGCTCGGGCACGTGCGCCCGCCTGGCGCTCTTCCACCATCGCGGCCTCATGGGGGTCGGCTCCACGTTCGTGAGCCAGGGGCTGCTCGGCTTGAGCTTCACGGCACGGATCGGTGGCCTGACCCGCGTGGAAGGGCGCGCGGCGATTCTTCCCGAGATCACCGGAACGGCGTACCTGACCGGGTTCAGCCAGCACCTGTTCGATCCCGACGACCCGATGAAGGCCGGCTACCTGCTGGACGTGTGATGGGGCGGGGCCCTCGGAGGGGGCGAGCGGGCGTCGAGCGCCCGCCCCGCCACCCCCCGGGCTGCGTCTAGAACGTGAGCGGATCGGTCAGGCGCACCCAGCGCCCGCCCTTCACCACCGCCAGGAACGAGGAGTTGGCGCCCTGATGCTTGTCGGGGCCGAAGTTGGCCTCGGGGCCGTTGAAGATGTCGCGGTAGCCCTTGATGGACTCCAGGCCCTTGACGAAGTTGTCGGTGGTCAGCTCGGGGCCGGTCTTCTCCAGCCCCAGCACCGTCAGGTCGGCGGCCACGTGCCCGTAGATGGCGCCGATATTGGGATCGACCTTGTAGCGCTCCTTGTAACGATCGAACCACTTCTGGGCGGGCGCGCCCAGCGTGTCGTGATAGGGCATGGCGGTCAGGCCCATGGCGTAGAAGCCTTCCGTCACGCCGCCCTGGGCGGCCGCCACGAAGAGGTCATAGGACGCGGCGGAGCCCAGGAAGTCCACGTCGGTCCAGCCCATCTTGCGCGCGGTGGCGTACGGCACGATCGAGTCGCGCACGATGGTGCCGAGCACCACCAGATCGCAGTTGGCCGCCTTCAGCTTGGTGACCTGCGCGCTGAAGTCCTGGTCGGTCGGCTTGTGGGTGACCGTCTCCACGATCTTGAGCTTCATCTTCTCGGCCTGGGCCTGCACGCCGTCGAGCACTTCCTTGCCGAAGTCGGTGTCCTGGTACATCGCGCAGAGCGCCTTCTTGCCCTTGTTGGTCACGAAGTAGTTGATGCCCGCCTTCACCTGGTCGACGTAGCTGGCCGCCCCGTAGAACTTCAGCTTGTGGAAGGGGTCGTACATCGAGCGGGCGGCGGAGAGCGGGAAGAGATTCAGCACTCCGGCGTCGAACTGATCCTTGAACAGCGCATTGTTCATCGGGGTGCCGAGGCCACCCACGATCGCGAAGACGCGGTCGCGGTTGAAGAGCTTGGCCCCCGCCTGGACCGCGCGCGGCACCTGGTACTGGGTGTCCTCGATGACGAGGCGGATCTTGCGGCCGTGGATGCCGCCCGCCTCGTTGACCTCGTCGAAGCGCATCTTCACCGCGTTCGAGGAGGACACCCCGTAGGTGGCGGCGGGGCCGGAGAGGTCGGTGTGCATGCCGAGCACGATCTCGGTCTTGGTGACCCCGCGCGTCTCCTTCTGGGCCACCGCCACACCCGCGAAGGCCACCACGGCCGCCAGCACGCTGACTGCGAGTCGCTTCTTCATCCTTGGCTCCTTTCGTACATGCCGTCGATCAGATCCTTGTACTTCACGTTGACGAAGGTGCGCTTCAGCTTCATGGTCGGGGTCAGCTCCTCGTCCTCCGCGGTGAGGAGCTGCTCGATCAGCCGGAACGCCTTGATGGTCTCCACCCGCGCGAGCTCCCGGTTCACGCGCTCGATCTCGCTCCAGATCAGGTCCTGCACCTCGCGGGCCCGGCATAGTGACGCGAAACTGCTAAACGGAATATTCCGCTCCTGGGCGAACTGGGCCACCGTCTCGTGGTCGATCATGACGAGGCAGGAGAGGAACTTGCGCTGGTCCCCGATCACCACCGCGTCGGAGATGAAGGGCGAGAACTTGAGCTGGTTCTCGATCTCGGACGGGGTGACGTTCTTGCCGCCCGCGGTGATGATGATGTCCTTCATGCGGTCGGTGATGCGGACGAAACCGTCGGCGTCGATGGTGCCCACGTCGCCGGTGTACAGCCACCCGTCCACGATGGTCTCCGCGGTCTTCTCCGGCTTGCCGTAGTAGCCCATGAACACGTGCGGGCCCTTGAGCAGGATCTCGCCCGCCGGTGACAGGCGCACTTCGGTCTCCGGCCGGGCTACCCCCACCGTGCCGAGCTTGATGCGATTGGGAGGCATCGCGGTGGCGAGGCCAGTGTTCTCGGTCTGGCCGTAGACCTCGTACATGTCGAGCCCGAGGGCCAGGTACCAGCGGATCAGGTCCGGGGCGATGGGGGCGGCGCCGGTGGCGACGCCGCGGGCGCGATGCAGCCCGATCGAGCGCTTGACGTTGTCGAGCACGAGGAAGTCGGCCACCCGGAACGCGGCCCGCAGGGCCAGGGACGGCCGGCGCCCCTCGATCCGGCGACCGGCCAGACGCAGCCCGATGCGGATGGCCCGGTCGTAGGCGAAGCGGCCGAGCCAGGTGGCGTCCCGCATGCGCAGCGCCACCCCGGAGTAGAACTTCTCCCAGATCCGCGGCACCGCGAAGAACAGCGCGGGCGCCACTTCGCGGATATTCTCCGGGACCGTGTCGATGCTCTCCGCGAAGTTCACGGTGGCGCCGGTATAGAGCGGGTTGAAGACCGTGAACGTCCGCTCGGCCACGTGGCAGAGGGGCAGGAAGGAGAGCTGCTGGTCGCCTTCGCGCAGGGGGGTGATGAAGTCGGCGTACTCGAGCTGGAACAGGATATTGCGGTGGCTCAGCATCGCCCCCTTGGGCGGGCCGGTGGTGCCGGAGGTGTAGACCAGGATGGCCAGGTCCTCGGGGCGGGGGAGCTCGACGAGCCGGTCGTAGGCCTCGGGATGCTCGCGGTCGTGGGCGTCGCCCAGCTCGAGGAGGGCCTCGAAGGTCATCACCTGGTCGTCCTGGAAGGCGTGCAGCCCGTCCATGTCGAAGACGAAGATCTTCACCAGCTCCGGGCAGCGCCCGCGGACTGCCAGCGCCTTGTCGAGCTGCTCCTCGTTCTCCACGAAGAGGAAGCGGGTGCCGCTGTCGTTGACGATGTACTCGACCTGGCGGGCCGAGTCGGTCGTGTAGATGCCGTTGGGGATCGCCGCGACCGACATGATGCCGAGATCGGTGTAGAGCCACTCCGGACAATTGTCCGCCATGATCGAGACCACGTCCCCGGGCCGGAGGCCCAGCGCCACCAGCCCGAGCCCCACCGCGCGTGCCTGCCGGCCGTACTCGCGCCACGAGATGGCCCGCCAGATCCCGAGGTGCTTCTCCCGCATGGCCACCCGGTCGCCGCGCTCCCGCACCACGTGACGGAAGAGCTTCGGCAGGGTGTCCTGGCCGTGCACGGTCACGGGCCGGGCGGCCTCGGTAGGGGAGGGGGCGGGGCGAGTCGTCAGCGCCATGTCTTCTTCCTTTTCCAGCGCCGCGTCCCGCGGACGCTCGACTCCTTGAGGCCCAGGTAGAACTCCCGGATATCGTCCTTCTGGAGCAGCCGCTCGCAGGTATCTTCCATCACGATCCGGCCCAGCTCCAAGACATAGCCGTAATCCGCGGTCTGGAGGGCCAGGTTCGCGTTCTGCTCCACCAGGAGCACGGTGACCCCGCGCTCGCGGTTGATGCGCCGGATGATGTCGAAGATGTCCTTGACCAGCTTGGGGGCCAGGCCGAGCGAGGGCTCGTCCAGCAGCATGACCTTGGGCCGCGCCATGAGCGCCCGCCCGATGGCCAGCATCTGCTGCTCGCCCCCCGAGAGCGAGCCGGCCCGCTGCTCGGCGCGCGCGGCGAGGACCGGGAAGTACTCGGTGACCGTCTCGAGATCCTGGGCCACCGCGTCGGCGTCGCGGCGGGCGTAGGCACCCATGCGCAGGTTCTCCCGCACCGAGAGGAACGGGAAGACCTCGCGGCCCTCCGGCACGTGAGAGAGCCCGAGGCGGGCGACCCGGTCCGGATCGAGCCCGTGGATGGGGCGGCCCTCGAGCGTCACGCTGCCCTTCTGCGGATCCATGACCCCGGAAACGGTCTTGAGGATGGTCGTCTTGCCCGCCCCGTTGGCCCCCAAGATCGTCACGATGGCGCCCGCGGAAACCGTGAAGCTCACCCCGCGCAGGGCCATGATCGGCCCGTAGTAGGTCTCGACATTGCTGACCGCGAGGAGCGCCTCGGCCACCGGTCAGCCTCCGAGGTATGCCTTGATCACTTCGGGATGCTCCTGGACTTCCCGAGCCGAGCCGCAGGCGAGGACCCGGCCGTAGTTGAGCGCGAGCACCCGGTCGGAGACGGCGCTGACCAGGCTCATGTCGTGCTCGACCATGAGCACGGTGATGCCGAGCAGGCCGCGGATGTCCTGGATCCAGAACGCCATGTCCGCGGTCTCCTCCACGCTCAACCCGGACGAAGGCTCGTCGAGCAGGAGCAGCGCGGGCTCCGTGCAGAGGGCCCGGCCCATCTCGACGACCTTGCGGACGCCGTAGGGGAGGTTGACCACGAAGCTGTCGCGGTAGGCCTGGAGATCGAGGAAGTCGATCACCTTCTCGGCGGCCTCGCGATGGGCGCGCTCACGAGCGCGCACTCGGGGTAAGAACAGGAGCTCCTGCAGGAACCGCCGCTCGGCGTGGGCGTGGCGGCCCAGGAGCAGGTTCTGCAGCACGGTGGCGTGCTCGAACAGCTCGATGTTCTGAAACGTGCGCGCGATGCCGCGGCGGGCGATCTCGTGCGGCGGCACGCCGGTGATGTCGTCATTGCGGAAAAGCAGTCGCCCGCTGGTTGGATCGTAGATCCGCGAGATCAGGTTGAAGATGGTGGTCTTGCCCGCCCCGTTGGGCCCGATGATGGTGAAGACCTGCCCGGCCTCGACCGCGAAGCTCACGCCGTCCACCGCCCGGATGCCCCCGAAGTTCACGACCAGCTCGTCGGCCGCGAAGAGGGTCACCGCAGGCGCTCCGACCGCATGTAGGTCTTCTGACGCCGGAAGGTGGCCGTCTTGTAGAGGGGGAACGTGGAGAAGTAGAGCCATATCTTCCGCCAGCGCCCGTAGATGCCGAGCGGCTCGAACAGGATGAACAGCACCAGGATGAGGCCGAAGACGCCGGGCTCGAGGCCGGGCTGCTTCACGAAGCGATCCAGCGACTGGTAGACCGTGTCGCCCACGCCCTTGCCCAGCGCGGCCGCAGCGTGGCCGGCCCAGGCGGGCACGTGATCGCGCGCCTCCGAGATGAGCACGGGCAGGAGCGCCACGAAGACCGCGCCGTACAGCGCGCCGTGCAGGCTGCCGAGGCCGCCCACCACGACCATCAGGAGGAACTGGATCGAGAGCAGCACGCTGAAGATGTCCGGAGCCAGGAAGCCGATCTTGTGGGCGAAGAGCGCGCCCGCCGCGCCCATGAGCCCGGCCGAGTAGGCGAAGGCCAGCGTCTTGTAGCGCGCCAGGTGCACGCCCATGGACTGCGCGGCGATCTCGCTGTCGCGGATCGCCACCCAGGCCCGGCCGGTGGGCGAGCGCAGCAGGTTGGCGGTGAGCCAGAGCCCGACGATGAGCACGGCCAGGCACAGGAAGTAGAACGCCCAGTCGGTGGCGAACGACACGCCGAAGAGCACCGGCTTGTCCACCGGCCGGCCCTTCAGGCCGTGGGTGACGTGGTCCCAGCGCGTGAAGACTTCCTGGATGATCAGCGCGAAGGCCAGGGTGGCGATCGTCAGATAGACGCCGGTCATGCGCAGCGCGGGCAAGCCCACCAGCACCCCGGAGGCGGCCGACAATACCGCGGCCAGCGCCACCGCGACGATCCAGGGCAGCCCCAGGTCCTGGACGAAGTACACGTGGGCGTACGCGCCGATGCCGAGGAAGGCCGCGTGGCCCAGGCTGACCCCGGATCGCGGAAGAGGCCGAGATCGTGCTCGTAGGCCGTCTTGAAGGCGAAGCGCATGAGAGGGCTAGACCTTCTTGCGGCCCACGGTGCCGAACATGCCCTGGGGCCGGATGGCCAGCACGAGCAGCAGCACCACGTAGGCCGCCACGTCCTTCACGCCCTGCGGCAGGTAGGCCCCGGAGAACAGCTCGATGAGCCCGATGGTGACGCCGCCCACCAGCGCGCCCGGGATGGAGCCGAAGCCGCCCAGCACCGCCGCCGCGAAGGCCTTGAGGCCGATGAAGCCCAGGTTGATGTCGATCAGCGACACCGGTGCCAGCAGCACGCCCGCGATGGCGGCCACCCCCGCCGAGATAGCCCAGATCAGCGAGAACATTCGCTTCACCGGGATGCCCATGTAGTACGCGGCGAGCTGGTTCTGGGAGGCGGCCTGCATGGCCACCCCGACGCGCGAGTAGGTGAAGAAGGCGTAGAGCACCGCGCAGAGCAGGACCGTCCCCACGATGATGGCCACGTACTCGTGGCTCACCGTGACGCCGCCCACTCGCGTGGTCTTGGCGCTGAACGGCGTCGGCAGGCTGTAGATCTCGGAGCCCCAGATGATGGAGGCGAAGCTCCGGAACATGGCGCCGAGCCCGATCGTCAGCATGACCACCGCGAACTGGGGCTGGCCGATGACCCGCCGCAGCACCGTTGCGTCGAGCGCCGCTCCAAACAGGGCGACCGCGGCCACCGCCAGCGCGAAGGCCGGCCAGTAGGACATGCCGTACCAGACCACCAGCATGTAGCAGGTGAAGGCGCCCAGCATGAGCAGATCGCCCTGGGCGAAGTTGACCAGCTCGGTGGCCTTGTAGATGAGGACGAAGCCGAGCGCGACCAGCCCGTAGATGCAGCCGACCGCCAGCCCGTTCAGGGCCAGCTGCAGAATGGTGTCCAGACCGAGCCTCCCGACCGCCGTCGCCGCCTGCTCCGTCCGCCGCGGCGACCCTGTCGCGGCGTGACGGTAGTGGGGGCGGTTATAGCCGGGCGGTGCCGTCCAAGTCAACCCTCCGGATCCACACCGCGGTGTCGTGGAAGACGGCGCCGCCGTTGGGGTAGCCGGGCTCGGCGCTGGTCAGGGCATTGATGCCGAGCCGGTTGACGAAGTGCTTGTTCGGCCAGACCCCCTCGACGATCACCACGCCCCGCGGCTGGCCCTCGCGGGGCTCGGCGTGGGCGATGACCTCCCCCCGCTCGTTGCCGAGCTGGACTGCGGTGCCCGCCACCGCGCCCAGCGCCGCGCAGTCGTCCGGATGCAGCAGCGCGGTCGGGCGCTGCTCGCGGGCCAGGGACGAGGGCGTCTCGGTGAAGGTGGAGTTGAGGAAGGTGCGCGCGGGCGCGGCCACCAGCCGGAACGGCTTCTCCGCGGTGGCCTCGTCGGTCACCGCGAAGTGATCCGGGAGCGTGGGCATCTCCGCCCCGCGCCCGCCGAAGCGCGCCCAGTCGGGCTTGAAGTGGAAGCGGCGGTCCGGGGTGGGGAAGCCGTCGAGGAAGTGCGCGGTCTCGAACGCGGGCGCGAAGTCCTGGCCGCCCCGGCGCCAGTTGGTCTCCGCGTCCCACATGCCGGACTTCCGGAGCGTCCAGTCCATGATTTCCCAGGGCGTCATCTGGAAGCCCTGGTGCGTCGCGCCGAGACGCTTGGCCAGCTCAGAGATCACCCAGTGGTTCTCGCGGCACTCGCCCGGCGGCTCGATCACCTTCTTGGTCACCTGGAAATAGGTGTGCCCGCTCGCGGTGTAGAAATCGTCGTGCTCGACGAACATCGTGGCGGGCAGGACCACGTCGGCGAAGGCCGCGGTCTCGGTCAGGAACTGCTCGTGCACGCAGAGGAAGAGATCCTCGCGGGCGAGCCCCTCGTGCACCAGGTTGAGCTCCGGGCACACCATCGCGGGATTGGTGTTCTGCACGAGCATGGCGGTCACCGGCGGGCCGCCCTTGAGGGCCTCGCGATCGCCGGTCAGGATCTGGCCGAGACGGGACTGGTCGAGGGCGCGGATCGACTTGTCGACCAGGTCGCGCCCCTCGATCAGGGTGCGGTCGAGCGGATAGATCGCGGTCTGGCCGTAGACGGCGCCGCCGCCCTTGTACCGCCAGGCGCCGGTGATTCTTCTTGGTCCGGCCGTAGAGGCGGGCGAAATCGACGATCTGCTCGACGGAGAGGCCGGTGAGGGCCGCCGCCCACTGGGGCGTCCGCGTGGCCACGTGGGCGGCCAGCTCGTCGGGGCAGTCGGTGTACGCGCGCAGGTAGTCCCAGTCGGCCAGACCCTCGGCGAAGAGCACGTGCATGATCGCGCAGGCGAGCGCGCCGTCGGTGCCGGGCCGCGGGGCCAGGTGCAGATCGGCCTTCGCCGCGGTGTCGGTGCGGTACGGATCCACCACCACGAAGGTCGCGCCGCGCCGCTTGGCCTGCATGGCGTGGCTCATCACGTTGACCTGGGTGTTCACGGGATTGCCGCCCCAGATCACGACGAGGTCCGAGTGCTCGCCGATCTCGCGCAGGTCCACGCCGCGCTTGGCCCCGACCCCGGCCGCCCAGCCGGTGTCGGCCAGGGTCACGCAGATCGTCGAGTAGTAACGCGAGTAGCCCATGGCGTGCGTCAGCCGGTTGATGCCGTCGCGCTGCACCAGGCCCATGGTGCCCGCGTAGTAGTAGGGCCACACCGTCTCGAGCCCGAGGCGGGCGGTCTGGCGCGTGAAGGCCTCCGCGACCAGGTCGAGGGCGTCGTCCCAGGCGATCCGCTCGAAGCGCCCCGCGCCCTTCGGGCCCACGCGCCGCAGCGGGTGGAGCAGCCGGTCCGGGTGGTGCACGCGCTCCGCGTAGCGGCCGACCTTCTCGCAGATCACCCCGCGCGTGTAGGTGTTGCGGTGCGAGCCGCGGACGCGGCCGATGGTGTGCAGATCGAGGCGCTCGACCTCCAGTGCGCAGGTGCTGGTGCAGTCGTGCGGGCACACCGACGGGACGGTCTCGATCTGGGACTTGGCCATGGCCCCCAGCATACCCTAGAGAGACAATGAGGCGGTGGGGACCCCGATCCGACCGCTTCCCGAAGGCGTCGCGCGCTGGAGCACGCGCGCGCGCTGGCTCCGCCGGCTCGATGCGCTGGCCGCGGGGGTCCTCGTCTGGGGGCTGGTAGCGGTGAGGCTACCCGACCTCGGCGCGGGCCTCCAGGCCGCGGCGGCTGGCATGGTCGTCGGGCTGCTCGGGGCGATCCCCCTGATCCGCCTCCGATGGCGGCCGATCAGCGGACCGGTGGGGCTCTGGGTGAGCCGGATGCTGGTGCCGGGAGATCGCGCCTGGTACGTGCGGCCCGAGGCCCCCGAGGTGGTGATCGTCACGGCCCGCCGCGGTCTGCGCCTGACCGTGGCGGTGCCGGGGCGCGGCGCCGCCGAGGGGCTGAGCGTGCGGCGGACCCGCGTCCTGCTCTTCGGCGCAGACGAGCCGGCGCGTCGGGCGCCGCAGGCACGCTGATCCGGCTCAGGCCGCGTAGCGCTTGACCGCGTCCTCGTCCCAGGCGATGCCGGCGCCCGGCCGGTCCGGGATCTGGGCCACCCCGTTCTTCACCCGCAGGGGCTCCTGCAGCAGGGGCGCGGCCCAGTCCATGTACTCGAGCCAGTGGCAGGTGGGCGTCACCCCGAGCAGGTGCACGCTGAACTCGGGAAAGAGATGGCTCGACATGTCGATGCCGTGGGCGTGGGCGAGCGCGGCCGCGCGCAGCCAGCCGGTGACCCCGCCGATGCGCTGCACGTCGGGCATGACGAAGTCGAGCGAGCGCATCGCGATGGCGCGCGCCATCTCGAAGGTATCCACCAGGTTCTCGCCGGTCTGGATCGGCGTGGCCACCTCGGCCGCGATGCGGGCGTAGCCCTCGTAGTCGTCGTGGCGGAGCGGCTCCTCGATCCAGTAGAGCCCCTCGCCGTCGAGGGCGCGGGCGCGCCTCAGGCCCTCGTTCACGGTGAGGCGCTGGTTGAAGTCGCACATCAGGATCGGCCCGTCGCCGATCCGCTTCTTCACCGCGCGCACCGCGGCCAGGTCCTGGGCGAAGTCCTCGCGGCCCACCCGGAGCTTGATCGCGCGGAAGCCCTCGCCGAGGAGCGCCTCCGCCTCGTCGGCGAGCGTCTCCACCGGCTGGATCCAGAGCCCGGTGCTGTTGTAGGCGGGAATGGGTCGGGGCGCGCCGCCCAGCAGCGTGACCAGCGGCACGCCGCGCGCCTGGGCCAGCGCGTCCCAGGCCGCCATGTCGAGGCCGGCCAGGGCCAGCCCGACCAGGCCCGGCGTGTCGAGCAGGGTGAGCTGCCGGCGCAGCTTGGCCTCCAGCTCGAAGGGCGCCAGCTCGTCCCCCTTGATCATCTCGAACAGACCCTGGGCGCAGCCGACGATGGAGGCGAGCGTCCACGGGGCGAAGCCGAAGACGTAGGAGCGCCCGGTGACGCCGCCGTCCGTCTCGAGATCGAAGAGGACGAGCGCCGCTTTCGTGATGGCTCCGCTGGCGCTCACCGGGGGCCGGCGAAACGGGGGCAGCACGGGACGCGCGCGCAGGGCTAGGATTTTCATGGCCGCGCCTTCACTACTTCACTTCCTGAACTCTGCCGCTGCTCGATCGTAGGCCGACGCCAGGTCACGGTAGGCGTCGGCGAAGCCTTCCTTCGCCTTCTCCCACGACGCCTTCGTGGCTCGGCTCAGCTCGGTGACCTTCTGGGAGGCCTTCGTCCGCTTGGCCTTGAGATCCTTGATCTGCGCCTGCGACTTCGCCTTGATCTCGCCGGTCTGCTTGGAGGCCTGCGCTTCGAGTTCCTTGATCTTGGCTTCGAGGTCGGCGGTGACCTTCTTGGCATGCGCCACCGCCTCGTCCTTCTTTTCCACCGTGTAGTCCTTGATCGCCTGGCCCGTCTCCGACGCCTTCTGCGAGACATCCTTGGACGTGGTCTGGGCCGGAACGGGGAGCGCGGAGGCGGCGAGCACGCCGATCGTCACGACAATCGCCGGAATGATTCGTGGACGCATGGGGCCAGTGTAAGGCCACCGAGTCGGCCTCGGCAATCAAGCCGAACTTGACAGGGGGTGCTGACGGGGCCGATCATCAAGGATAAGTCTGCCCCCAGGGAGGGACGCCAGGATGACGACGCTACAGCGGGCCGAGGCCGCCGAGCACGCGCTGAGCCAGGAGCTCGACCGGGTCGTGGTGAAGTCGGTGATCTTCACCTCGGGCGAGCGGGATCCCCGCCAGCCGGTGTCGCGGCCGCCGGACGACGGTCGGCTCTACATGATGGGCCACGACGTGCGCTTGCCGAAGATGCCGGACAAGCCGACCCTGTTCGACTTCTTCCGGCTGCGCTTCGGGCCGTCGGTGCACCTGCTGCAGAGCGCGCGGCTCGCCATGAAGAACGGGGTGGACGAGAAGATCGTCCTGGCCTGCCTGCTGCACGACATCGCGATCGCCGGCTTCATCCGGAGCGACCACGGCTACTGGAGCGCCCAGCTCCTCGAGCCGTACGTCGACGAGGAGGTGGCCTGGGGCATCCGCTACCATCAGGCGCTGCGGTTCTTCCCCGACGAGTCGGTGGGCTACCGCTATCCCGAGCTCTACCTCAAGCTCTTCGGCGCCGACTACGTGCCCGAGCCGCACATCCAGGAAGCCCACCGGTACGCGCGGGACCACAAGTGGTACATGACCTCACGGCTCATCACCGTGAACGATCTCTACGCCTTCGATCCCACCGTGCAGGTGCAGCTCGAGGAGTTCACGGACGTGGTGGGGCGTCACTTCCGCCAGCCGAAGGAAGGGCTCGGCTTCGATCAGAGCCCGTCGGCCCACATGTGGCGTACCATCAACTGGCCGACGCGCTACCTGTAGCCTCAGAACCCAAGGGCCGCTGGTTCAAAATCCAGCCCCCGCAACCAGGAACGACGAGGGGTTAGCGGACGCTGAAGCCGCTAACCCCTTTCGTTTACCAGACTTCACCAGGAACTGGTTCAAGCGTCGGCGGAGCTGCCACCGCGAGATGATTCTCCAACAGGCTCCGGATGACCTTCCGCTCCTGTGGACTACTTCGTTACTGAGGCGATTTGCGGCCCGGAGCTCTGGGAGGCGGATCACCTGCGTGATGTAGCCACAGGTTCGGGAGCCGCACCGCTGTATCGAGGGGGGGAGTGCCGGGGCGGGGGAGCAACTGGGGCGAAGCGAATTTCAGGATCGCCTGTGAGAGTGGCTGTTCACGACAGCTCCTCCAGAAGCGCCTTGGCCTCTCGGAGGTCCGGCGTGTCATGCCCTTCGGTGAACCAGGCGTAGATCGTCGCCAGCATCTGCCGAGCCTCGTCCTTCTTGCCCTGGCGCTGCCACAGCCGACTCCGGCTCGTCACCGCCCGCAGCTCGAATGACTTGGCCTGCTGACGGCGGGCAATCTCGATCGCCTTCAGGAAGGATTCCTCAGCGCGTCCCGTCTCCGCCGCTGCGACTTGGAGTGAAAGCTCCCCGTGCAGCCGATGTATTTCGGCGTCCCAGAAGCCCTCGCCAGTCTTGTCCGCTGCCGCTCGGGCTTCGGCCAACCGCTTGAGTCCCTCCCTTGGCTGGTCCACCGTTTCGTGCGCCTCGGCTAGCAGCGCCAGAAAATGCGGCCATTCCAGTTCGAATCCAGTCTTCTGCCACTCGACGATGCCCTGCCGGATCTGCGCGAGGCCCTCTATGCCCCGCCCCTCCCTGGCCAGCGCCCAACCCCGTACGATCGTTCCCATGCCTGACCAGAGCGGAAAGCCTTGCTCGCTCGAAATCGCTATCACTTCCGTGGCCAGCTCGCGAGCGAGCGCGTACTCCCGTCGGTAATGATGGAGCTGTGCCACGAACTGCAGACCGAAGGCGAGGCTGAATGGGTGGGCCAGCTCCCGTGCCACGCTGAGCGCATCTTGCGCTCTTCGAAGAGCCTGATCGGGATAACCCAGGAACCACAGAGCCCAGGCTCCGAAACCCAGGCAGGCCACCCCGGCATCATACCCATACAGGAAGATATGGGACTGGCGCTGCTGGACGTCGTAGAGCGCGGCGCCCTGCTCCAGGTGGGAACGCGCCGCCGCAAACTCTCCTAGCCAGAACAAGGTGTCTCCCATGACATCGTGGGCGACCAGAAGCGCACCCGGATCCTGCACCCGTCCAGCCAGGGCGAGGAGCTGCTCTCCGAGCTCACGGGCAGTCCCATATTCGGCCCTCAGTTCATGGAATTCCCAGAGTCCTCGCAAGACGGGCACGAGCTGGGATGTCTCCCCTTCCCGCTGACACAACTCGAGCGCCCGGGCGTACGCCTTGCCCACCTCGGGGGCGGCGAAGCCCTTGATGGCTCGCAGCGGCACACCCAGGGCGATCAGCAACGTGAGCTCCCGTCGGGCGTGCTCGGGGCTGTCTGGCAACGTCCTCAGCAGCTCCAGTCCGCGCGTGAGATGGTTGATCGCTTCCACGTTCGCCGAGCGCTGGACGGCTCGTTTCCCGGCATCCTGCCAGTACGGCAGGGCCTGCTCTGCGCGACCCGCCTCACTGTAGTGATGGGCCAGCAACTCAGGCTGCGTCTCGATGGTCTCCGGAAGGCCCTCTTCCATCGCGCGCGCGATCTGTTCGTGATACCGCTGTCGCGTGCTCTTAAGCAGGGACTGGTAGGCCGCGTCCTGAATCAACGCATGCTTGAAAACGTAGCGCGCCTGGGGCGGCTGCCCGCGCTGGTAGAGCAGCTCCGCGTCGACCAGCTTGGCGAGTGCCTGCCGCAAGCCCGCCGCGTCGAAGGGTGAGACCGCCTCGATCAGCTCGTAGCCGAACTCCCGTCCCAGGATGGCGCCGAGCTGCGCCACCTCCTTGGCGGTCGCGAGCCGATCGAGGCGCGCCATCAGCGAGTCGTGCAGGGTGGTCGGGATGGCCAGGGGCGAAGGGAACGCGGCGTCGGGAGACCGGAGTGCCGAGCCAGCGTCTCCCCCGACCGGCATGCCCGACTCCAGCACGGCCTTGGTCAGCTCTTCGACGAACAGGGGCACGCCATCGGTCTTGGCGACGATCTGGGCGATCAGCGCCTCCGGGAGCGTCTTCTGGGCGACCCGCCCAGCCATGAGCTCGGACTGCTGCCGGGACAGGCGGTTGAGCGAGTGCAGGGTGACGTGGGACGGCCCTGCCCAGGGCGGCTTGAACTCGGGCCGGTGGGTAACGAGGACGAGCACGCGCCACTCGGGAGTGCGAGCCCCCAGGTGAGTGACGAGCTCCAGTGTGCTGGGATCAATCCAGTGAACGTCCTCGAACACGGCCACCAGCGGAGCCATCCCGGCCAGGCGCCCGAGCCCCTGGGCGATGACCTCGATGGTCCGCTCCTTCTGCCGCAAGGGCGAGAGGTCGAGGCGCGGATAGCGCCTCTCGCTGGGCACCGAGAGGAGCGCTGCCAGCAACGGCCGTGCGTCCGCCACCGCGCCTCCCGAGCTGTCGAGCAAGCTCTCGAGCTTGTCGAGCCTGACCTCGGCGCTATCGTCGTCGCCGAAGCCCGCCGCGCGCTTGAGCTGCTCCATGACGGGGTAGAATGCGGTGTTCGTGAAGAAGGGCGAGCACTGGTACTGGACCCAGGTCGGCGCCTCCGCTGCGATGCGCTCCCGAAACGCGCGCACGATGCGCGACTTGCCCATGCCGGGCTCGCCGTGCAGCACGAGCACCTGACCCCGCCCCTCCGTCGCGTGCTGCCAGCGGTCGAGCAGGAGCGCCAGCTCGCTCTCGCGTCCCACGAGCGGAGTGAGCCGGGTGCCGTGGGTGGCCTCGAATCGGTCCACTACTGGGCGCGCGGCGAGCACGCGGAACGCCCGAACCGGCTCCACGATGCCCTTGAGCACGTGCTCGCCCAGGTCCTCGAGGTCGAATCCGGCGCCGAGCAGCCGCCGGGTGGCAGCGGCTATGACGACTTCGTCTGGTCCGGCCAGCCCCTGGACACGAGCGGCGAGGTTAGGCGTCTCCCCGACTGCCATCTTGGGTACGGAAGCGTCGCCCGCTCCTGTCTCGCCCACGACCACGGGTCCGGTCGCGATGCCAATGCGCACACGTAACGGAGCGGGAGCGGCTACCCCTTTGACGGCAGGGACGATGGCCAGGCCCGCACGCAGCGCCCGCTCGACGTCGTCCTCGTGCGCCGTGGGCCAGCCGAAGTACACCATCAGCCCGTCGCCGAGGTACTGAGCCACATGGCCCGCGAAGCGCGCGACCGCCTCGCCGCAGGCGCCCTGATAGGCGCGCATCAGCTCGCGCAGCTCTTCGGGATCCAGGCGCTCGGCCAGAGCGGTCGAGCCCACGAGGTCGCAGAACATCACCGTGAGCCTGCGGCGCTCGGCCCGAGGTC
>WNEZ01020424.1_pt1 | contig 17294 bp, 13 predicted proteins | sample 5400521 | NCBI WGS metagenome assembly WNEZ01 (sample SAMN13153339, study PRJNA577476) | soil metagenome | isolation source: 120 cm saprolite under Douglas fir tree site 2 hole 1 replicate 1 | place: USA:California | collected 2015-04-18
TTCTGACTGGTATAGTGCGGTGGCACGGCGAGGATCTGGATATCATGCAGGAAGCCATAGCGGGCAAGCCAGTGCAGGAATAACCCCCAACCAGCGTCATGAATGCTCTTCGCCAGTGTGCGGTTGCGGATGGCAAGGTTCTCATAGGCAATCAAGTCGCAAGACGAGACCAACGCGTTTGCCTGTTTGCGGGCAAAATCTTCACGCTGCCTTTGCACTTTCAAATGCTGTTTGGCCAGAGCCTTTCTGGCCTTCTTTCGATTGGCAGATTTCTTTTGTGTACGAGAGAGACGGCGTCCCAATCGCTTGAGTTTCTTCTCAGCTTTGCGATAATGGCGAGGGTTGGCTACGGTGTTTCCTTCGGAGTCGGTCAGGAAACTCTTAAGACCAACATCAATACCAATCTCTTTCCCGGATGGAACATGCTCAATCTTGCGCTCGGTCTCGACACAGAAGTGGCAGTAGTATCCATCTGCACGGCGGACAATGCGCACCCGCTTGATACGCTTTCCGGGAAAGGTCTCGATATGCTGCTTCTTGTTGCCAACCAGACGGAGGCGACCAATGCCGCAGCCATCGGTGAAGGTGATATGTTTGCCATCATCATCCAGCTTCCAACCAGTCTGCTTATACTCGACCGAGCGGTTGTTGTGCTGAAACTGGGGATAGCCTTTCTTTCCAGGCTTGTGCTCTCGGCAATTGGTATAGAACCGATCAATAGCAAACCATGCACGATCAGCACTGGCTTGACGGGCCTGGGAATTGAGCTTGGAGGCAAATGGGAATGCTTTTGCCAGGACAGCGCAACAGGTCTGCAAGTCGTTTTTCGAGACATGATCGCCATCCATCCACAAACGCAAACATTTATTGCGGATGAATTGGACCACGCGTATCGCTTCTTCAATGGCTTGAAACTGTTTCTTATTGCCATCAAGTTTGTATTCGTAGACCAACATGCTGATTGCTCTCGCCTTTCTGATATGCTACAATCATACACCATTATAGAGTTGCATGTCAAAAGAGGATGGGACACATGTCCAAAGAACGAACCAACATCTATATCACCGAGCGACAAAAGAAACAATTGGAAAAGCGCAGTCAGGAGGAAAACTTACCCATGGCAGAGATCATCCGGCGGGCTCTTGATGCCTACTTGGCTTGGGATGACCCAACATACACCCCATGCCCAAGCCCCACAAAAGGGAGGCCCATTCATCCCCCGCATGAATGACGGGGGCTTTCTGGGCCGTTCTCTGTAAAATGGATTAGTTGCAAGAGTTGATTACCCTGTGGAGAGGTCCAACCAGCGTTTGCAAGCTAGTTGCAATCGGTATATAATCATGAGGTGGATAGTGCCAGGTGCCACCTCTACAATTGAGCAAACTCATAGCTGATCAGATAATGCATATGGAAGGGACATTATGTCTTCCGCGTCAACCAATCTGACGCCTGCTCTCGCTGCTGCGCCCGAAGAAGTGATCCAGCGCGAGGCGGACCAGCGTGAGAGCCGCTTGCGCTTGAGCGTTGCCATCATCATGCTCTTGGGTGTCTTTGAGTTAATCTTTGGCATGGCCTGGGATGGGCAATGGCACGCGGCGGTGGGACGCGACCAGTTTTTTACGCCCCCGCATGTGATGATGTACTCGGCCGTTGCCATCGAAGGTCTCCTGTGCCTGGGAATGGTACTGGCGGAGACGATTCGCTACCGTCGCCGTATGCCAGGGGTGAATGATCAGACGACAAGCAAAGTGCTGCGGATATTTCATGCGCCACTCGGCTTTATTGTCACTGGCTTTGGCATGTTCATGATCCTGCTGGCCGCGCCGCTGGATAACTACTGGCATGTGCTCTATGGCATCGATGTGACGGTATGGTCTCCCTTCCACATCATGGGATTGCTCAGCGGCCTGATTGCTTTCCTGGGCATTGTCTATCTCTTCGGCTCCGAAGCAACCCGCGCTCGCCAGCGCGATATGCACAAAGAGGCTGAAAGGGTAACGACGGGAAGATGGCGTATCACCCTCGTGGATTTCTTGCTTATCGTCAGTCTCACGATCTTATTGCCGATTGCCCTGGTTACAGCGCTGGACGACGTGCAATTCTTCCAGCTTGGTCCCATGCAATTTGCCATCTATCCTCTTGTCGCTACGCTGAGCGCCTTTGTTCTTGTGGCGAGCGTACGTGCCACGGGCCGCATTGGGGCAGCTACCCTGACCGCGCTGATCTTCACTCTGATCCGCCTGGGCCTCAATTTTACAATCATGCCCGCCGTCTCCATCCTTGCCCAGCAGGAACACCTCTTCTACCGTGCCTCTGCTCCACATCACGTAGTATTTGTGAGTGTCTATCCAGCGTTCCTGATCGTGGGAGGGCTGCTCGTTGATGGCGTTTACCTGCTGTTATCCCGCCTACGCAGCAATCGTTCCTGGCTGACGACAGCGGCGGCAATGCTGGCGGGGGCGCTCGTGGGAATGAGTATTGCTCTGCTAGAGACTCCCTGGAAAGGTGATATCGACCCCGTGTCGTTTACAAGTGTGTGGCTCGCATCTATCCCTCTGGCTATACTGGTTGGGGCCTGCTGGGGCTGGTTGGCGGATCGCTTCGCTATTTCTGTTCGCCTGCTCGATCGCTAGGAGTTATACAGTGCACTCTGTAAAAAATCTGGCCATCATCCCGCTCCTAATATTTCTCGTTGCAGCGTTTACCGCTGCAGGCTCTTCTCCGCTGGCAACCCAGGACGCGCAAGTTGGTCCCTACCACTTGCTGTTGAGCTTTTACAGCCTGCCGCGTGTCGGACAACAAATCAATATGACGATACAGTCGAAAATCCCGGGCCAGCGGGTGCAATTTTCACAGGTGGTGCTCAATCCCGCGCCGGGCACGGATGCCAATACTGTGCGTGCGAGTATCGGCCCTGATGCCGATAATCCGGGGGTCTACGATGTGAATGTCACGCCGCCTGTGCGCGGCCAGTGGCTGCTCCACCTGACAGTAAAAGGAAGTTCCGGTTCCGTTACCGGAGACATACCGATCAATGTCGCGGGACCGCCTGCTATCCCGACCTGGCTGGGCTGGTTGATCGGCCTGCTGCCCCTGCCCTTGCTCATCGCTTTTATCTGGCTGCAGGTCAACTGGCGCAAGGCGAGGCGCGAACAGGTACGGCAGGAGGCGTTGCAAAAACCGTTGCTAAAACTGTAAACTATCCTAAGCAAGATGCAGCTATCCACACAATCGTAAGAAGACATGCTTCTGGTGAGACGATTGCAGGAAAGCCGAACCAAGCCACCCAGGATAGTAACAGATCTTTCCCGAAACACTCGGGCGGGTATGAGAACCCGTCGGCGGCAACAGCAACGCCGAGCCCATTCCGGTGTACGAAACGGGCTTAACCAGGGGATCAGAGATCGAGCAGGAGCGCGCCCTGCCCGTCTGTTTCATTTGGGTAAGATACGCCACGCCGAGGCGCGCAATGTTGACTGAGGCGCAATAGTCCCGATCGCCATTGTAATGACAGCCATCACAAACCATCCACCGTCCCCACTTCACCGCGACTTTTCGATCGGATGGCGAGCGATAGGTTTTGGCGGGTGTCCCGCATCGCGGGCAGGTATGACTTGTCCCACGGGGACGTTCGGTATGGAACCGCAAACCCAGGAGATGGCATTTGTACCGGAGGAGCCTCCAGATTTCCCCTCGTATGGTCGAGTTATTACGATAATTTCTCCATCTTCCACGGACTCCCCTCCCTCGACCGGTTGTTTTCAGTGTCTTTAAGGATTCCATCGAGAGAAGCGAGCAGCCATGCACTTGACACAACAAGAGCAAGACATTACTTGCCAGGTGGGCCAGGGCGCGATTGCGCTGTTCATACTTGCGCCAACACCGGTCAATTTCCCGCCGATAGAGCCCAAGTCTCTGGTTGAACCATGCTCGTTTTGGATCATCGGAAGGCAAGGTATCCCGCTCTTGTTCGTATCTGACCACCTGCTTCTTGAGTTCATCAATTTGTCGGCGGGTGCGTGCTTGTCTGCCATCAAAACCGCCCGTGTTGAGGAACATTGGCCTGCCCACTTGTTCGTTGTGTTCATCTACAGCGGTTGCCGTCAGTAATGAATGTACGCCCCAGTCTGCTCCAAGCACCCGTTCAACCTGTTCCCAGGTGGGCAGTTCCGCTTTCTCCATCTCAATGATAAAGTCGAGGACTGCGAAACGCTCCCCATCTGCTCTGTGCTCTTCGCGCAGCGTGGGAGCCATCAGATCCCCGTCATCCAGGCGTTCTTTGAGGCAATCTGGCAAAGGAATGATGGTGTCCATTTTGCGCCAGTGCCAGATTCCCGCCGCGTCTGGATAGCGAAACCGAAACCGCGCCACACCCGCATCCACGTCGAGAGCCAGACGATATGCCTGACCTTTTTCGCGTCCGTCGTCGCCTGCATACGTCAGCAGACCAACTTTAAGCAAAGGGAACGGTTGTAGTTCTTCGTAAGAGGAGGGAAAGCGATCGTGCTGGAAGAAAAAGTTGCACGCTTGTTCGACCACATTTTGCAGCGCAACAAAGCTCATCTCATCCTCTTCCAGGCTTTTTTGCAAGGCGGTAATGGCTTCCTTGATCACAGGACGGTTTTTACCTGCGTACCAACTCAAATGCTTTCTTCCGTTCTGCTTGTTGACGGAGCACTCTGCCCACAACTTCGCTTTCGCATCTCCATTGGCGATTTCCGTGATAGTGGGGAGAACCCATATACTTGCCCACTTGTTTCCAGGCTGGCCCGGCACGCTCGCTTCCAAACTCATCGAGATACGGCCAGAGGATCACCAGGGCCTCGTTGACCACCTGTCGTGTGGCATCTAAGAGGCGGAGGGCGTCCGCCTGTGCCTCATCTGGCAAACGTACATCGTAGGTTAGGGGCTGGTGAGTACGGCTGTCGCGCATTGCAGTAGCTCCTTCTGTTTGTGGGAACGCGTACCGTAGAGTCGTCCTGAAAACGAGGCGATAAGTGCGAGGAGATCATTGGTCAATTCCTGCTCGGGCGTCTTCTCCTCCCCTGGCTCCAACACTGTCAAAGTGACATCAAAACACGCAAACAGCGTTTCCAAAAACTCTTGTCCAAAGCGGGTTAACCGATCTTCGTAGGTAATGACCACTTCCGCTACTTTATCTTCACAAACGAGCTTGAGTAAGCGCTGGAGATGTCTGCGGGAGGCGTGCAGGCCGCTGCCAATATCGGAGAGAACCAGCGTCCCTTGCCCTTTGCGCTCGGTCTGAGCCCACGCTTGCAGCCGTTCCAGTTGCGTTTCTAGATCGTCCTTTTGCCCAAGCCCACTGACCCGCCCATAGAGCACTACCAACCGCCCATCGATGCTGCCCACAATCCGTTCGATTTCTGAGCGAGGGACGCGCATCTCACGACCGACCTGCACGACCTGGATACGTCCGGCTTTGATCCAGCGCCGCACCGTCATGGGGTGCAAACCGAGTTCGTGAGCGGCGGCTCCCACCCGTAATAGTTTCTGTCCTTGCTTGGCCATCAGACCTTTCCTATCCTCTCAAAGAGTTAGGGATAATATACGATAGTTAAGACAATTTGGCAATTGCCTGAACCCTCTCTTTTTGAGAGAATGAAAGCTGATGGAGCGTTCTGCATCCTCACTCCCTGTTATGGTCAGGTTGCGAAGCTGAATTGGTGAGCTGATATGGGCAGATGAGGGCAGCTGCCAAAATGGACAAGCGCTTTGCGCCTCCGCGCTAGAAGAGATGAGTTTTAGTAAACCTTTCTGTTTGTCTCACTTACTCGTCAAAAATCGGAAGGTGTGAGTCGTTGTTTTCGAGACGACTTTTGAGATAGCTCAACCATTCGTGCTAGCCTCGCGCTTCTGGTATGAGCCGCCTCTCTCTCAACTGAGCAGTCTGTCGCAAGAGTCGGCCGGTTCTTAGATCGTAAAATGAGAACAACCTTTTTTCTACATATACATCAAAGTCGATCCCGTTTGTGATCCAAAGGAGTCATTTACGACAACGTTCATGCTATAATTCATCCAGAAGAGTGAAAAGAGTGACCACAAGCATCAATAAATATCGTACTCCCATTCATCTTGCCTGTCTCACAGGTAATACTGAGCAAATTATCAACATGCTCAAACAGGATCGTCATCTGGTAGATGCCAGAGATCATGAAGATACCCCTCTCCATTGTGCAGCTATAGAGGCTGTTGCTCGTCTTCTCATTGAATGGAAAGCTGATGTGAATGCGCGTGGTTGGATGGCGCAAACTCCCTTACATGTTGCGGCCTTCCAAGGACACGCTGACATCGTAGATCTCCTCATTCGCCATGGAGCCGATGTCAATGCCCGACGTACACGTGGTGACACACCTTTACATTGGGCTGCGAATGCTGAAATAGCCCAGATATTGATTGAACATGGCGCTGTTTTAGCAGCGCAAGACAGTTTTGGTCAACTCCCATTCCATTGGGCGGCGCGGTATGCCCATGCTGATGTCGTCTCGTTGCTTCTTTCTCACAACGCTGATGTACACGCACGTGATAAGGCGGGAAAAACGCCGCTTTTTTTGGCTGTCGGGAATAGGAAGAGTATGAGTACGATACACCTTCTGCTTCATGCCGGGGCCGATGTGAATGCTCAAACAAGCGAGTTTGGGTCTACGCCTTTACACGAAGCTATCTGGCGAGCACAATCTGTTGAGCGTGAGAACGAAGACATCGTACGGCTTCTGCTTAAGCATGGTGCCAATGTCTACACACGCGACCTTCACGGTAAAACTCCATTCCACGTAGCAAAACACAAACCACAACTGCTTGCCATTCTATCTGAACATAGAGAAAGGATCGGACCCCCGCCTGCACTTGCTCCAGAGCAGTTTGTTGTTGAGGAGATAAGGATGCATCCGCACAAGCGGGAGGCTATCGCACTGGTCAAACATGCGATTCTGGCACGCTGGGCGCTCGATCATTCACCACGTCTACTCACAAGTACACAAACTGCCTATACCCGCTTTAACACGCTCGCGGTCTCACCTGATGGCGAGACCATAGCGCTAGCGCCAGCAGAGGAACCAGTCGAGTTTCGTCGTTGGGCTGATTTCTCACTCCTCCCTACTAGTGGAATTCCCATCTCAAATGAGGCTACGTCCCTGGCATTTTCGCCCAATGGGCGCTGGTTTGCGCTTGCTGATCGACATGAAGCGATCTATTTGATTGATCGTACAAGTGGAAAAGTAACAGCAGAAATTGAAGGGGGCGAATGGACGTCTCCCATTCTTTTCGACCCGACTTCCACCATCCTTGCCAGTGCCTGTTCATTCCAGGGTGGTGGGCATGTACGTCTTGATAAACTGAGCGACGAGGGGCAACTCATCTCTGTGTATGAATTATGGCGCAGCGATATCAACACACCCAGCGATGCCTTTGTCGATCGACTGATCAACCTTGCCTTTAGCCCTGATGGGCATTGGCTGGCGCTCTTCGAGACATCTAGCCTCTACGAGGATCTGCGACCTTCCGGCTGGCGTGGAAATATTGTCCTTTACAATGTAGAGACAGGAACGTTGCAATGGCAAGCATCCATTGATGCACAAGTGACTGGTGATAAGCGTTCGTTGAAGGAGGCTGGATACCCTCTGGCATTCTCCACCGAACTCCTCTTTGTCGGCAATACAGAGATAGCCTGTGGAGCCACTCATGGCAGGGTAGTTTTTTATGATGCGGTCACTGGGAAACTGACTCGGAGTGTTGCCTTGCCTACTGATGCAGCGGTACACGCTCTCGCTCTGGGCAAAGATGACCCTAGGCTTTGGGTTGTGCTCGAAGATGGGAAACTTGCTGTGTTCCCTCTCTTTTAAGAAAATACTATCGCACATGTGATAGTATTTTCTTTGATGCAGCGTCTCTAGTCGCAACAAACCAACGGTTTTGATACACGTTCTCAACCACTGTTTGAAAGACGTTTGTGTAGCTAGAAGCACGCTGCGAGCGCTTGTCCATTTCGGAAGCTGCCCTTATATGCTGTTCCCGGTTTCGAGCTAAACTAGTCGCACACCGAACTCCCGTCCGAGCTTTGCCATCAGCTATCGTATTTTCCAAAAAAAGTTAGTGATAGTATATGATAATTAGTAAAATTGGGCAACTGTCAGCAACCCTCTTTGTGATGTGGCTTTGTTTTACCTCAGCCTTTGCGGCCCTTAAGCAGGATAAAATCGTTGGTGAAGCTGTCCAACTGTCCACCGGCACGCTGCACAACCTCGAAGTAACTCTGGATATGTGGACTGCTCTCCAGGATGAAGCGGGCTAGCCTGGCTTTTTCGTTGGCTGGCATACGGGAGCGCGTTGTCCAATCGTTGTATTCGTGGGTCTTGCGGAAAAACTCGATGTTCTCAACGAGCAGGCCAGCCTGCGTAAAAAACGCGCGCCATTCCTCGGGAGTACACGAGCGTCCATGTGATGGATCGCGCCACTTTTCGACGGTATTATCAAAGGTATCAAGTTCCTGGTCATCCGGCGCCATGCAATCGATCAGCAGGTAGAGTCCGCCTCGTTTCAGCACACGTGCCACCTCTTTGACGGATTGCGCGACGTTGGGAAAGTGGTGGGCAGCGATACGGCAGGTGACGCGGTCGAAGCTGGCACCGGCGAAGGGCAGCTGCTCGGCGTCTGCCACTTGAAACTCGGCATTGGTGACGCCCTGGGCGAGCAGGAATTCGCGCGCCTTTTCGAGCATACGCGGCGTCAAATCGGTGACTACAACCCGGGCTACGTGGGGTGCGACGGCGAGGGCGGTGTGCCCACCACCGGTGGCAATATCGAGCGCTTGCTGCTGGGGGTTCCACTCGCCCAGCTCAATCAGCCGCTGTAAGTCGTCACCTGTACGATGCGAGAAACTGGCGATGTAGCTCTCTGCCGTACGCGCGAAGTAGTCCTGCACCTGCGCTTTCATTTCGTCACCATGCTGGGGTGTCTGTGTCATGGATGATAATGCCCTTCTTTAATCTTAAGTTGGAGGTTTTATCATTGTATCATCGGAGGTGATGGGCTATGTAGAGAAGAGTGTCAACGTCCAAGGGCCTGTGAATTCTTGCTGGCACGCAACAAAAGAGCAACAGTCCAGGGTACTCACAAGTCCATAGCCTCACAGCCGAAGGTCGCGCAGGGGCAGATTCGTCTTCAGCCGCACGTACCCGTACAAACGCTGCAATTGATACTCGTACTCGCCGCGCGTAATCAGCCGGTAGGGCGACTCCGGCGTCTCTCGCGCGAGAAACCTATAACGCGGCCCACCGAGTATACCAAAATCTTTCAGGGTAAACGGCCAGCGCAGCAGCACTTTCGCGCTCGACAACTCGATCCACTCAGGCTGGCGATCAGCTTTGCCGCCGACTGCGAACAAGCGCGACTCCTCCCAGGGAAGAAAGCGGTGCAACAGACCCTTCTGTCTCATCAGCCCGTACTCGCTTGCCTCCATACGTTCATACTCACTCAGCGCGATGTACCAAACGATAGGCACAAAGAAGATTCCCAGCCCAACAAAAAAAATGAGCCAGGGAGCAAGCACAATCTGCGCTGTCATGTGCGTGTTACTGGCAATTGCCACGAGAGAAAAGATCACTACCAACACATCGAGAACTACTAATAAAGTCAGTACAATCTGTATGATATCGCGATGAGCCAATGTCTTCTTCAGGGCCGGTGGTATCCCGCCGCCCTGAAGCGCTGGAGCATACGACGGCTGTGGTTCATACAGTGGGAACACCTCGGGCTTCCTACGGGCACGTTCCAGGCGCAGCCAGTTTTTGTGGTAGTGAACAAGCAGATAGAAGCTGACAACGAGAGCGACCAGGAGAAAAAGGAGAGATGAGATAGCAACCAGTTTGAAAAAGAAGCTATTTTGCGCCCAGAATTCTCGGATGCCAAAGATGACTTTGAACAAGCCTAGCGTCCAGATCAAAATATAGAAACCAGCCACACCGTATATTTGCAGCAGGCCGGAAAGATCACGTTTGATCATGAATCCTCTGATACGCTCGTAGAATTGTCCCTGAAGGTAACTTTAGTATATGGGGTTCGCTACACGCTGTCAACTTGCTCCTCTGCGAAGACCGCCCCAACTTGATCGGTACATTACAAATAGCTGTGGTATGTTTGTGATTTTAGAAAGGAGCAGATGGGTACTTCTTTTGCGAAAAATGGGAGGATGGGCCAGAGAAAATGTCCCCATTTTGGAAAATCAGCGTTTTTATTCATGCGTTAGCATGCTAAACTCTTGTGAAGATAAGGGACCCTGGTATGGAAGAACATTCTGGGGAGGAGCAATGGAACAGCCCGTGCATTCACCACTGGCCGGCCAATCTATCATGGATGCCGGCGAGGCCGATCTGATCCGCGCAGCCCAGGCGCATCGTTCTGCCTTTGCTCCCCTTTACCAGCGCTATCTCCCGCTCGTCTACTACTATGTGCGTGCGCGCCTGGCAAGTGACGAAGACGCCGCAGACCTGACCCAGCAGATCTTCCTCCAGGTCCTGGATGCCCTGCCTGGCTATCGGCCGCGCGGTGCTCCCTTTGCGGCCTGGCTATTCCAGATCGCACGCAATGCCGTGACCGCCTTCCTGGCGTATTGCAAACGACGGAGCAGGACATGGATGCTTCGCTGGTTCACCAGGAGCGCCTGGCCCATCTCAAAACACTGCTGGCGCAACTCGATCCCACCCAGCGCGAACTCCTGGCCCTGCGTTTCGCCGCGGGACTCAGTGCGCCGCAGATCGCCCTGGTGGTCGGCAAGAGTCACGCCGCTGTGAAGAAACAACTGACTCGCCTGCTGCATACCCTCAAGGAGCAATATCGTGAACAATAAACAACCCCTCTCCGATCGCTATGCTGACCTCCTGACCAGCCAGAACGACCCGGCTCTGCTGGATCTCGTCCAGGATCTAGACATGCTCTATACGTCTCATACCATACCCACGCGTCTTGCTCGGCCTGTTGAGAATACTCTGAATGTTCAAGCAGCGCAGCCTCCCGTCTCATTGCCTCCGCAGCCCGGCACGCTTGCCTCTTTCGCGACTCACCGCTCGCGCTTGTCGCGTCTGAACACCCTGGCCGCCGTGCTCTTTACCGTTATCCTCGTTGGCGCGCTGCTCGGGACGTTTTACCTGGTGTATTCTACTCGCCCGGCGAATCCCAACACTGCACCCGTGTCGCCCGCCTGCGAAGCCGCTACTCCGCCAGCATTTACTCCGCCGCTGCTTGTTGGCTCTATCCAGATGATGAGCGCAACTGAGGGGTGGGGGCTTACCCAATCAGGCGGAAAGAATCAGCAGGTGGAACTGCTGCATACCAGCGATGGCGGGTGTCACTGGAAAATCGTCTCTCCCGGTTTTTATAGCCTCACCCGGGTCATCCGATATATCTCAGGTACAACCGTCTGGGCCATAGTGACTGATAGTGCTTCTGGCGATACCTTCTTTGCTCGTACCGCCGATGGGGGGCAAATGTGGAGCTTCTATCCGAGCGCACCTGCTAAGGGCGGCGCGAACCCGCCGGGCAAAATCGAGGGCACCAGCGTCACGTTTTTAACGCCTGAGATTGGCTGGTTGATTGTGAATCAGTACAATAAAGCGCTTGCTCGTTATGGACTGGCTCTCTATCACACGACCGATGGTGGGATAACCTGGCAGGAAGTCACAAACCATGTGCCTGTTCCGGCTCTCTGGGCCGCCAATATCGAGCTGGGAGGCGCCGATGTCCCTGTTAGTATACGGTTTCTCAACGCCTCTACTGGCTGGATCACAGGCACTGACTTGATCACAGCATCCTCGAATGGGAAAGGTACCTTGCTCTTCGTCACGCACGACGGCGGAGTGAGTTGGCAGAAGCAGGAACTGCCTCTGCATTGTGGGACGACTCTGAACGCTGCCGAAACGGTGACATATCCGCCGCAATTTTTCTCCGAACGCGATGGACTGCTCACGGCCTCGAGCTGGTCTCCGCTTGGCCTGTGCGTGTACGTGACGCATGACGGCGGCACGACCTGGCAGGGCACTTCATTTCTGCCGGTTGCCACGAACAAAAATATCCAGGTGGATAGATTTAGTCCCACACCTGTGCCGCAGTTTGTCGATACGCAGTTTGGCTGGCTGTGGGAGGGGAGCATCTACCAACCGCCTGATATGCTGGTTACAACGCACGATGGTGGTTTGCACTGGACTTCATCGCATCCATCACTGCCTGCGGCCTATGGCATATTTCAGGTGCAGTTTGTTTCCCCATCGGTTGGCTGGCTGCTAGCGAACAAAGACGCTGCTCCACCAGCGCTATTCAGGACGCTCGATGGCGGTAAAACCTGGACCAGGATCAATTACTCTTACTCTCCTTACATTGTTGGTTAAACAAAAGCCGAACATCTTTTTGAGAGGGGAAGCGCTATGTTGTCTCTCTGAACACAAATTGGTATGATAAGCATTGATGTACCATGCTGTCGTGAAAACACTTTTCAGAAACATGCGGCGTAAAGAGGCAAGAGCTGTGCTATGAATTCTACTAAGTTTTGCGATAATTGTGGCGCTACAATTCGCTTTGACGCAAAGTTCTGTTATGCCTGTGGACAACCTCAACTCACGTACCCCAATACGGCGACTGGCCTGCTTGTTGCCTCGCAGCAACTGAAAGGACGCTATCGAATTCTCGAGAAGCTTGGACAGGGTGGTTTTGGAGCGATTTACAAAGTAGAGGATTTGCTCTTTAACGGTGCCATCGAGGCAGTCAAAGAAATGGGCATGCGTGGATTGAATCCCCAGGAGACGCAAAACGCTATTGTCTCCTTCAAGAACGAAGCCGTGTTGCTTGCCAATCTGGCTCATCCTAATCTTCCGCAGATTTACGATCATTTTGAAGACCACGGGCGCTGGTACCTGGTCATGGATTATATCGATGGTGAAACGCTAGCGACTCGCCTGGAGGAAGTGGCAGGGGGAAAGCTCTCTATCACGGACACTGTAAAGATCGGTCTCCAACTCTGTACCGTTTTAGCGTATCTTCATAGTCATCAACCGCCGATTATCTTTCGGGACTTAAAACCGGATAACGTGATGATAACCAATAATGACCATCTCTATTTGATCGATTTTGGAATCGCCCGCTTCTTTAAGCCAGGACAAGCCAGAGATACAGTAAATCTGGGCACTCCTGGTTATGCTGCTCCTGAACAGTATGGGGGCATGCAAACAACTATAAGATCGGATATTTATAGCCTGGGCGCAACTCTCTATCATCTTATCTCAGGCATTTATCCAGGGTTGAACCCATTTAACTTTCAGTCTCTCAACCAAATGCTCGAGATCAAAGAGGATAGAAGACCGGCAGATACAGACGCCGTCAAACTAGAACTTCAACATATACAGCAAATGTGCCAGGCAGCTTCAGCCAAACCGGTTATCAATCCACCATCACAGCTATCAATGCCTCCCATTAACAACTCGACTCCAATTGCCCCAGATCAACAACAGAGTCTTGTTGTCTCTCAACACGGAGATGGACAATATATTACTATTAGCGAAGCCTTACAAGTCGCCCTGCCTGGGGCTCTTATTCTCGTTAGAACGGGAATCTATACAGAAAGCCTGGTGCTGGATAAAAACATAGAAATCATAGGTAATGGTCCTAAAGAACAGATTATTCTGGAGAGCAATGACAATCATTGTGTTGTGATGCAAACGAGCCATGCCAGCATACGTGGGCTCACTATCCGCTGCCAGGCAGGGCAGGAGAGCAAACAATATCACGCTCTTGATATTCTCCAGGGTCAGCTCTTCATCGAAGATTGTAGTATCACCTCAAACTCATCGGCCTGTATAGCTGTACATAATGCCGCGGCAAATCCCACTATTCGTTATTGCGCCATCTATGGTAGTGTTTCAAATGGAATTGCTGTGTATGATGATGCTCAGTGTACTATTGAATACTGTGATATTTTCGAGTGCAGTGAGTCCGGGATCAGTATAGCGACGGGAGGTAATCCCGTTTTTCGTCATTGCACAATACACCAAAGTCAACAACACGGTATTTTCGCACACAATAATGCTCGAGGAACATTTGAAGATTGCGACATCTATCATAATGGATATTCTGCGGTAGTCATGGCATCACACAGCAATCTCCTGCTTCTTCGTTGTCAACTGCATCATAATCAACAATATGGCGTAAACGTCTATCAAGAAGGAAAAGGCTCTGTACAAGATTGTGATATCTACTCAAATATGTTTGACAACGTGACAGTGACAACGGGGAGCACCCCATACTTCTATCTCTGTAAAATTCGCGACGGGGAACAGAGCGGCGTTACTGTGAAAGATAATGGTAAGCCCGTCATAGAATACTGCGACATCAGCAATAACAGATCAGCAAATATCGGTATTTCAAGTGGTGGTGATCTGCTTATTCGCTATAGCAAGATACGCAATGGCCAGCAAAGCGGCATTCATGTATATGATGGTGGTCAAGGAACAGTCGAGTATTGTACCCTCACAGGGAACGCGGATAAAGCCTTAGATATCGCTCCGCGGTGTAATGTGATTCTGAGGAGCAATCAAACATAGCAATGTTCGAGGAATAGAACATCCTTAGTTTCGTACCTGTTGGGTATATCCCAGTTTGGGTCGCCAGTAGCTCTTGCAGATGTCGGACCAGAGAGTGCTCATTACGTGTAGCTCCTGTTTCACACAAGCTACATCAAGTGGCCTTTTATTCACATCCATATCGAGCATGCTGGCGATAAGTATTTCAAGTTTGTGTACCAGCACATCCACCATACTCGTGGTAAGCGATCCGGGGTCGGAGTGGCTTGTGGGACGAAGTGGTAGAAAGCGAAACGGCGCTTCTGAAGGGTCCCTCGCGGTGAGTAATTGATGCAAAACAGCCCCTAAGCTGTAGATATCGGCACGCGGAGTGGTTTGTGCTTTGCCATACTGCTCTGGGGCGGCGTATCCAGGTGAACCGAGGGCGACGGTGTCTCTGGTCTGTCCTGGCTTGAAGTAGCGTGCGATGCCAAAATCGATCAAGTAGAGCTGTCCTGTGTGATTGCGCATGATGTTGGCAGGTTTGAGATCGCGGAAGACGATGGGCGGTTGTTGTGAATGCAAGTAAGCCAGGACTCTACAGAGTTGAAGCCCGATATCGAGTACTTCACTGAGGAGAAGGCGCTTGTTGGGTACTTTGCTCTGGTATTCCTCGAGTGTTTCGCCCGCGATGAAGTCCATGACCAGGTACCAATGTCCAGGGTCCTGAAAGTACTCATATAAGCGTGGTAGATTGGGATGATCCAGGTGCGATAACACGCTGACTTCACGCTGAAAGGCGGCGGTGGCTTCAATCATCGCCTGTGGATGCAGTCCCAGTAGACTCACTTCTTTGATAGCAACGAGGCGATCTCCGTTCTGTATGTCCCTTGCCTTGTAGACCGAACCGAAGCCACCTGCGCCAACCTGACTCATGATGAAGTAACGATTCCTGAATAACGTATGGAGAAGTAGCACTACAGGAAAAAAGGCTTGCTGGGGGACCATAGCATTGCTCCTTCACCCACTCACAGTTGTTCCCATTCCTACTTCTAACGTCATTCCATCGACTATGGGTAAGGAGATGTGATCAGCAATGTTGAGTAGTATCCAGCCTTCCAGAACCTCACGCAATTCCTCGCGGCATTGCTGTTCGGTCGGTTTGTTTGCCCAGACACCCTTGAAGCCAGGAATCCGGCCAAAATAGGTTCCGTCTTCGATTTGCTCATAGTGAGCATGTCGCATCGCTTTGTCGATATACTCATTGAACATGATCTTGTCCATTCTTTCTCGATAAGAAAACCATCGTGAGGACTATCATCTCAAGTATAGCACACGCCTTGATTGTGCTGCAATAAAAGCGTGTTCCATACGTCACGTTACAAACTCGACGCTCCCCAGCAACTGTGCTAATATGGAAGGGAATTTCTGGTCTTGCACCTGCTGAATGGAATAGTTCTGTATGCCTACACTCGAAGGCTCCGTTGAGAGCATCGTTTTTCGCAACGAAGACAACCATTACACCGTTGCGCGCTTTCGCACCAATGACAATGGGCGGCTGTTTCGCGATGACCTTGCCACCATTGTCGGTACCCTGCCCGGCATCCACGTTGGTGAGCTGCTGTCGGTTGAAGGTGAATGGGAACGCGATCCCAAGTATGGCCGCCAGTTGCACGTCAGAAGCTTTACACAACGCCTGCCAGCTTCCATCGAAGGCATTACCCGCTACCTTGGCTCTGGCTTGATAAAGGGTATCGGACCGAAGAAGGCGAAACTCATTGTGGAGCACTTCGGCGAGCAAACCCTTGCCATCATCGAGCAGCAGCCTGAGCGCCTGAGCGAGGTCAAGGGGGTGAGCGCCAGGGATCGCGAGCAGATTATAAAGTCCTGGGCCGAGCAGAGCGAAGTCAAGGAACTGCACCTCTTCTTGCAGTCTTATGACGTGTCGGTGAACCTGGCGACACGCATCTATAAGCAGTATGGCGCGGACTCGATCAAAGTGATCCGCGAAAATCCCTATAAAATGGCACAGGACGTCTATGGAATAGGTTTTCGCACTGCCGATGAGATTGCGGTGAAGCTTGGACTGCCGCGCGACAGCGTGCCGCGCCTGGCAACGGGGCTTAAGCATGTTCTCACGCAAGCAGCGAACGAAGAGGGTCATTGCTTTTTGCCGGAGCGCGAGCTGCTCCAGCGCGCATCCTTTATCTTGCAGGCTTCATATGAAGCACTGCCTGCGGCGATGGAACAATTGCGCGGCGAGCGAGATATATTTATTGAACCTCCCCTGCCTGTCCAACACCCTGTAAAGCCTGTGACACAAGTCGGCGAGGCAAATGGCCGCTTCAAAAAAGAAATCGATAATGAAGCGCCACCTATAGAGTGGAGCGAGACAGAGGAACCAGAACTCCAGCAGCGCGTCTACTACGGTCCATTCTGGCATGCTGAACAAGGTTCGGCGCGTCTCTTACGCGCGTTGCTGCGTGTCCCCAGCATGCTCCCACCCGTCACACAGCAGCAGTGGGATGCCATATTCGACCACCTGGCACAAAAGCGCAATATCTACCTGACAGAGAGGCAGCGAGCGGCCGTGCAGATAGCGTACAAGCAGAAGGTAAGCATCCTGACCGGTGGACCAGGAACTGGTAAGTCGACCTCGATCCGTGCATTGCTGATGTTGCTGCGCAGTCGTAAGATCGATGCCGCATTGGCGGCTCCAACTGGAAGGGCGGCCAA
>WNEZ01004466.1_pt1 | contig 17292 bp, 16 predicted proteins | sample 5400521 | NCBI WGS metagenome assembly WNEZ01 (sample SAMN13153339, study PRJNA577476) | soil metagenome | isolation source: 120 cm saprolite under Douglas fir tree site 2 hole 1 replicate 1 | place: USA:California | collected 2015-04-18
AGCCCTTGCCCTCCTCGCCGATCCGATCGGACTCCGGAATGAAGAGGCCGTCGATGAAGATGGCATTCGAATCGACCGCCTTGCGGCCCATTTTCGGAATTCGATGAACGTCGATCTTCGATCGATCGAGATCGGTATAGAAGATCGTGATGCCGTCCGTCGGCCGCGCGCAGTCCTCGTAGCGGGTGGTCCGGGTCAGCAGCATGATCTTGTTTGCGACCTGCGCGGTCGAGGTCCAGACCTTTTGGCCATGCACGACATAGCCGCCGGACACCTTCTGGGCGAAGGTCTTGATGCGGGCCGTATTTAACCCAGCATCCGGCTCGGTGAAACCGAAGCAGCATTGATCTTCGCCTGCGACCAGCCGCGGAACCCAGCGGGATTTCTGCTCCGGCGTGCCCTTCACGACGATCGGATGAGGTCCGAACAGGTTGATGTGCACCGCTGAGGTAGCGGACATTCCTCCGCCATGGCTCGCGACTTCATGCATCATGATCGCGGCCTCGGTCACTCCAAGACCGGAACCGCCATATTCTTCCGGCATCGTGATGCCGAGCCAGCCGGCATGGGCCATCGCACGATGAAACTCGAACGGAAACACGCCGTCGTCGTCGCGCGCCAGCCAGTAATCATCGCCAAAGCGGTTTACCACCGCGCGCACGCCTTCTCGAATGGCCGCGTGATCGTCCGCCGGCTCCAACTCATTGACCAACAGTGAACTCATGGTGTGACGTCCTCCCCGGCTGAGGCGAGCGCGCGTTTCGCCGCGATCAGATGCGGCATGTCGTACATCTTGCCGTCGATCCCAAGCGTTCCAGCGTCGGGCTGAGCCGCGAAGGCCGCCACCACACGACGCGCATGCGCCAGATCCGCTTCCGACGGGGTGAAGAATGCATTGATCGTCGCGACCTGATTGGGGTGAATGGCGACCCGTCCGACAAAGCCATCGCGGCGCGCGATCCTGCAGCTTTCCGCCAGCCCCTCCTGATCCCTGAAATCCGCATATAGCGTATCCAGCGCCATGACGCCCGCGGCACCCGCCGCAAACAGGCATTGCGCCCGCGCTACCTGATACGGGAACGTCCAGCTTCCGTCGGCTTCCTTGTTGGACAGCGCGCCGAGTGCTGCGCCCAGATCCTCGGCGCCCCACGTCATGGCGATGAGGCGCCGGCTTGGCGTCGCATAGCTGGCAAAGCCGATCATGGCGGCCGGCGTCTCGGTCGCGACCACAAGCAGCTTCACGTGACCCGGCGTAACTCCAGCGGCGATCTCAAGCACATCGACGTAATTCGAAATCAGTTCGATGTCCTTGATGCCGTTGACTTTCGGAATCAGGATGCCGTCGAGACCTGGCCGGACAATGGCAGCGAGGTCGTCGAGCGTCAGCCCGCTTCCGAGCGGATTGATGCGTACCAGAAACGCCCTGTCGCGCGGCGGGCCACTCAGTAAGTTTTTCACCATATCGCGCGCCAGCGCCTTGCGCGGCGGCGCGACGGAATCCTCGAGATCGAGAATCAGCGCATCGGCGCCGATGCCGGATGCTTTCGCGAACTTATGCTCGCTGTCGGCCGGCACAAACAGAAGGGAGCGCAATCTCATGCGGGACGCCTCATCATCAGCCCGGTACGGCGGCAGTATGCGATTTCCTCATTGCGCTGATTGAAACCACGATGTTCGAACGTGACTATTCCCTGAGTCGGGCGGGACTTGCTTTCGCGCACCGCCACAATCTTCGTTTCCGCCCGCAGCGTATCGCCGGCAAAGACCGGGCGCGGAAATTTGGTGTCTTCCATACCGAGATTTCCGACTGTCGTTCCCAAGGTGGTGTCCTGCACGGATAGGCCGATGACCAAGCCCAGCGTGAAGATCGAGTTCATCAGCGGTTTGCCGAACTCGGTCGATTTGGCATATTCGTGATCGATGTGGACGGCTGCCGGATTATAGGTCAGCGCCGAGAACAGAATATTGTCCATGTCGGTGACCGTACGCCTGATCTCATGAACAAACGTTTGCCCGACAGAAAACTGCTCAAAATAGAGCCCCGCCATCTTGTGTCCTCGCCTCGGAAGTCCGACGATGCCGCCTCAAGCCTGTTTGCGGCAGCCGCCTCGCCGGCTTCGTTTTCCTACTTGTTGTCTCTACCACATCTAGCGCATGGCGTGATTGTACACAAGCGTACGAAATGCAGGCTCTTTGACCTTCAAGTCTCTATCCAAAGCGCAAGCCGCGGAAAGCTCATTGTTGGTCTGGCCGATGGACTCGATCGCCGCGCTATTGGCGCAGCCCAGGTGTCATGGCGCCTTCTTCAAGGCCTCTGGAAGCTTGGAGCGATGAAAGCCCTCGAAGGGAGCGCTGCGATTGTGCGCCTCAAGCTTCCACGTAGTGCGCGCGTTCGGCGTGCCGCCATCGACACGGATGCATGAGCCCGTGACATAGGCCGCGGCAGGCGACAACAAGAACGTGACGGCCGCGGAAATTTCAGCTTCCGTGCCAAATCGCTGCAGTGGCACTCCAGCCGTAAAATCATGCAGCTTCTTCTGCATTTCAGGCGTGTAGGTGTCAAACCCGCTGGACACGATCCCTCCCGGAGCGACAGCATTGACGCGCACGCCTGACGCGGACCATTCGCACGCCGCGGTTTCGGTAAGGGTCAGCATTCCGCCGCGCGCCGCGCCCGAGTGGGCGAACTCGGGCCAGCCATGCCAGATGTCAGCAATGATGTTGACGATCGCCCCGCCATTAGCCTCCATCCAGCGGTTGTAGACCTCGCGCATGAAAATGAAGCCGCCGGTCAGGTTGCTCCGGACCACCGCCTCGAAGCCCTTGGTTGAGATCGTCTTCATCGGGGCCCGGTATTGACCGCCGGCGTTGTTCACGAGCCCATCGATGCGGCCGTAGGCGCCGAGCACCGCGTCGATCGCCGCGATCACCATCGCTTCGTCCCGGATATCGCAAACCTGCGTGAGTATCTGTCCGCCGTCCTCCTCGATCTCCGCCTTCACCTCCGCCAGTTTTTCGGCGGTCCGGCCGAGGATCGCGACGTTGGCGCCAAGGGCCACGAGCTCGTGTGCGGTGCAGCGACCGATACCGCTGCCGCCGCCCGTGACGATGATTGTCTGGCCTTTGAAGAGATTCGGCCTGAAGACCGACTGATACGGCATCGTGTTCTCCGAACTGATCGTCTCGGCGGCTGGCGGCAAGGCCGCAAAAACTAGTACACTATATTATGATATGGTGTATTCTCTTGCGCAAGAGAGCATTTGCGAATCCGCGTCCGGTCCCGCCGCCGGCATCTGGAACAACAACGCGACTGTATGGCTATCGACGCATCACCGTGACTTCCTGCTAGCTGGACGACGGATGGTGCCTTTGGGAACGCACGACATGGACAAGTTCACGACGATCACCGTCGAACAACGTGACGCGATTGAAATCCTCTCCCTCAATCGGCCCGATGCCCTCAATGCGGTGACGCCCGCGATGGCCGACGAACTGATCGACTATTTTTCGGGGCTCCACAATCGCCTGGGTACGCGCATCGTCATCTTTCGGGGCAATGGACGGGCGTTCTGCGCCGGCGCTGAGTTGGGATCGGACGCGTTCTCTCCGCCGGGACCAGGACGGCCGCAGCGGCAGCTTGACATGCAGCAGCGCTACTCGCGGATCATCCGTCTGATGCGAAGCTGCCCGCAGCCGATCGTGGCACTGGTTCAAGGTGCAGCCTGCGGCGCAGGGTTTTCGTTGCTACTGGCCTCCGATGTCCGCTTTGCCACGCGGGCTGCGCGGATGAACGCCGCCTATATACGTGTCGGCGTCGGCGGCTGCGACATGGGATCCGGCTATCTGTTGCCCCGGCTGATCGGTCTTTCGGTGGCGTCCGAACTGTTGTTGACCGGGCGGTTTCTCGAAGCGGATCGGGCCAAGGCCGTAGGGCTGGTCAGCGACGTCGTCGACGACGATAAACTACTCGAGACCGGGCTCGCGTTCGCCGCCGAGATGGCCCGCGCCTCGCCGATGGGTTTGCGCCTGACCAAGCAAACACTCAACGCCCTGATCGATGCTCCCGGCATCGATGCCGCGCTGATGATCGAGGATCGTCAGCAGGTCATCCTGCTCGAGACCAGCGACCACCAGGAAGCTGTCACGGCGTTTCGGGAGCGGCGCGACCCGACTTACTCCGATCGCTAGAGGCGCAGGCAGATTATTTTCCCGCAAATTTCGGCTTGCGCTTCTCCTTGAAGGCCAACACGCCCTCCTGGGCATCCGCCGTTCGCGAGATGGCAGCCAGGGTTTGCGCCTCGTCTTCCAACTGACTTTCCATCGGACGATTGGGCGTCTGCAAAAACAGGCGCTTGATCCCGCCATAGGCTTCCGTGGGACCCGACGCCAGCTCTCGCGCGATCTTCTTCGCCTCTGCAAGAACCGCATCGTCGTTCACCACATAGTCGACAAGTCCAGCCGACAGCGCGGCCTCGGCATCCATCGTTTCCCCGAGCAGGAAAAACCGCCTGGCTCGGGCGGGTCCGATGCGCCTCGTCACGGTTGTTGTTGAGCCGCTGTCGGGCGTGAAACCGATCTTCGCGAACGCAGACGAAATGCGCACCGATTTGCCGATCACGACCAGATCGGCCGCGGCCATCAGCGAAACGCTTCCTCCCGCTACGTTGCCCTGCACCGCAACGACGACGGGCGCACGCATGCGGACCATTCGCACAAGGGCGGCATGCAGATCCGCCGTCCACGACTTGATCGTCGCGGGCAGCGCGGCACCACGAGACGCGAGCGCAGCGAGATCGCCGCCAACGCTGAACAGTCTCCCGCGCGCGGAAATCAGCACCGACCGTACATCGTCACGCTCGCTCAATTCAGCCATGCAAAGGCTGAACTCGCGGCAAAAATCGCCGTCGATCGGGTTACCGCGGTCAGGCTGATTGAGAACAATATGCGCGAGTCCGCCATCGATCGCGCGGTCGAAGCTCGTTGTAGCGATTGTCAGACCCATTGCGCTTCTCCCAAGCAGCTCGGACCCATTGGAAATGCATTCGGACGAGCCATGAGGTATCGGTTTTTCCACGCCCCGGACATGACGTCAGGCTGACCGGCCTTCTTTTTCCTTGCGCGTGGAAGCTTGAATGGCCTCCCGCGCTCGTTGCCAGTCCTCCTGCGAAAGCTTGGAAAGCCCCGCGAACGTGCTCGGCGCCGCCAGATGATGCCCGCCATCGATGCTGATTGTGTCGCCGGTGATATAACTGCATCCATCCGACATCAGAAAGATCATCAGATTGCGCAGTTCGTCCATCTTTCCGAACCGGCGCAGAGGAACTTCATCCGCCTGGGTCGCACCCACGCCGGATCGTCATCGCATGAACCGCAGCCTTCGCCATCGCGGCCGGCACCACGTAGGCCGATCCGGTCCAGACCCAGGTCACCAGATTGCTGATGATCACGCCGGGAAGCCCCGCGGCAATCCAGCGTCTCCCACAAGCCTGTGCCGCATAGAAGGAGCCGTCCATGATGGTCGACCTGATCGCTTCGTACCCACGCGGCGACAATGTTTCCGTCGGTGCGAGAAAATTGGCGCCGGCATTGTTCACCAGGCCGGTAAGAGGTCCCGTGGCCCAGATATCCGCCATCATTTTTTCGATGCTGTCGGGATCACGAACGTTGGCGACCAGCGCGTCCGCCTGCCCACCCGACCGCGCGCGAATTTCACCGGCGGCTTGATCGAGAATTTCCGGCCGGCGGCCACAAATGAAGACGTGCGCCCCGTGTGCGGCGAATCCCAGGGAAATCTCCTTGCCGAGGCCCGTCCCGCCGCCGGTCACGAGGATACGCTTTCCCTTGAGGAGGTCACGGCTGAACATGAAAAAGCAAATCCTGCTATTCGAATCGTCGCATCACAGCTTGAATCGAGTTGCCTTGCCGAATTGATACACTACTGTACTTCATCTGTAAATCGTTCTCGTTCCGACTCAAGGACGTGCCGAGCGCTGAATCCGGCTTGAAACGAGCAATTAGAGCCTGTTTTAGGTGACGCCGCGCCGAGGGAATCGCGGCCGCCAGTCCGCCGCAAGTTCGTTCTTTTGAAAATACGCTTGTGTATGATATAAGTTGAATCACCCAGATCGATGCGCAATCGGTATCAGGATTTTTACGAGGGAAAAGCTTGACATGATCGACCGGCCCGACTGGGATCTCCGATTAGGGTACCTCATCCACGACGTTTCCCGGCTACGCCGGATGATGTTCGACCGCGCTCTGGCCCCGCTTGGAATAACAAGGTCGCAGTGGTGGGTACTTGCATTCATTTCGCGCAAGGACGGACTTCCTCAGACCCAACTTGCCAATGAGCTCGACGTCGGCAAGGTTGGTGTGGGAGCGCTGATCGATCGTCTGGAATCTTCCGGCTTCGTTCTTCGACAGGCAGATCCGGTCGACCGCCGCGTCAAGCGCGTCTTTGTCACCAAGCAGGCACGCGGTTTTCTGGCAAAACTTCGCAAGGAGACCGACAAGTTCAATGCCCAAATAACCCGCGGGATTGACCGGGTGGCATTGGAGGCGACCTCGGACGCATTGCTCGCGATGAAGCACAATCTGCTTGGGATGTCCGATGGCAGCACGCTCCCAGTGAATCGCGAAGAAGAAGACTTCGGAAAGAGGAGTAAGCCTCGTAAGGGGAAGAAGGCGGCGTAGCGTTCGCCCCGGCATTGGTCGCGAACAGCGCGCTAGTCGCCGATCAATGGCCCATCGTTTTCGTTTGGCTAGTTCGTCCTGTGGCCTGCCGAGCTGAACCCATCCATCGCGTTTGAGTGCCGGTCCAAACTGAAGATATTTAGAACACGACGTCTCGCCCGCAAATATCGGCATTCGGGCGGGCCTTCTTGATCATCGTGTACATGCTGCCGCCACTACCCCGGTGCAGCGGCTGGGCGTGGTCTTCGCTCATCTCACCAACCCGTGTCAGCCTTCCCCGGAAGGGTCGCCGGGTCGGCCTGCACATCGTCTGTTTCGAGGCTTGCTTGGCGTTCACTCGCGTTGCGGACTGCACACTCGCGCGGTCACCAATTCGTGATCAGCTATCCGAAGGCTTCAGACATTTCGTCTCCTCCATGCCTGCTCCGGTTGCTTGCGGCTGGAGCGGTCGCCGGGTGCGACTTGCACCCACGGGGCGCATGGTCAGAACGGCGCGATTGACCCATCGTGGACGTGGGTGGTCGCCTATCGATGTGCGCTCGCTGACCGGAAAGAACGCCCCATTTGATCGACCCCAGCCTGACGCCGGCTGCAATGAGGGCAAGGGCTTCGATCCATCGCGCCCACTGCGCTGAGTTTACTATCGTCCCTGTGGGGAGCTGCTGACCGTCGGCACCAGCAACGCGCGGCGCCTTTGCCCTCTGGACACGAACCCGCTGCAATGCCCAAACTCGCCTGGCACAGAGGAGCTGCCCCGATGACTATTATCGATTCCCAGGTCCATGCCTATGAGGCGAACACTCCGAAGCGACCTTGGCACATTGTGCCGAACTGGCCCGATCACGTCACGGGAGACGGGATGGTGGCGGCGATGGACAAAGTCGGCGTCGACGGCGCGATCTTCATCTCCGCCTTTTCCATGTACCGCTACGACGCCAGCTATGCCGTGGAAGTGCAACGGGCCCATCCCGGCCGGTTCGCCATCGTTAAGCCGGTCGACCCGGACGATCCTGATGTGGCCGATGTCGTCGCCAACTGGAAGAATACGCCGGGCACGGTCGGAATCCGCATCATGCTGACGAAGGAGGCCAAGCGCGAGCCGAACGACCCGGGCCTCGACCGGATCCTACGCGCGGCGGTTCGCCACGACTTTCCGGTCAACATCCTGTGCTGGGGCAACTTGGACGCGGGCACTGCGCTCATCGATCGCCATCCGAACACGCGATTCATCCTCGACCATCTGGGCATCATGCAGCCGCGCATGCCGCCCGCGCCGCCGCAGCCCTGGACCGACCTTGCGAAGGTGCTGGAACTCGCCAAGCGCCCGAACGCGGTGATCAAGGTCAGCGGCGCCTGCACGCTGTCCCGGGAGCCGTATCCTTTCCCGGACATTTGGGATCCGCTTGCCCGCGTGTTTGATGCGTGGGGTTTCGATCGCTGCTTGTGGGGCACGGACTGGACGCGCGCGTTCGCAGTCGTCAACTACGAGCAGGCCGTCGAGCCCTTCCTTAAGACCGGCCGCCTGAGCGACACTGAGCGGGCAATGCTGATGGGCGGTGCCTGCGCCAAGGCTTATGGCTGGTCACCGAAGAAAGGTTAGCACCGGCTAATAGAGGTCGCCTTCGCCATGCTGGCAATGCCTGACCGCAGAAGCTAAGCAAGTGCTGGGCACCGAACCACGCAAGCCGCCGCAGGGCGGCTTACTTTCATATGAGCGTCACGCCTCGCATGTCTGTTCATGTGAAGGGTTTCGGACATCGCCGTCGAGTCGGTGAATGTCCGCTTTCGGGGGAAGACCAGACATCGAATTTGAATGCTTCAATCAAAAATGCGACCTTGGATCCGCCAAAGCGAGCAATGCCAATGAAAGCTGCCTTCATCGAACGACACGGCGGGCCGGAAGTTCTGAAATTCGGCGAGATGCCTAATCCGATGGCCACATCCGGCGAGGTCGTGGTTGATATTGTCGCCGCCAGCGTCAATGGCGCGGACTGGAAGGTGCGTGAGGGAAAATCGAACCCGCTTTCGCGATTCCCTCACATTCTTGGACGGGATTTCTCTGGTGTTGTTTCGGCCGTTGGGAAAGGTGTCAGAGACCTGCGTGTTGGCGATGAGGTCTTCGGCGTCTGCGACGTTGGCCAGGAGGGCGCTTATGCCGAGAAGATTGCGATCAAGGCAGCCATCGTCGCAAAGAAAACCGATCGCCTGTCACATGTCGATGCCGCTGCTCTGGCGCTCGCTGGTTTGACGGCGATTTGCGCAATCGAAGACACATTAAAAGTGAAGGCCGGCGAGACGATCCTGATCCAAGGAGGAGCAGGCGGTGTCGCGAGCTTTGCCGTACAGTTGGCAAAACATCTGGGTGCTCGCGTGATCACGACCGCAAGCGCGTCGAATCATGATTATCTGCGCAAAATTGGTGCCGATGAGATCATCGACTACAATGCGGTAGATTTTACTAAGGTCGTGAGAGACTGCGACGCCGCTTTCGACACCGTCGGCGGAGATGTCGCGCAGCGATCGTTCACTGTGCTGCGAGCAGGCGGCCGGGCGGCCTTTATTGCCTCTGGAGCACAGGCACCAAAGCCGGACCGCAGCGATGTCGTTGCTCTGCGGCCCAGCGTCGGACGTGATCGGCAACATCTCGAGCGCATCGTGGCGCTGGTTGCACTAGGGGCCGTCCGTCCCTTGGAAATAACATGCTATCAGCTCAGCGAAGCCGTGGCCGCGCACAAGGTAAGCGAATCCCGCCACTTTCGCGGCAAGCTGGTTTTTCAAGTCCGTTGAAAACAGCCTCGTTTCGCCCCGCCGTTTCCGACGGGAAGAAATTCGAATCACGCAGTCGCTTGAGCAGCGGTGAGTGGCGACCTCCGTTCATGTGAAGGTTTTCGGATGCCGGCCCCATGAAGGTGGCGCCGCGCACGCCGGGGCCGGCGTCCGCAAACCTTCACAGAAGCGGCCACAACAAAGAACATTCGGATTCGAAGCTCCATCGTATTAAAGGGACCTGATTTCACGGCGCGAGGCTTTTGACGGTTCACCAGCTCCGTCATTAGCCTTCCACTTCCTCGAACGCCTCGCGCGCGTTTCGGAAGGCATCGATTCCTGAGGGGATGCCACAATAGACCGCGACCTGAAGGAGTATCTCCTTGATCTCGTCCTTGGTGAGCCCGTTCTTCAAGGCCCCTTTGACGTGCAGCTTCAATTCGTGAGGCCGATTGAGAGCGCCGAGCATTGCAAGATTGACGATGCTGCGCGTGCGGCGATCAAGCCCTGGCCGGGTCCACAGCGCGCCCCAGCAAAACTCGGTCGACCATTCCGCCATCGTCCGCGTGAATTCGTCTGCCCCGGCAATGGATTTGTTGACGTAGTCCTCGCCGAGTACTTCCTTGCGAACCGTCAGGCCCTTTTCAAACAAACTGCTGTCGCTCATCATCAATCCTTCCAATGCTTGAGTTCTAGTTTTTTCTGCGTGCCGAACGAATCGGCGCAGATATCGTCTCCCCATCGCCGGCGTTGGGCCCGCTATGCGAGCTCATCAAGCCCGATACATTGGCAAGCGCATCCAGGTGCCAGACATTTTCAATAATGATGTTTACATTCCATGCGGTTTCGCTGAGCCGCGAACAGTCGCGCAGCTTTGCCTCGGCGCGCGCCCAACCGAGCGGCCCCTCGATCGCGCGTGCTGAAGCAGCATAGTGCGGCGACGGGAGCAGCCGGATGGATGATCGTGTCCAGGTGGGTATCGTCGAAATCGAGCAGGTTGGCCGAGATCGCATTGACGAATGCAGCGCCGAGCGCATCCAGGCGCTCCGGTCGGCCGACAATGGCGGATGTTGCAGCGCCGCTGAATGGAGACAACGTCCGCAGCGCTGCTGTGATGGCCGGATCATAGGCCGAACCGAGCGCGGTCGCGAAGAAATTCAGGATCGACCGTTTGGCTTCATGACTTTGCGCGGCGACATCCGCCCATGATGTGGCGGCGGCGAAATTCGCAAGCGTTGCACCGGCGCCCTGCCCTTCGTCCTGCCGCACTGAGCGAATTCCTCGATTGACGTTTTTCAAATCCTATTCCGGTCCGCTGCGACCTGTCGATACCAAATCTTATGCTTGACAGATTAACTGACAATCTTGACATTCGGGGAAAGTGGCTCGGGAGCCCGTGCTGCGACAAGAACAACAAGAGCGCTCGCCTCATGCGGCGCGACAGGGAGTGAAACGATGGCGGTAGAGACGATCGGCTTTGTGGGAACGGGCCGAATGGGCGGGCCGATGGCCGAGCGACTACTGGACGCCGGCTATTCGTTGTGCGTTTACGACACGCAGAGCGAAGCAACCAAACCGCTTGTCGCGCGTGGCGCATGTCTTGCAAAATCGCCCGCCGAGGTCGCTTCTGCTGCGGATATCGTGCTGACCAGTCTGCCGACTCCTGACATCGTCAAGGCCGTTGCGTTGGGACCTGACGGAATCATTGCGGGAAACCGCGCCAGCATCGTGATCGATTTGTCCACCACCGGACCCAGCGCGGCCAAACTGATCGCGGAAGGGTTGAAGCCCAGGAGCCTGACGCTGGTCGATGCTCCCGTCAGCGGCGGCATCAAGGGCGCGGTGAACGGCACGCTGGCGGTCATGGTGTCCTGCCCGAAAGCAACCTATGAAACGGTTCAGCCGATCCTGAAGCACTTCGGAAAGCTGTTTTATATTGGCGACAAGCCGGGCACGGCGCAGACCGCGAAGCTTGCCAACAACCTGATGGCAGCCGCCGCCCTCGTGATCACGTCAGAAGCGGTTGCGATGGGTGTCAAGGGTGGCGTCGACGCCAAGCTGTTGATCGATATCATCAATGCCAGCAGCGGGCGCAACAGCGCCTCGGAAGACAAGTTTCCCCGCGCCGTGCTTCCCGGCACCTTCGATTTCGGTTTTTCCACCGGCCTTTCCTACAAGGACGTGCGACTTTGCATCGATGAAGCCGAGGCAATGGGCGTGCCGATGGTCTGTGGTTCGATCGTCCGGCAGATGCTTGCGATTACCAACGCCAAATACGGCGCGTCATCCGACTTCACGTCGATCGCGAAAGTCCTTGAGGAATGGGCCGGCGTGGAAATGCGCGGCTAGATTCGGACAGCAGCCGAGCGAGGGGCGATTGCAATGACGATCGGGTCGACCGGGCCAAGCGTGGTGTCCCTGGCGCGGCAGTTGGCGCGGGAATCGCTTGCCGTCGATCTCGGCCGTTTCGGTGCGGACGTCGTCGCCAAGGCCAAGAACTGCCTTCTGGATTTTCTCTCCTGCGCGTTTGAGGCACGAAATCACCCATGGAGCCGCCAGGCGATCGGAATCGCGCGCGGAATCGAAAATGGCGCAACCATTATCGGGACCCGCAAACTTTCCACACCGGGCGACGCGGCCTTCGCCAACGCAACGCTGGGCCACGGTCTGGTGCGCGAAGACATGCACGCCGCCAGCATCTGTCATCACGGCGTGGTGCTCTGGCCCACCCTGCTCGCATTGTCGGAACGAACGCGAACGCCCGGCACCACGTTGCTCGCGGCCGCGATCGTTGGCTACGAGGCCGGAGCGCAGATCGGCCGCGCACTCTTTACCGCCGATCTGGCGCGCCTTTTTAGGCCGACCGGGCTCGTCGCGCCGCTCGGCGCCGCGCTCGCTGGAAGCCGCGCCCTCGGTCTGACCGAGGATGCCGCGACAAGTGCCGTTTCCATTGCCGCCAACACATCGTCCGGCCTGAACGAATGGCCGCGCGCCGGCGGCTCTGAAATGTATTTCCATCCGGGTTTTGCCGCCCGCAACGCGATCGCAGCGATCGAACTCGCGGAAGCCGGCGCCTGCGCCTCGGAAACGATCCTTGAAGGTGAGGCCGGGCTGTTCGCGGCCTACCGCCGACAACCCGCGCCCGTCGGCATCCGGTTGTTCGCCGGCCAGCCAGAAATCATGGCCGTCTACAACAAGCCGGCTCCTGCCTGCAATTTCGCGCAAACCGCCGCGCAGGCAGCCTTGCGCACCGCGCGCGAACTGAAGAGGTCGGAAGATATCGAGACCGTTTCGATACGGGTCCCCGAGGCCGCGGCTCGTTATCCCGGCTGCGATTCCAAAGGACCCTTCCAGAATGCCCTGCAGGCCAAGATGAGCATTCCCTTCAGCGTCGCCGCCGTGCTCGCGCGCGGTGCACTCGAAGAAGACAATTACGCGCATATCGGCCATCCGCAAATTCTTCGCCTCGTCGAGCGCACCGATCTGCAAAGCGAGGCCAGCCTGACTGCGGCGTTCCCGGCAAACCAGGGCGCCGAAGTCCTTGTTCGTCTGCGTGATGGCAACACCATCTGTCAACGTCTCGACAATGTCATTGCCGCCACGCCGCAGGAAATCCGCGCCCGCTTTCGACGCGCCGCCGTCGACGTCGTCGGCGACAAATGCGCACGACATTTGGAAGAGCTCGTCGACCGTTGCGAATCCCTTTCGGACAGCCGCGTGATCGCCGCACTGTGCCGGCTTGAGCCGTCGGAACGACGACCGGCGTCATGACCAATAATGGCAAACAGAAGAAAATGGGGGGTGCAATGTTCAAGCCGCAGACAGCCTCGACACCGGCAACCGGCGTGAGGCAAGGGAACTCGATTCCTGCGCGAGGCCACGGGTGAGCCAAGCGCTGGAAGGCTTCCTGCAGGCCTTGACCGCCGGACTTTTGATCGGCGCGGTCTATGGCTTGATGTGCGTTGGGCTCGGGCTGATCTTCGGCGTCATGCGGATCATCAACTTCGCCCAGGGCGATTTCATGATGCTGGGCATGTATGCGGCGTTCTATCTTTTCACCGCGCTCGGCATTCAGACCACGTTCGGCAATGCCATCGGCCCGTTCGTCGCAATCCTGCTTGCCGGTCCTGTATTGGCCGTCTTCGGCTATGCGATCCACCTTGCCTTGATCTCGCGCGTATCGGGTACGCGCACCTCCTCGCTCGAGGGAGAAGGCCACTATGCCCAGCTCATTCTGACGCTGGGGATCGCGCTGGTCCTGCAGAACGGCGGTCTGATCGTGTTCGGTTCGGTGCTGGCCTCGATCCGCACGCCGCTGTCGAGTTCGGCCTGGGAACTCGGCCCGTTCTTCGACATCAGCGTGTTCGTCAACAAGGCGCGCGGGATCGACGCCGTTGTTTCGTTCGCAACGATGATACTGCTGACGCTATTGATCACGCGATCGCGGATCGGAAAATCCATGAGGGCCGCAGCCGACAATCCCACTGCGGCAACCTATATGGGGATCGACGTTGATCGCGCGCACCGCGTCGCCTTCGCGCTGGGCACCGGCATCACCGCGATCGCCGGTGGCCTGCTCGCCACCAACTATCCCTTTCATCCCTTCGTCGGCGTCGAATACGTCATCGTCATGTATGCGGGGGTCGTGCTCGGCGGCATGGGCAGCATTATCGGCGCCTTCTGGGGCGGCATGACGATTGGCCTGGTACAGCAGATGTCGACCCTCGTGCTGCCGACGCAACTGCAGAACGCGGCGATCTTCGCCGTCTTTCTCCTGATCATCTTCTTCCGCCCACAGGGATTCTTCGGGCGCATCGTCGAGAGGACGTGACGATGCGGGGATTGCGGCCGCTGCTCCCGGTTCTTGTCTTCACGGCGCTTTATGCGGCGCTGTCGCTGAGCGTCACCAATTCGTACTACCAGCTGGTGATGACGCTGGTTCCGGTCTGGGCGGTATTCGGCCTGTCGTGGAACCTGCTCAGCGGATACACCGGACTTATCTCGTTCGGCCATGCTGCCTTCTTCGGGATCGGCGCCTATGTGACCGCGCTCGGCCAGATCTATTTTGATTTGTCGCCATGGGTATTGATCCCGGTTGCGGCAACGCTTGGCGGCGTAGCCGGACTGCTAATTGGATTTCCGACATTTCGGCTGCAGGGGCACTACTTCGCGCTGGCGATGCTCGCCTACCCGCTTGCCATTCTCTACGTGTTCGAATGGCTCGGCTTTCAGGAAGTCACCCTGCCGATCAAGCGCGACAATCCGATTGCCTACATGCAATTTGCCGATCCGCGCCTCTATACGTTGCTGGCAGTGGCGATGATGCTAGGGACGATCCTGCTCACGCGGATCATCGAAAATTCACGTTTCGGCATGGCGCTGCTTGCCATCAAGCAGAATGAGGCGGCTGCGGAAGCCGCTGGAATCGACACGCTGGCCTGGAAGCTGCGCGCCATCGGCTTGAGCGGGGCGATTGCCGGGGCGATCGGCGGATTCTACGCCGTCGTGCTGCTGGTGGTGACCCCGCAATCGGTATTCGGCATGCTGGTGTCCGCACAGGCGCTGACGGTTGCCATGTTTGGTGGCGTCGGAACGGTCTGGGGGCCGGTGATCGGATCCGTGATCCTGATCCCGCTGGCCGAAACGCTCAACGCCGAAGCAGGCTCGCGCCTTCCCGGCATTCAGGGGGTGATTTTCGGCCTCGCGATCATATCCGTCATCCTCGTCGCCCCGGAGGGGTTGTTCTGGAAGTTTCGCGATTTCCTGCGCAGGCGATCGGCGCCGCAAGCCGCGGCGCCGTCGAGCACGCCAGATCCCCGGCTCGCGGACGCCGTCCCATCCGCGCCGCAGCGATCGCGTTCCGAACGGACCCAGGCGACCGGCGATGTCGTCCTTGAGGTGCGTAACCTGTCGCGTTCCTTCGGCGGATTGAAAGCCGTCCAAAACGTCAGCTTCAAACTGCGGCAAAACGAGATCCTTGGAATTATCGGCCCCAATGGTGCCGGCAAGACCACGGTGTTCAACCTGATGAACGGATTCCTGCGGCCAGGCACGGGTGAAATTCTCATCAATGGGCGCGACATGTCAGGCCGCAAGCCGCACGAGCTTTGTGAAGCAGGCGTCGGGCGAACCTTCCAAGTCATGCGCCCGTTCTTGCGCATGTCGATCTCGGACAATGTCGTGGTCGGCGCCTATGTCCGGGCTGGGACCGACGCCGAAGCAAGGAAACTAGCGGCGGATGCGATTGCCCGTGTCGGCCTGTCTCACATCGCCGACCGCATCGCCGGCGAACTCACGACCAAGGAATTGCGGCTGATGGAGCTCGCCCGCGCGCTGGCCGGGCAGCCGCGCATCCTGCTGCTCGACGAAACACTGGCAGGCCTCGGACATGATGAAGCAGACGAGGTCGTCGCGGTGATTCAACGGCTCGCCCGCGACGGCATGACCATCGCCATCATCGAACACACCATGCAAGCCATGGTCCGTCTGGTCGACAGTTTCCTGGTTCTCGACCACGGCGCCGTTATCGTCGAGGGAGAGCCGGAAGCCGTCACCCGCGACAGCCGCGTCATCGAAGCCTATCTCGGCAAGAAATGGATGGCGCATGCTCCGCATTGAAGGGCTGACCGCCGGCTATTCGGCAATCCCCGTCTTGAACGGCGTCTCGATCAAGGTCGAACGGGGCCAGTTCGTCGCCATCGTTGGGCCGAACGGCGCCGGCAAGACCACCCTCTTCAAAACGATTTCCGGGATCGTGCGGCCGAGCTCCGGAGCGATCACATTCGAAGATACCGACCTCTTGTCCGTCCGGCCTGCGCGACGCGCGCATCTCGGCATCGCCCACGTCCCGGAAGGCCGCCAGGTTTTTCCATCGCTCACGGTAATGGAAAATCTCGAAATGGGCGCGATGACCGATGCTGGCCGACGCGACTGGAAACGCAATATCGAGCGCATCTTCGAATGGCTTCCCGTGCTCGCCGAGCGCCGCGGCCAATTCGCGGGAACTTTGTCCGGCGGACAGCAGCAGATGCTCGCGATCGGCCGCGGGCTGGCGTCGTCGCCCAAGCTTCTGATGCTGGATGAACCCTCGATGGGACTGGCGCCCGCGATTGCAGACTTCATCTTTGAACGGCTGATCGAAATCCGCCGGCAATCCAACCTGACGATCCTGCTGGTCGAACAGCGCGTGGCGGAAGCGCTGGAGTCCGCCGATCACGGCTACGTCCTCGAGGCTGGCCGCGTCGCGCTCGAAGGCAACAATCAGACATTGCGCGCGGACGACCGGGTCCGGAGGGCCTATCTCGGCATGTGACCAACGATCAATCAACGAACGAACCGGGAGGATAAAAATGAGCCAACAAAAAATAACCGACAGAACGTCGAGGACGTCGGTGACACGGCGAACCGTGCTCTCCGGCGCAGCCGCCATGGGACTATCGACGGCGGCGCGAGCGCAGCAACCGGCCGAGGTCAAGGTCGGTCTGATCGTGCCGCTTTCCGGCATCTATACCCGTCCGGGCCAGGTGATGCGCATGGGCGCCGAGATGGGCATCGAACACATCAATGCGCAAGGCGGCATCAAGTCCCTCGGCGGCGCCAAGCTCAAACTCGTCGTGATCGATTGCGGAGACACCACGGAAAAGGCCAAGAATGCCGCGCAGCGCATGGTGGCGCAGGAAACCGATCTCGTTGCGGCGACCGGCGCGTATCTCAGCTCCTTCACGCTGGCCGTGACCGAGGTGACCGAGCGCGCCGAACTGCCGATGCTGACGCTGTCCTATTCGGATCTACTGACCGAGCGCGGCTTCAAATTCATCTTCCAGACCGCGGCGC
>WNEZ01002010.1_pt1 | contig 17289 bp, 15 predicted proteins | sample 5400521 | NCBI WGS metagenome assembly WNEZ01 (sample SAMN13153339, study PRJNA577476) | soil metagenome | isolation source: 120 cm saprolite under Douglas fir tree site 2 hole 1 replicate 1 | place: USA:California | collected 2015-04-18
TCGTTCCTGACCCGCCGGCATCCGCGCTACGGCACGCCCTGGATCGCGATTTTGATCTCCGCCGCGATCTACGCCTCACTGGCGCTGCATTCGCTCGGCGAATTGATCAGCATCTACGTCTGGCTGCGCGCCGCCACCACCGTGCTGACCGTCCTTTCCGCCTGGGGGCTGCGCCGCAAACGCCCCGACTTGCCGCGAGCCTTCCGCATCCCCGGTGGCAATCTCGGACTGATCTACGTGATCGCAATGCCACTCGCGATGACCTACGTTGTCCTGCGTTACAGTGATCCGATCGCGCTGCGATGGGGGCCGTGGGCACTCGTTGCGGGCCCAGTCGTTTATTTTGTGGTGAAATGGTTTGCAAAGCGCGCAGGGCAACAGGCGGACAAAGCAGAGTAGGTTCGCATGCACGCATCGCGAGGTTCGTATCAGGGGTATCGCTTTGGCGATACCGCAATGCATCGTCGAGAATAGCGCCTTCAGGCGCTGCGTCGGTCGAGCGAGGAACAAGTGCTCTTTACAATCTGTGAACTGAGCCGAAAAATTCGCGACCGCGAAATCTCTCCGGTCGAACTCACGCACCACTGCCTCGTGCTCATCGAAAAGCTCAACCCTCTGCTCAACGCCTACATCACAGTTACAGCCGAATCGGCTCTTGAGCGGGCCCGTCTTGCCGAGCGAGAAATCTTCCGTGGAACCTATCTCGGCCCCCTTCACGGCATCCCCATCGGACTCAAAGATATTATCGATGTTGCCGGAGTCAGCACCACCGCCGCCAGCGCGCAGTTCAGCACGCCGCCGAAAGATCGCGTGCCCAACGAAGACGCCGAGGTCGTCCGCCGCCTGCGTTGCGGAGGCGCAGTCTTTCTAGGCAAACAGAACCTGCACGAATTCGCTTACGGCGGCAGCTCGATCATCAGCTGCTTTGGCGAGGTTCACAACCCATGGAACACGACGCGGGTCGCTGGCGGCTCCTCCGGAGGCTCCGCCGCCAGTGTTGCCGCCGCTCTCGGCTTCGCCGCCGTCGGCACGGACACCGCCGGTTCCATCCGCTTGCCCGCAGCCTACTGCGGCGTCGTGGGGCTCAAGCCGACTTACGGCCGCGTGAGCGCGCGCGGGGTCATCCCGCTGTCGCCGTCGCTCGATCACGTCGGCCCGATCGCAAACTCGGTTTATGACGCGGCTTTGATGCTGCAAGTGATGACGGGCCGAGCCTCAGCCGATCCCTGCGCTGAGCCCAGTTTCATTTCAGCGTTCGACGAGCTTCCACCGAATCTGCGCGTCGGTGTGCCCCGAGAGTTCTTCTTCGACGACCTTCATCCCGAGGTTGCCGATGCAATCGATAAGGCGATTCAGGTCTTCGCCGCACTCCGCGCCGAGATTCGTGATGTCAAACTCGAAGTCTCCACCGACCGCACGCTCGCGAGCGCCGAAGCCTATGCGTATCACAAACCGTTCGTCGAGCGCTCACCCGAACTTTATCAGCCCGCGACGCTCGCGCGCATACAGGCCGGCGCCAAGATCTCAGCGGATGATGTTCTCCGCGCCACCGACGATCTTCGGGCGAGCCGTGAGGCGATCCGAAAAGTATTCGATGAAGTGGACGTGCTGCTAACGCCGACAGTTCCGATTCCGCCACCAGTGATTGCCGATCTGCTGAAGCGTCCCGAAGACTTGCGCGCGCAAGAGATGATCATGCTGCGCAACACGCGGCCCTTCAATGTCTGGGGGATTCCGACGATCTCGATACCGTGCGGATTTACAAGAGATGGCCTGCCCATTGGCCTGCAACTAGCCGCCGGTCCTGGGCACGGGATCGTATTGCTGCAAGCCGCGCAGGTCTTTGAACAAGCGACAGAATGGCACGAGAAGATGCCATCACTGGCGAACCTCTGACAAAGTGGAAGATTTAGGAAGATGTCAGCACAACCTTCTTGATTTTACGGCCGAGTCGCACCGTAAGGGTTGTACCAGCGTGAGCCTTGACGATAGGCGAAGTTGTCTTCACACCATCCACGCTGACGGCGCCTTCTTTGATCTTCCGATCCGCTTCACTCGTCGACAATGCAAATCCGATCTTAACCAGAACCTTCGCCAGACGCACGCCGTCGCCTTCACGATTCGCAACCTCTGCGAAGGCAACCGGCACCGTTTCGATTTCCTCCGGTACCTGATCTCTCTGAAATTGCCGTGCCCAGTCCTCCGCCGCCTTCGCCGCTGACTCCGCCGAGTGAAAATCCGCCACAATCCCCCGCGCCAACTCTTTCTTCAGCGCCATCGGATGCGCCTTCCCGTTCGCAGCGTCCGCCTTCATCGTTGCTATCTGCTCCATTCGCACATCCGTCAGCAGCTCGTAATAACGCCACATCATCTCGTCGGAAATCGACATCACTTTGCCATACATCTCAAGTGGCGGCTCGTGAATTCCAATTGCGTTCCCGAGCGACTTCGACATCTTGTTCACGCCGTCCAGCCCTTCCAGGATCGGCGTTGTCAGCACGACCTGCGACTCCTGTCCGTAGGCTCGCTGCAGTTCGCGCCCGACTAGAAGATTGAACTTCTGATCGGTGCCGCCCAGTTCCACGTCAGCTTCCAGCGCGACTGAGTCGTATCCCTGCGCCAGCGGATAGATCAGTTCATGCATGGCAATCGGTTTCTCGTCACGGAAGCGCTTGTGGAAGTCCTCGCGCTCGAGCATTTGCGAGACCGTGTACTTCGCGGTCAATCGGATGAAATCTTCGGCCGAGAACTTCGAAAACCAGCGGCTGTTGAAGTCCACTACCGTCTTTTCCGGATTGAGAATCCTGAAAACCTGCGCTTTGTAAGTCTCGGCGTTCTCCGCAATCTGCTCGCGCGACAGCGGAGGCCGCGTCGCTGAGCGCCCCGTCGGATCTCCGATCATCCCGGTGAAATCCCCGATCAGGAAGATAACCGTGTGTCCAAGATCCTGAAAATGTTTGAGCTTGCGCAGCAGGACCGTGTGCCCCAGGTGCAGATCGGGCGCGGTCGGATCGAAGCCCGCCTTCACCCGCAGCGGCTTGCCCGAAGCGAGCGAGCGTTCAAGCTTGGAGCGCAGTTCGGATTCTTTGACGATCTCCGCCGCGCCCTTCTTGATGTAGGCCAGTTGTTCGTCAACCGGTGGAAAGTTAGCCATGCGTAGTGATTATAGCGACCCTGTTCGTGGAGAGCCGTGCGTCCTCGCCCGGCCACGATGATGCTGGCGCACGCGGGACGGGCGAGACGCCCGTCGCTCCACCGATTCGCAAGGCTACCCGCGCCGATAGAAGCTCAGCGCCGCTTCTCCCTGCACCAGTTTGCGATACCGCTGCAATTCCCCAAACACGTCTCCCGGATCAAACCTTTTCTCATGCTCTGCGATCACAAGGCTCCGCTCGCGCAACAATTTCGATTCCGCCAGTGCCACCAGCGTCTTCGTGTACTCGTCCTGCATCGAGTATGGCGGATCCAGAAACACGAAATCGGCAACGCTCCCCAGTGCCTCCAATTGCCGCAAGGCTTTTCCGGCCTCGACCTTCATGATCTGGAAGCCGCTCGCAATCCCCAATGACTTCAGGTTCCCGGCAATCACTTCCGCCGCCGCTTTGGACGACTCGACGAAATGCACCATCCGCGCGCCGCGGCTGAGTGCCTCAATGCCCACCGCGCCTGTCCCCGCATACAAATCGAACCACGTCGACTCCGCCAGCGCGGCCGGATCGCCCGCACAGAGCACGTTGAACAGCGTCTCCCGCAGCCGGTCCGCCGTCGGACGGATTTCGAGGCCGGGCAACGATCGCAATGTCCGGCGCCGGTACTTTCCCGCAATCACTCTCATACGTTCGCGCTCACAGCGGTCCAGTTGGAGACGCGGCAAGCCGCGTCTCTACGGGAGATGACCCTCAGACCCAGCCCTTCCGATTCGCCTTTTCGCAACCCCGCAGCGTGAATCGGTGTCTAAGTAGATAGAATACTGGTAGGCATGTCGATGCGCAGTTGGTCCATCCCGGTCGGACGTCTTTTCGGAATCGAAATTCGCATTCATCTGACTTTCCTGTTTCTGCTGGTCTTCGTGTGGAGCACCGAGGCCGCTCCGCAGGATGCCAGCGCCGCCCTTCGCGGGCTCGCTCTGGTCGGCATCGTTTTCGGCAGCGTGGTCCTGCATGAATTAGGTCACGCCTTGGTGGCCCGCGGTTCGGGCATTCCGGCGAAGGGTATCATCCTGCTGCCGATCGGTGGAATCACCATCCTCGACGAAGCTCACGCCATTCCGGATTCGATCAACGCCTGGAAGCGTGACATCCGAATCGCGGTTGCCGGCCCCCTGGTGAATCTTGTCATCGCTGGATTGTCCGCAATCGTTTTGCTTGCGGTCATACCAGGCTTTTCGCTGACCGCTAGGCCGCTCCTCCACTCGAGCGCGCTGTTGCGGAGCATTGTCTGGTCGAACCTCTACCTCGGATTGTTCAACCTGTTGCCGGCGTATCCTATGGATGGCGGCCGCGTTTTGCGCGCTGTTTTTTCGCGCCGTACTGATATGGTTCAAGCCACCCAGCGCGCCGTCCGCATCGGCCATGTCTTCTCCATTATGTTCATGATGGTCGGAATGCTCATGAGCAACTGGTGGCTGGTGATGATTGGATTCTTCCTCTTCGTGGGTGCACAACTCGAAGAGCGCTCGGCGGTGTTTCAATCCGTGCTGCAAAGCGTGCGGCTGGAAGAAGTGATGCTCACCGACTTCGCCACCCTCTCGCCAGCCGACACTCTGGAAGACGCACTCGAAAAAGCCGTGCACACGCTGCAGGACGATTTTCCGGTGGTACGCGGCAGCGACATGGTTGGTGTCGTCTCGAAGCAAAAAATCCTCGAAGCGCTGCGCTCCGAAGGCAACGGCTACGTGCAGGCGGTGATGAACCGTATATTCGAAGTTGCCGCCAGGCAGGAGTCGCTTGCCTCCGCCTTCCGCAAGCTCTCCGCCAACAATCTCAGCATCATCCCGGTGGTCGACGAACAGAATCTGGTCGGGATTGTCACCCTGCAGAACCTGATGCACTCCATGTCGCTCTTGGCCGAGAGCCGTAAATTGCGCCGGGAAGCGCTGGACAGCTAGCGATCGCGGAGACTGCAGATCCCTCGCTTCGCTCGGGATGACAATCAGAGATCAAAGAGTGCTGACGCAAGACTACGAGCGACCGGTTTTCGCATAGACTTCCTGCGCCGCGCGCACCGCGCTTCCGAACTCAACCGCCTTCCCCGTGGCTTCTGCGATCACATGTTCGAGGGCGGCCAGAATTCCCACCGTGTCCAAATAATCGTAGTAGCCAATGTGAGCGATGCGGAAAAGCTGTCCCTTCATCTCCGCTTGTCCGTTGGCCACGACCGCACCAAACTGCTCGCGGAAGCGTTTGCAAATGGCGGTGGAATCGACGCCGGCCGGCGCAGCGACGGCCGTCAGCGCGGCCGCTGGAGAACCCGGCGCGAACAATCTCAGTCCCAGTGCCTGCACGCCGGCGCGCGTCATGGCTGCACACAACTCCGCGTTCGCGATCAGCGCGTCGCGCCCCGCGGCAAGGTTCCCGTCACCCATTTGACGCACATAATCGAGCGCCGCGGCCAATCCCGCAAACAGGGAGGTCGCGGGCGTGTATGCCGTCTCCGACTTGGCTGCCGACTTTCGTTCCTTCCGCAGATCGAAGTAATACCGCGGAGACTTCGCCGTCTCCATGCGCTGCCACGCCCGCTCGCTGATTGCGCCATAGGCTAATCCGGGCGGGATCATCAGCGCCTTCTGCGAGCCGCCAATGATGATGTCGATTCCCCAGCTGTCCAGGTCGAGATGGGTTGTGCCCAGGCCGGTAATCGCGTCTACGATCAACAAAGTATTGGGCAAATCCCGCACGAGTTTCGCGATTGCCTCGACGTCATGCCGTGCGCCCGTCGAACTTTCGGTCGCCTGCACATAAACGCAGCGGATCTCGGGCGTCAGCTTGCGGCGCACCTCGTCCAGCGAAATTGTTTCGCCATAGGGAGCGGTCACCGTTTCCACGGAGCAGCCAAACGCCTTTGCCAGCGATGTCCAACGCTCGCCGAACTTTCCGGCGGTCAGCACCAGTACCCGATCGCCCGGAGAAGTCAGGTTCGAGACCGAGGCTTCCATGAATCCGGTGCCCGACGAGGAGAGCACGAGCACGTCGTTCTTTGTGCCGATGAACTCCTTGAGGTCGGCGAGAACGCGCGTGAAGAGGGCGCGGAAATCAGCGGTGCGATGGTGCGCGCTATAGGAAGCCATCGCCGTCTGGGCTTGGGGCAGCAGGGGCGTCGGTCCGGGAGTGAAGAGCCTGTTCTTCTTGAGCATGGGAATGAATCAGAATAAGGGATGCAACCGGATTCGGGAAGGGATTGCAGAGGGCAGAGGTCAGATTGCAGAGGTTAAACCTTCTCCACGAACCCAAGAGTTGTGGCGACTGATTCTAACCTCTGCAATCTGCCCTCTGACCTCTGCCCTTTCCAGCGTTCTATAATCCTCCCATGCCCCTCATCGACCAGATACAGAAAGACATTGTCACGGCCATGAAGGCCCGCGAAGAGCAGCGCCTCTCCACCCTGCGCATGGTCAAGACCGCGCTCAAGAACCGCGAGGTCGACAAGATGGCGCCGCTCGACGACAAGGAATCGCAGCAAGTGCTTTCGACGCTGATCAAGCAGCGCAAGGACTCGGTCGAGCAGTTCACCAAGGGCGGACGCCAGGAGATGGCCGACAAGGAAGCCGCCGAGATCAAGCTGATCGAGGCTTATCTACCTAAGGCCGCGGGCGAAGAAGAAATCGTGGCTGGAGTCCGCGCGGCCATTGCCGAGATGACGCCCGCTCCTGCCATGAAAGACATGGGGACAGTTATGAAAGCCGCAATGGCACGCTTCGCCGCCGCCGGGATGCGGGTGGATGGCAAGGTGGTGAGCGAGGCGGTGAAGAAGCAGTTGGCGGGGAAGTAGTATTTTGGGCACGCGGGCCGATCTTTCTTTCAGTGTCCCAGGCGCTGAAAATGCCCTCAATACGCGTCCTTCCGGTGCCGGAAGGAGTGCAGCACGACTTCGCTTCCAAAAATGTCGTAGCGCAGGCGGTAGTCTCTTCAGCGCACGCGCCACTGTCCTTCTCCCGGTTTCAAGCCCGCGAGCTTCTTGATCTTGTGACGTCCGTTGCGGTTGTGGGGATCGTCGCTGAGAATCTCAATCCGTTCTTCGAGGGCGCGGACCAAGGCGGAGTCCTTCCTGGAGATCGCTCGGAATTCCCGCTCGAACGCGGGCGTGGCGAGGACTCGAAACGGTCCGGCCATGACGCTTTGCTCTTATTTCTTCTTGCGCTTGCTGCTCGGAGCTTTCAGTTCAGACAGGAATGCTTGTGCACTGCGCGCTGCTCCGCGGCGATACTCCGCCGTGCTGGTCTGGACTTGTTCCTTCACTGAGCGGTTCTGCATTTCCAGATAGTCCTCAAGATCGTCCACGTGCATGAGGCCCACGACGGGGATGCCGTCCTTCTCCAGAATGAAGAATTCGCGGTTCACGTGGGCGCGGCGCACCACTTGGCCGAGATTCACTCGCGCTTTGGTCAGGGGAAGGCGGTTTACTATTGTTTTCATAGGATTGATCAATGTTAATCAATCCTACTCGATTTGGCAAGACGACAGAATTCCGGTCAGATTCGACGCGTGGGGAGTAGTGGCTCAGTCAGCGAGCCGAGCATTCGCTCGGCTGGACGGCCGAGGGCGGCCGTCCCTACGCGGCTCGTGGCGACGCGGAAGTTCGTGCTGCTATTTGCCCCGCTGCCACTCCCGATAGGCCTCGCTCTTCCGTATGCCGCGCTCTTTGGCTACTTTTTTCAGCGCGGCTTTTTCGTCTGCCTTTTCTTTGGACATAATTTCACGCACGCGCTGGGCGACGCTCACGCTCTCGGATGGGGACGGAGCTGCTCCCTCTTCTGCTTTTGCGATCAGGAGGGTGATTTCGCCTTTGACGTCCCCTCGCGCCTTCAACTGCTCCAAAACCTCCGCTGCCCGTCCGCGCAAAAATTCTTCATGCAGTTTTGTTACTTCGCGTGCAACCACTACGTGGCGGTCGCTTCCCAGAAGCTCGACCACATCCGCCAGCGTCTCCAGCAGCCGGTGGGGGGCCTCGTAGAACACCTGCGTTCTTGGAGACTCGCGAACGCTTTCCAGCAGTTTGCGGCGCTGTCCTGATTTGGCGGGAAGGAAGCCGCTGAAGCGGAAGGAATCGGTGGGCAGGCCGCTAGCCACCAGCGCCGCCAGGAATGCCGACGCTCCGGGAATCGGCACGACCGGCACATGATGCCGGATGGCTAGCGCGATCAAGCGGAATCCGGGGTCGGAGATGCCGGGCATGCCTGCGTCGGTGACGAGAGCTATCTTCGCGCCGCCTTCGAGGTCGACGACCAACTCGGAGGCTTTGGTCATCTCGTTGTGCTCGTGATAGCTGACCAGCCGCGTCTGAATGCCGTAATGGCTCAGGAGCTTGAGAGTCTCGCGTGTGTCCTCGCAGGCGATCAGGTCAACTTCTTTGAGGACGCGAAGTGCGCGCAGAGTGATGTCTTCGAGGTTGCCGATGGGGGTGGCGACCAGGTAGAGGGACGGGCCTCCAATCGCCGTGCCTCGTTCTGAGATGCCGCCATTCTGTGTGTCTTGACCCATGCGGAGAGTCTAGCAAGGAACTCGCGCGTCTGGGTCCATCGTGGGACGGGCGAGCGCCCGTCGCTCCACCGAAGCCGAGTTTTGTCCAGCGAACCAGCGCGATCAACTCTGCGCTTCGCCTTTTATTCGCTTCGTGCTAAACTGACCAAACTGATGTGACAGCCGACACTTCACGCTCCAGCCCGCGGGTGTAGGCTACGAGGGATTCGTACCCCGAATTCCAGATTCATACACAGGAGCAGCCATCATGGCCGACGAACGTAGCAGGACCGAAGAGCGTAACATTGAGCGTAACAACGAGCGCGTCAAAGCAATCGATCTCGCGCTCGCACAAATTGAAAAGCAGTTTGGCAAAGGTTCCATCATGCGGCTGGGGTCGAAGGAAGCCATCGTCCCCATCGCGGTGATTTCCACGGGCGCAATTTCGTTCGATGCCGCGCTGGGCGTGGGCGGCTTTCCGCGCGGGCGTGTCGTGGAAATCTTTGGCCCGGAATCTTCCGGCAAAACTACGATCGCGTTGCAGGTGATTGCCGAGGCGCAAAAGACCGGAGGCATGGCGGCGTTTGTCGATGCCGAGCATGCGCTCGATCCGGGCTATGCCAAGAAGTTGGGCGTGGACGTCGACAACCTGCTGGTCTCGCAACCCGACTATGGCGAGCAGGCGCTCGAAATCACGGAAGCGCTGGTGCGCTCGAACGCCATTGACGTACTGGTGGTGGACTCGGTGGCGGCGCTCGTCCCGAAGGCCGAACTTGACGGCGAAATGGGCGACAGCCACATGGGCCTGCAGGCGCGCCTGATGTCGCAGGCGCTGCGCAAGCTGACCGGGACGGTGGCCAAGTCGCGCACCTGCCTGATCTTCATCAATCAGATCCGCGAAAAGATTGGCGTGATGTTCGGGAATCCGGAAACCACGACGGGCGGGCGCGCTCTGAAGTTCTATTCTTCGGTGCGCATTGATATCCGCCGTATCGCGGCCATTAAAGAAGGAGACGTGGTCACCGGCTCGCGTACCCGAGTCAAGATCGTGAAGAACAAAGTGGCGGCGCCGTTCCGCGAGTCGGAGTTCGACATTCTGTATGGCGAGGGCATCTCGCGCGAAGGCGACCTGATCGATCTCGCGGTGAACAACAATATCCTGGAGAAATCGGGCTCGTGGTTCAGTTACAAGGGGGAGCGCATCGGGCAGGGACGCGAGAACGCCCGCAGCTTCCTGAAAGAAAATAAAGACACGATGGCGAAGCTCGATGCCGAAGTACGCAAGGCGTTGGGGATGATCCCGGCCGCAGCGCCGGCTTCGGCTGCGACTGCGGTTCCGGCGCAAGCTACCGGTACGCAAGGACGGGTTACGACGATGCCGTCGGCGGCGGAAGCAGGAAAAGTGCCGGCGAGACGATAGCTATGCTCACGTAGGGGCGGACGCATTCGTCCGCCCCCACCGAGTGGAGCTCGTTAATCGATGGAGAGACGGGCGCCTCGCCCGTCCAGTCCGAAGTGGCCGGGCGGTGACGCCCGGCGCTCCATCGCCCTCGGTTTGCCATCCCCGCTTGCCCCCGCATACAATCCTTCTTTCCTTGACCTTTCGTCGACCGAGGGCCGCGTGAAGCGCATCAAAGCTATCTATCCCGGATCGTTCGATCCTCCCACCAACGGGCATCTTGACCTGATCGAGCGCGGCAGCAAGATTTTCGACGAACTGGTGGTCGCCATTCTCCGCAATCCCGAGAAAGATCCGCTGTTCAGCGTTGCCGACCGTCGCAAGATGCTGGAGGCGATGACCTCGGGCTTAGACAACGTCTCGGTGGACACTTTCGCCGGCCTTACGGTGGACTATGCTCTGCGGGTCGAGGCGAGGGCGATTCTGCGGGGCATTCGCGCCATCAGCGATTATGAGTACGAACTTCAGATGGCGCTGATGAATCGAAAACTGCAGCCCGGTCTGGAGACGGTTTTCATGATGCCCGCGGAAAAGTATTCGTACATCAGTTCGCGTCTGGTGCGCGAAGTGGCGCAGCTGGGTGGATCCATTGAATGCCTGGTTCCCGACCTCGTCGAGCGGAAGCTTCGTGAGAAAATGGATGTGGCTCTCAAATTCGAGAACGGCGAGCAGCCTGCGGGCAAGACGCGTTCCGAGGGCAAGAGCAAGTCCAGAAAAAAGAAAGCCTGAGCACAGTAAACATGAGCACGGTAATGACGCCGGTTACTCACCCCGTCCGCCTGACGGAACGCATTAATCGCATTGAGCCCTCCGCTACCATGGCCGCCGTGGCCGAGGCGGAGAAGCTGCGCCAGCAGGGCATCGACGTGGTGGACGCAACCGCCGGCGAGCCGCACTTCGCGACGCCGCAGCACATTAAAGACGCGGCCATCGCGGCCATTAACGCAAATTTTTCGAAGTACACGCCGGTGGGTGGCACGGTCGAACTTAAAGACGCGATCATCCGCCGCCACGCGGCCGATTTCGGCTCCGCCTACAAGCGCGAGGAAACATGCGCCTCGGTCGGCGGCAAGCATGCGCTCTTCAACGTCATCTCGGTGCTGGTCGATCACGGCGACGAAGTGATTCTGCCCGTGCCCTACTGGGTTTCGTTCAAGGACATGGTGCGCTATGTCGGCGGCAATTGCGTGCTGCTCGCGGCCGACGAGTCGCAGGGCTTCCGCGTCACGGCGCAGATGGTAGAGCGCCTGATCACGCCGAGGACGAAGCTGATTATTTTGAATTCGCCGTCGAACCCTTCGGGCGCGGTGATGAGTCCTGAGGACATGACGGCCGTCGTGCGCCTCGCCCACGAGCGCGGCATCTGGGTCATTTCCGACGAGTGCTATGTCTATCTCAATTACACCGGCAAGAATTTCTCGGTCGGGAGTTTGAACGAATATCGCGACCGGTTTTTAGTGGTCGGCTCGCTTTCGAAGACCTACGCCATGACTGGTTGGCGCTTAGGATTCACGCTCGGCCCCGCGGCGGTAGTCGGAGCCGTGCAGAAGTTGCAGAGCCAGTCGACTTCGAATCCGACGTCGATCGTGCAGAAGGCGGCGGTCGCGGCGCTGAACAGTTCGCAGCAGTGCGTCGAAGAAATGCGCGCGGAGTACATCAAGCTGCGCGACCACATTGTCGGCGGCCTGCGCTCGATTCCGGGTGTGAAATGCACCATGCCGGAAGGAGCGTTCTATGCATATCCCAATGTCTCAGCATTCTTTGATAAGAACGGGGGCAAGAGCGGCATGAACTCAGGCGCCGACATCGCACATGGATTGCTGCACCAGGCGCATGTTGCAACTGTGGCCGGTGAAGGATTCGGGACGACCGAGCACGTTCGCTTCTCGTATGCGACTTCGATGGAGAATCTGGACAAGGCGCTGGAGCGCATGCACAAGTTCTTTGGTGGGCTGTAGTAGCTATTTTCCCTTTTGAAGTGGTGTCAGCAGCCGGATGATCCTGTCAACGCCAGTATTCATGCGGGTTTACGCCTTTGTGATGGTCGACTGTCGCGGGAGGAGGCTTATGCTCCGCGCTGCAATTTTACTCTTGGCTGGTCTGTGCTCCGGACCGCTGACGTTGGCGGCTCAAGAACACCAGCACGAACTCTCGGCTGAGGAAATAGGCTCGGTCCACTTTTTGACATCCTGCTCGAAGACAGTGAAGCTCAGCTTCGATCAAGCAGTGGCGTTGCTGCACTCTTTTCAGTATGAACAAGCGAGGCGGGCGTTCAGCGAAATCGCGATTCAGGATCCAACCTGCGCCATGGCGCAATGGGGCGTCGCCATGTCGCACTACCACGGTTTGTGGAAGAACGGGGACACCGCTGCCGGTCGCGTCGCTCTCGAAAAGGCAAGAACCATCGCCACGGCGAATCCGCATACGACGGCTCGTGAAGTGGCTTATCTCGATGCTCTGGCGGAAATTTACTACCAAGATGGCAAGGATTCCGCACTGCACGACCAAGCCTTTGAGACGAAAATGGGAGCCGTGCAAGCAGCTTATCCAGCGGATAGCGAAGCTGCGATCTTCCACGCGCTCACGCTCTATATCACCGCGCCGAAAACGGACAAGTCCTTCGCCAATCAGCGCAAGTGTGGCGAAATTCTTGAGCCGCTGTTCAAATTGCAGCCCCATCATCCAGGCATCGCCCACTACATCATCCACTGCTACGACAATCCAATCCTGGCGGAAAAAGGCCTCGGCGCCGCACGCACGTACGCGAAGATCGCACCGGTCTCGGCCCATGCCAATCACATGCCTTCTCACCTCTTTACCAGGGTGGGCTCGTGGGACGAATCCATTAGCTCCAATAAGAGATCCGAAAAGCTTGCCGCTGAGGCGGAAGCGAGTTCTACCAATGGTGAGGCGCGGGACCAGCGCCTTCACGCCATGGACTACCTGGCCTATGCCTATTTACAGAGTGAACGCGTAAAAGAGGCTCAGGCGGTGCACGCCGAGTTGAATTCGCTCACCTCTGTCGCCGGCCTCACTCTCACTGGCGACTATGCCCTAGCCGCGATTCCTGCGCGTTGCACCATCGAGCTCGGGAATTGGAAGCAGGCAAGCGACCTGCAACTCCGAAAGGAGGGTGTGCCCTGGGCGCAGGCCATCACCTGGGCCGCGATCGGCGAGGGCAGCGCACGCTCTGGAAATCTCGATCGCGCGGCTCAAGCTGAGCAGACCCTAGCGCTCCTCGCAGCTAACATCGCCAAACAGAACAATGCGTACTGGTCTAATCAAGTGGAAGTGCAGCGGCGCGAAGTGGCTGCGTGGATTGCGGAGGAGGGCGGCAAAAGCACCGACGCGATTGCTACCATGAGATCGGCTGCGGAGTTGGAAGAAAGCATGGACAAGGACGCCGTGACGCCGGGTGCGGTTACGCCCGGCAGGGAAATGTTGGCGGAACTACTGCTGCTGGAGAACCACCCCCGGGAATCGCTAGCAGAATACGAAGCCGTTCTGAAGGTCGCACCGAACCGGTTCAATACCCTCAAAGGCGCGGCGCGATCGGCACAGGCTTCCGGGAACGTCGCTGTTGCCCGGCGCTACTTCCAGAAACTGGCGGCAATTTCACCTTAGATACTAGACACTCCCGCGTTCGCTCCCATGCCCCAACTCTACCCACTCCTGATGTCGCCCGCCTTCGACCCGCGCCCATGGGGCACACTCGATCTTTCCGCGATCTATCCAAATCACAAATTCAACGAGCGAATCGGAGAAGCCTGGCTCACCGGCGACAACTGCGTGGTCTCAAATGGCCCGCTGGCAAAGCGGTCGCTCGCAGATCTAAGCAAAGAATTCCGCTCCGAACTTGTGGGCACGGCCGCGCGCGACCCGCAGCGTTTTCCGTTGCTGCTCAAGTTTCTGTTTCCCGAAGAAAAACTTTCTGTCCAGGTGCATCCCGACGACGCCACCGCGCAACGCTTCGGCGAACCCTGGGGCAAGACCGAATGCTGGTACGTGGCGCATGCCAAGCCCGGATCGCAGATCGCGCTCGGACTGAAGCCCGGCGTTACGCGCGCTCAATTCGAACAAGTCATCCATGACAAGCGTGCGGAAGACCTGCTCAACTGGATCAACGTCTATCAAGGCGAGATGATTTACGTGGCCGGCGGCACGGTGCATACGCTGGGACCGGGCACCGTCATGGTGGAGACGCAGCAGCAGTCCGACACCACGTATCGTCTTTACGACTACGGACGCCCGCGCCCGCTGCATCTGGAGCGCGGCCTCGCCTCGGTTAAGGAGCGTGTAGCCTCCGGCAAAGTGGTCCGCCCCGCGCCGGTTGCTATTCACGGCGGCAAGAGCCGTCAGTCTTCGATGATTGCCGCACCCTACTTCACGGTGGACCTGCTTGAATTGAAGGAGCCGCATGTGTTCTCGACGGCCGACGATTCGGGCAAGACTTCTGTGCAGATACTGGTCGCGGTTGAAGGCTGCGGAGTTGTCGAGGCGCAGGGCCGCGACCCGGTGACGCTGGCCAAAGGCGACGCTGTCGTGATTCCGGCCACGCTGCAAGGCTTCACGGTGCGTCCGCAGTGGGCGGTCGAATTCCTGAAAGCCAGCGTGCCGGGCGTTGTCACGCCTGAGCCCGCCACGCGCATTTGAACGCAAACCTCTACCACGGGGGGCACAGAGGTCCACGGGGGAGACCGAATTCGCGAGACTGTTTTCGCGTACCTAGTTTCCGTCGTGGGGGAGAGTTCACCGTGTTTTCCCCTGAACCTCTGTGCCCCCTGTGGTTAAGGTTTTTCTACTCCGGTGCGTAAATGGTAGGCTTCCTACGACCGTGAAGACTAACAACTTCTATCCCGTAATTCTGGCTGGCGGCCGAGGCACGCGATTCTGGCCGCTGAGCCGCAAGCGCCGTGCCAAGCAACTGCTCGCGCTCGACGGCAAGCGGACCATGATCCAGCAGACCGTCGCGCGCCTCGTACCCATGGCCGCACCGAGCCGTTTCTGGATCATCACCAATGGCGACCTGCGCCCCGCCATCCTGCGTCAACTTCCGAAGCTTCCTCCGAAGCAGATCATCGCCGAGCCCGCTGGACGCAACACAGCGCCCGCGATTGGATTAGCGGCATTTCTCTTGCTCCGTCATGATCCCGATGCGGTGCTTGGTCTGTTTCCCTCCGACCACGTTATCGCCGACCTTGCGCAATACCACGCTACTCTCGGCGCTGGAATCAAGATCGCCGGGGCGGGAGAAAACATCGTTGTGCTCGGCATCCGCCCCACTCGCCCCGAAACCGGCTACGGGTATATCGAGGCCGGCGCACCCGATCGCGATGGCTCGCTGCGCGCGCGCCGATTCACCGAAAAGCCCGATGTCGCCACGGCCAGGCAGTTTCTCGACGCGGGCAACTACTTCTGGAACAGCGGCATGTTTCTCTGGCGCGCCGACACGCTCGCGAACGCGCTACGCGAGCATCTTCCAAACACCGCGCCGCTTCTCGAAAAGATTGCCGCCGCTTATGGCACGCGCAAGTTCGCGGACACTTTCCGAAAGCTCTACCCGAAGTGCGAAAACATCAGCATCGACTATGCGGTGCTGGAACCGCGGTCGGCCAAGGGAGAATGCCAGTCGCGCATCTTCTGTCTGCCCTCCGACTTCGGATGGAACGACCTCGGCTCCTGGACCGCGCTGCATGAGCACCACGTAGCGAAGGCAAAACGTGGCGGTGGAGATCAGGTGTCTCCGTCCAGCAGATTTGCCCTGAACGCGCAGAACAATTATGTTCACGTGCTCGGCAAGTTTGTCGCGCTGGTCGGCGTGAGCAACCTGGTGATTGTCGAGACCGAGGACGCCCTGCTCGTCACCACGCTCGACCAGTCGCAGGATGTGGGCAAAGTGGTGAAGCATTTGGATGACAAGAAGCTGCATAAGCTGGTGTGAGAATCGTCGGTCCTCCTGTAGAGACGGGGCTTGCCCCGTCTCTACGGGAATTCAGCCTACCGACCAATGACTAACTATGACCCAGATTAAATTTGGCACCGACGGCTGGCGCGGTCTGATCGCTGACGACTTTACCTTCGAGAACGTGCGCCGCGTGGCCGGCGCAATCGCAAGCTATGTCCTCAAGCACGAAGACCCCACTCGCGGCGTCGTTGTCGGCTATGACACCCGTTTCTTATCTGACCGCGCCGCTCGCGCCCTCGCCGAAGTCATCGGTGGCGCAGGTATTCCCGTGCTGCTGGCCAACGACTACGTGCCCACGCCCACAGTTTCCTACAACGTCAAGAAGCTGGGCGCGGCGGGCGGTGTCATGGTTACCTCGAGCCACAATCCATGGAACTGGAATGGCGTGAAGTTCAAAGCGAAGTTTGGAGGCTCGGCCACGCCCGCGATCATGAAGTCGATCGAAGACGAACTTGACGAGGGCGCCGTACCCAGCGACCGCCCACCCACTCCTTCGCACAGAACGCGAAGGAGTGGGGCAAACGCGAAAATTGAAGAGGTGGATCTGAAGCCCGCCTATGTCGAAGCGGTTTCCGAGTTCGCCGATCTCGATCTCATCCGCGGTGCGAACTTCAAGTTTGCCGTCGACTCCATGTACGGCTCCGGCAGCGGAGTTCTTCCGAAAATATTTGACACCCACGGCATCCGCTACGTCGCGATTCGTCAGGAAGTGAACCCGCTATTCCCGGGCATTAATCCCGAACCGATTCTGCCGCACGTTGCGCTGCTGCAGGAAACCGTGGTGAAAGAAAAGTGCCATGCCGGCCTGGTCACCGACGGCGATGCCGATCGCATCGGCGCCGTGGCGGAAGACGGGAGCTTCGTCGATTCGCACAAATGCATTTCCGTTCTTCTGAATTGGTTGCTGGTGCGCAAGAAGTGGCCGGGCGATGTGGCGCGCGCTTTCAACACTACCGGCATGATCGACCGCATCGCCGCGAAGCACGGACGTAAGCTGCACGAGACGTCCATCGGCTTCAAGTACATTGCCGACCTTATGATGGACCACGAAATTCTGATCGGCGGAGAAGAATCCGGCGGCATCGGATACGGCCGATTTCTCCCGGAACGCGATGGCATTCTCAACGCGCTCCTGCTGGCGAACGTCATGGCGGAAGAAGGGAAGCCGCTCGGCCAGCTGGTCGCCGACC
>WNEZ01003720.1_pt1 | contig 17287 bp, 10 predicted proteins | sample 5400521 | NCBI WGS metagenome assembly WNEZ01 (sample SAMN13153339, study PRJNA577476) | soil metagenome | isolation source: 120 cm saprolite under Douglas fir tree site 2 hole 1 replicate 1 | place: USA:California | collected 2015-04-18
ATTGAGACTTCCAGTCACACAAAGAGGCGGCGGAGAACGGTCGAAGAAAAGCGCCGAATCGTCGAAGAGACATTAGAGGCCGGTGCGTCAGTAGCGCGCGTAGCGCGGAGGCATGCGGTCAACGCCAACCAGGTTTTTTACTGGCGCAAGAAGTATCGTGAAGGAAGACTGGGTAAAGGTCGGTCCAGCAATCTCCTGCCTGTAGCGGTCTCCGAGATCCCGTCGAATAAATCTGGACAAGTTCGTTGCGTCTCGTCGCGATGCAGTTTGGGGGCGATGGAAATCAAACTGCCGAAGGGGCAAGTTCGCATCACGGGCAGTGTCGAAGCAGAAGCACTGCGCACCGTGCTGGAATGTTTGCTCGGATGATCGGGCTGCCGGCAGGAACGCGCATCTGGATCGCCGCCGGATTCACGGATCTGCGGCGTGGTTTTACAGGGCTGAGTGGTATGGTACAGACGACACTTAAGGAGAATCCGTTTTCTGGTCACGTGTTTGTTTTCCGCGGTCGGCGGGGTGATTTGATCAAGTTGTTGTGGTGGGACGGCGATGGGCTGTGTCTTTTCGCGAAGCGGCTTGAACGTGGGCGCTTCATCTGGCTGCATCATTAATGTCCAAAGTCCTTAGGCGCGCGACACTGACTACGAACGCACAGCCGGGATTTGCAACGACCATGCCTTCATGAAACCAATACCCACAGCGCGGACACGTGGCGCGTGTCTGCTCCGAAAAATCTCGCTCCCGACAGACATTGTATGCGGCACCGCAATAACTGCACGCCGCGGCGGAGGTTCGTTGGCCCTGCGCCTTACCCCCATCAGCTCGGCTACGCCAAACAAACAGAGGGATCTTTGGAGGTTCAGTCTGACGATTCACGATAGGGCACTCCCTCGAATCCGAGACTCAGTTTTCGATGGACGACGATCCCCCGTCTTGCACGACCCAAACGCAATTTGGGCCGCGAACTCGACTGTAGCGAAAATTGTAGTTGGTGTCGTCCTGAAACCATTTCGCGGAAGATTCCGTGTACCCGCCGTGTACCTCACTTGGGCGAATGTGTTGTTTTTCGCGTTTTTCACGTTTAATGAAATCAACAAATTACGTGTTATCAATCGGGGTCAGAATTCCGACTCCCCCCGCCTCCACCATTCTTTCGCCTTGATTTGAAGGAATTACGCGCGCGTCATTATCCGAGTACCCGCCGTGTACCCCTTGTTGTGGTTCGTGGGTCTGCCAAATGCCGCAGGTGCATCGGCCGGACAGGGCAGATTACCGTGGCGGCAGGCCGCAGCCCTGGACGCAGGCCAGAGCGTCTGCACGTGCTTTGGCTAGGCACGCCGGATCGCCGTGACAGGCCTCCACGGCGCTCGTATACTTCTGCCAGCACAGATTCGCACATGGATTGGGCGGTCCCTGCGCCGCAACGAACGATGCGAACAAAATCAGTGCCACTGGAACAACGACCATCACAAACCGCTTTCTTAGTCTTTCCATGGTCTAAGACCTCCTTAAAGATTGTTAGCATCCGTTGTGGACGCTAGGTTAAGGGACCCTTGGCCGCATGCGATTAGAGAAGATTAAAAGCAACTCCCATTGCAGCTCGTATTGACACACTGCAAAGTGCTTGTGTCGAAATGACATCCTCCCGGAGGCGGAAGTAGCGGTCTGTCACCCGAATGGTAACAGCGGCATGTATGTGAGCCCCCAAAAGCCGGGGCGCTGCTGGCCACAAAGGCTGCCAGGAGCGCCACGAGCAGAAGCACTTTCGGTATTCGCCTTAGCATTTTTTTTCCTTCTTTCTTGTGACGTACGTCTTACTTACAGCTTTTGGAAGACGATTGGGACAGCTCCGACCCGCAGCCGGTGGGGTTGGCGCCAACCTGGCTTTGGAGAGGAGAAGCCGTCTCCTGCCGTTCGCCAAAATAGGTAAACATCGTGTTCCAGCCTGCCTGATCCAGGCGTCCAGCCCACACCTTCTCCACTCTGCCCTCAACTCCCACCAACAAAGTGTTGGGAACTCGCGCGAGCCCGAGTTGGGCAAAGGTTCTGTAGGGCGGGTCAGCCAGCGTATCGGAGAGACGAATGCCATACTTCAAGCAGTAGTCTCGTGTGATTTCGATGGGGTCACGGCTCACCCAGAGCACGCGGACGCCTTTTTGTTCGAGTGTGCTTGCTAACTTCATCCAGCCGTCTTGATTTGCCTGGCAAGCCGGGCACCTCGGAGAAAAAGTTATGATGAGGAGCTTGGAATCTGCCGAGGGAAGAGTCACTGGTTCCAGGCGGCCGTCGAGCGCGACACCCGAAAGCATCTGCAGCTGTGTTCCCGCAGTGATTTGGGGAGCCAAGGCTTCGCTCAGGCGCCGGTTCTCCTGGAAAAGGAAAATGTTCTCGGCGAGCACTCCCAGCCCGGCAAGCCAGAGAAGGATCTCCATCACCCTACTGAATCGGATTTTTGGCTGAGCGTCTGCCATTTTAGTTTTCTCCGAAAGCCGCCTGTTTCAATCTGTCAGGCGCACAGGTGTTCGGCTGTGGCCTCTTTGCTCTACTCATAGCGCAGCGCCAATATCGGGTCGACCTGCACGGCCCGCCGCGCCGGGACGTAGCACGCCAGTGCGACGCTGCCGCCGACCACGGCTGGCACGAGAACAAAAATCCAACCGCCGGCAACGTGAAAACCCGGGAAGAGGCTGCCGAAGGCTCGTGGAAGTGGAAACGCGCTAACCAATCCGATTGCCACTCCAATGAGCGCGAGCTTCATTCCGTCGCGCAGCACCAGCCGCATGATATTTTTCTTCTCGGCCCCCAATGCAATTCGAATTCCTAACTCCCGACTACGCTGTCCCACCGAAAAGGAAACGAGTCCGTAGAGCCCCACCGCCGCCAAGATCAGCGCCATTCCGGCGTAAATCGCTTGCATCGTTCCTATCCGCTTAGGTCCGGTGGTTTCTGTGGTCATTTGATCCTGCATGCTCATCACGCTTGTGATCGGCTGATCTTTGTCGAGTGCCCATACCACTTCGCGTAGACCCGGGGCTAGCGCTTCGGGATTGGCCTTCGCTCTGACCATCACGGCCATCGAAGATGCCGGCCGTTGCAGAAAGGGTTCGTAGATTTCGGCGTAAGTTACGTCGAGCGGGTCAATCTTCACGCTGCGCACAATCCCAACGATTTGACGCCACTGCGCACTCTTCTCGTCGCCCGAATCGATCAGAACCTGCTTCCCAAGCGCATCTCCATTTGGGAAATAGCGGCGGGCAAGGAATTCGGAGATCAGTGTTACGGCGGGCGCGTTCGCATTATCCGATTCGGTAAACCCGCGCCCGGCAATCAGTGCGATTCCTGCCGTCCTTAAATAGTTCGGACTCACGACAAAATGAAAGGCGCGCGGGCGCGCTCCTGCCGGCATATTCTCCTGGCCTTTCAAGCGAAAAGGCGCGTCTCCTGCGTCCCACGCTGGCAAGGCCGATGTCACTGCAGCCGACTCCACCCCGGGAAGCACTTTCAGCTTTTCCAGCAGCTCCTGAAAGAATGCGGATTGCGTTGTTGCCTTTCCGTACCGCGCGTCCACCAAGGAGAGTCGAGCGGTCAAAAGATTTTGGGGATCGAATCCCGGGTGAGAGTAAGAGTGGATTGCATCGTAGGCTCCCTTGATGAAGAGTGCCGCGCCCGTCAACGAGAACACGGCCAGAGCAACTTCTCCCGCCACCAGCACGCTCCGAAAGCGGCTGCGCCCCCGGCCTGCCGAGACCGTTGCACTATCGTTCTTCAATATCGCGGAAACATTCGGAGTCCCCGCTTGCAGCGCGGGGGCAAGTCCGAACAAAAAAGCAGCCAGCAAGGATACTGTGGAAGTAAAGAAGAGCACGTGTCCGTCCACTGCCGGTTGTAGTGCCTGGGACTGCTCGTCGCCCACCGAAGCTTCTGTCGATTGCAGAGCTCGCACACTCCAGAACGTCAGTGTAAGACCCAGCGCACCGCCGAGTAGTGCGATCAGCCCCGCCTCGGTCAGTAATTGCCGGATTATTCGCCTGCGGCCCGCGCCGATGGCCGCGCGAACGGCCATCTCTTTCCCGCGGCCCGCCGCCCGCGCCAGTAGCAACCCCGCAATGTTCGCGCATGCGATCAATAGGACAAATCCCGCCGCGCACCAATGCATGACCATAGATGGCCCCCCGGGGAAGCTTTGAATCATGAAGTCCTGTAGCGAAAGCGTTTCAGCCCCCCAACCTTTTTCCGTGTCCGGAAAAGCCTCCGCCGCGAGCCGCCCGAGCGTCGCGATGTCCGCCCGCGCCTGCTTGGCGCTTATCCCTGTTTTGAGCCGGGCGAATAAATAGAGATTGCGGTTCTCACGCGCCGCCGCACTGTGCTGCGCGTCCTGCAAAACCAGTGGCGTCCACATCTGCGTTAGAAACGAGTGCAGTAAGAATCCTGAGGGCATTACTCCGATCACCGTGTAACTCTCGCCGTTCAAGCGGACTGTGGCCCCGACCAGCTTGGGATCCGAACCGTACCGGCGTTCCCACAGTGCATGGCTCAGGATGACCACGCGATCGCTGCCGCTTTGATCTTCACCCACTGCGAAAGCTCGCCCCAGCGCCGGGGACACACCCAGAATTGAAAAGTAATTAGCGGTCACGCGCGTCGCGCTCACGCGTTCCGGTTCTCCTTGGCCCGTCAGACTTACCGCTTCGTTAGGGTTCATCGCGGCCATCTGGGAAAACACGCGATTTTCCTTTTTCCAGGTGAAGAAATTAGGCGCCGATACCGGGTTCTGATTTATTTCCCGCAACTCATTGGAATTCGTTCCATACACAACCATCAGGCGATCCGGATCGCTCACCGCCGGTTTCTTCAGCATCCACGCACTCAAGGAACTGAACATGATCCCGTTAACGGCTATGCCCAGCGCCAGTGTGAACACGGCAATCGCAGTAAACCCGAGGTTCTTTCGCAGCATGCGCGCACCAAAGCGGACATCCATGAGAAAGTCTTCAATGGAGGGCCAGCGCCACACGGCGCGGCTGTCTTCCTCCGTCAACGTTACATTCCCAAACTCGCGCCGCGCCGCGTACGTGGCTTCCTTCCTCGACATACCTCCAGCAACTAGCTCCTCGACCTTCTCTTCGAGGTGCTCCCGAATCTCTTCGGAAACCTCACCGTAGAGCCGCCGCCGTAAGAACAATCGTTCAAACCAACTCATGATTCAATCCTCTTGGGGACGTCATTCGTACCTCAGGGCCACAATGGGGTCCACTTTGGTGGCTCGCCGCGCGGGGATGTAGCTGGCTAGGAGTGCAGCGAGTCCCATCAAAAAAGCCGCAGCTAGAAAAACGGCGATGTGCTGATTGAATGGTATGGCTGTTTGGTCCTCAGGTGGTAGCAGCAGCCACATTAACGGTGCCCCCAGCGCGAGGCCAATTCCGACCCCGAATGCTCCAAGGACGATTCCTTTCCTGGTAACCATTCTCAGGACGTCTTTTCTCTGGGCGCCAAGCGCCATGCGGATTCCAATTTCATGGGTGCGCCGCGCCACCGTGTAGGCCATTACCCCAAAGACGCCCACAATCGCTAAAGCGATTCCCAAACCTGCGAAGACGCCCATGAGGGAGCTCCCCACCACGCCGCCGGCCCGGTAATCAGCGATGACTTGATTCATGGTTTGAACAGCGGTGACCGGCTGCTCGTTGTCGAGGTTCCAGACGGCGCGGCGCAAGATCGGAGCGAAGGCCGCCGGCTCGGAGCTCGTCCGGATGAGCAGGGTCATCACCGAGGATGGCTGCTGAAGGTAAGGTTCGTAGATCTGGGGCATATCCTTTTGCTCCCGGGCCAGGTCTCTCAAGTTGCCTACAACGCCAACGATTTCAGTCCAATCCGGACGGTCCGAGGTACTGGTGTCGAGCCGCACACGCTTCCCCAGCGGTTCCTGGTTGGGGAAGTAGCGCTGAACGAAAGCCTGGTTGACGAGGGCCACAGGGGGCGCCTGGACGCTGTCGGTGGCTAGGAAGCTGCGGCCGCGAAGCAGCGGAATGCGCAGAGTGCGAAGATAATCCGGGCTAATTGTGAAGTAATCCGTCCGTTCTCTCTCCTTGCGTAACAACCCAGGCTGGCCGGCGATGCTGAACGTCACAACCCGCTCTTGGTACGTGGCATTAGGCACCAGTGTAGTTGTGGCACCTGCGGAAATGACGCCGGGAAGTGCCTCGAGGTGTTGGACGACGTTCTTGAAGAAGTCCGCTTGTTTGGAGGGCTCTTTGTAGCGCGTGCTCGACAGAGAAATGTTTGCCGTCAAAACCTGGTTCGGATCGATCCCGAAGCCAGAGTAAACTTGGTACAGAAAATTCTGGACAAAAATGCCCGCACCGGTCAGAAGCGCCAGTGCCAGGGCGATTTCCGCGACCGCCAAGACACTGTGCGTGCGGTTGCGGGCCTTGCCCTGCGAGCTCGTCCGGCCACCTTCCTTGAAGGTCGAATGAAGATCCCGGGATGTCTGGTGAAGAGCTGGCGCCAAGCCAAAAAGGATGGCCGCGAAGACGGATATGCCGAGCGTGAAGGCCAGGACAGTGTTATCGAGGGTGACCTCGCGCGACAGCGAACTGACGTAGTCACTCCAATTAAGGGCGCTGCGGAGCATGGCTATACCCCAAGAGGCCAGCAGCAGGCCCAAGGCCCCGCCAGCGAAAGCAAGCAGCAGGCTCTCGACCAACAGTTGCCGGACGAGCCGGAAACGACTCGCGCCCAGCGCTGCGCGGACTACTAACTCTCGTTGGCGGTCGGTGCCACGCGCAAGTTGCAAGTTCGCAATGTTGGCGCAGCCAATCAAGAGGACGAAGATGACTGCTCCCATCAGAAACCGCATCGCAGACCTTACCTCATCGGCGATGTATTGCTGGAGCGGTGTAGCCGTGGCGCCCCAACCCTTGCTTGCGCCTGAGTAAGTCTGCTCGGAGCGTTGGGCGAGAGCCACCATCTCGGCCTTTGCCGCTGCAGTGCTGACACCGGATTTCAGGCGCGCCAGGACGCTCAGGCTACGGTCCTCGCGGGCTGCCGGGAGAACACTCTCTGGGGCGAAGACCAGTGGCGTCCACAGTTGCGGGCCGTACAGGCCCAGACGGAAGCTGCTTGGCATAACCCCGATCACGGTGCATCTCTGGCCATTGAGATTCACGGCCGTTCCAACCACTTTGAGGTCGGAGCCAAACCAGCGTTGCCACAATCCGTGGCTCAGGATGACGACCTGGTCGTGACCCGACTGGCTCTCGCCAGGCAAGAAGCTCCGCCCCAGCGTAGGCCACACGCCCAAGACATCGAAATAGTTTGCGGAAACACGCAGTCCGTTGAGGCGCTCCGGCTCAGATCTTCCCGTTAGAGCGAAATCGCCCCACTCGCTCGCCACCATGTCCTCGAAAGAATGGTTCTGCCCGCGCCAGGCGACGAAATCAGGGACTGAAACAGGATTCTGGTCCCATCCCACTCCCTTTGCCGGGTTGGTGCTCAGGATCATGACTACTTTGCCGGGATCTTTGATGCTCGGGGGCCGCAACATCCAGCCGCTTACCATGCTGAAGATCGTCGAGTTGGCTGCGATTCCAAGCGCCAGCGTCACAATGGCTACGGCCGCGAACCCGGGATTCTTGCGGAGCATGCGCGCGCCGAAGCGGACATCCATGAAAAAATCTTCCATCACCGCCCAGCGCCACACGGCGCGGCTGTCTTCCTCCGTCAACCTTACATTCCCAAACTCGCGCCGCGCCGCGTACGTGGCTTCCTTCCTCGACATACCTCCCGCAACCAACTCCTCGATCTTTTCTTCGAGGTGCTCCTGAATCTCTTCGGAGAGATTGCCGTAGAGGCGGCGTCGCGAAAACAGTTGTTTTAGCCACATCATGATTCACCTGGTGCCAAGACCCGTGTAATGCCTTCGAGCATTTTTTCAAAACGCGACACCTCATGCTCCAGATGCTTCGCTCCCTTTGCCGTCAGCTTGTAAGTACGAACGCGACGGTTTGTAGAGGAAATGCCCCACTCTGCTTTGACCAACTCTTCCCTCAGAAGGCGCTGCAGAGCGGGGTAGAGTGACCCTTCTTCGATCTGTAGCAAGTCGTTCGAGGTTCGCTTGATCTGCTGGACGAGGGCATAGCCATGCAGTGGCTGCCGCTTCAGTGTTTTGAGAATCATCATCTCCAACGCGCCGGGGAATAAGTCTCGCTGTTCGCGGGTTTTCATGAACGGGGGAGTTCCTCTCACGTGCGCTTCCCATAGGGTATGTCGGCCTAGGTCTAGAGTAAAATAGGATATGACGACTCTTGAGTCAAGAGAAATTCGGGGCGCTTACAAGGGACGAGCAAGACTGGCCAGTAGGGCTATCTATTACTCTTAAATAATATAATTAATATAAACACAGTAGGATACTGCTGCGCCCTGTCAAAGAAAAGCAAGCCCGAACAAGGACCAGATTCAGCTGTCGGTCTCCGCAAGGACAAAATTGCAAGACGAACTCCGGCAAGTCTGTTGAATTCAGAATCTTAGGTTTTGAAGGTCAGGCACTGGCTAGGGACAATACGTTGAATAAATTAATATAAGACGAACTTGAGCGGGATTATGAAGGCAACATTAGAAGATGGGTCTCCAACTCCATGGCGCTTTGCCTTATCCTTAATTTATAAGGAGTGATCCGGAGCACGAGACAGGAAAATTACAAAACGAACTCGACGAAAAGCCTTGAAATCAACAACTTCCGCCAAACCATGGGTTGAACATGAGATACCTGCTTCGGCGGAAGCAAGGAAGTGCAAAAGGAGAGAGGCCCTCGGCAACCTCACAAGCGCCCTTCCTCCAACGATGTTTCAGAGTGGCCCTTCTGCTCCGAACTGGGAATTACAGCACATGCAGCGGCACCCTGCTTTAGCACATCTTGTTGGTTTTCTGTAGGTTACGCACTATCCCGGTACTGTGGGTTGGTTGACGGCATGCATTTGGCTTTACTTGGGCAGAAGGAGCCCTCCTCGACCATAACCCACGCAAGAAAGTTGACTCTCGCAAGGCGCCACCACGGTATCATTGGCATCTTCAATTCAGCCGGAGACCCATGGCGATTCTCGTTGGCAAACGGCTCGGCCCCTACGAAATCCTTTCCGCCATCGGTGCGGGCGGAATGGGGGACGTGTACCGTGCCCGCGATGCACGTCTCAACAGAACCGTCGCCATCAAGGTGCTGCGGACGCATCTTGCCGACAAGCTGGAACTGCGTGAGCGGTTCGAGCGCGAAGCGCGCACCATTGCCAGTCTGAACCATGCCCATATCTGCACCCTCCACGACATCGGGCATCAGGACGGAACCGACTACCTAGTGATGGAGTATCTCGAAGGCGAGACGCTGACGGCCCGACTATTGAAGGGTCCGTTGCCGATCGAGCAAGTATTGCGGTACGCCATCGAGATCGCCGGTGCACTCGACATGGCGCATCGCCAGGGGATCACGCATCGTGATCTGAAGCCCGGTAACATCCTGTTGACCAAGTCTGGCGCGAAGCTGCTGGACTTTGGTTTGGCGAAGCTGCGACAAGCTGCGGTGCCAGCGGAGTCGTTTTCCAAACGGCCGACGACCGACCAGGACATTACAGCGGAGGGAGCGATTGTAGGCACGCTGCAATACATGGCCCCGGAGCAACTCGAAGGCAAGGAAGCGGACGGGCGCACGGACATTTTCGCGTTTGGCGTGGTGGTCTACGAGATGGCCACGGGGAAGAAGGCCTTCGAGGGCAAGAGTCAGGCGAGCCTGATTGCAAAGATACTTGACAGCGACCCACCGCCTATCTCTTCGCTCCAGCCGATGACGCCGCCCGCGCTCGACCGCGTTGTGAAGCGGTGTCTTGCGAAAGACCGCGACGACCGCTGGCAAAGCGCGAATGATCTTACCCAGGAACTGAAGTGGATTGTCGAGGGAGGATCCCAGGTCTCGCCGCTGCCCGTGACCCCAGCGAGAGGTGTCTCTTGGCTGGGACGGCGGGAACTAATCCTCAGTGTAGGCGCCTTGCTTCTGGGTGCTGTGATTGCCGGCCTCGCCGTCAGGAATCTGAAGCCCTGGCCTGCACCCGCGGCTCAACCTGTTACCCGAACGGTAATAAATCTGCCACCGGGCCAACAATTAGCAGGCCTGGAGAGTGGTCCTGCCATTGCATTGTCTCCCGATGGCACGCGTCTCGCCTATGTGGCACGCCAGGGCGGAACTCAACAGGTTTATCTGAGGGCGATGGATAGCCTGGAGTCCAAACCCATCCCCGGCACGGAAGGAGCCGTCAATCCCTTCTTCTCGCCCGATGGACAATGGCTAGGGTTTTTCGCAGGCGGAAAACTCATGAGGGTTTCGATGAGCGGAGGACCGGCGCTGACGCTCAGCGACGTCGTGAATCCTCGCGGTGCGAGTTGGGGCAGCCAGGGGACAATCGCCTTCGGGCTCGCAACCAACTCAGCTCTCCTCGAAGTGCCGGACGCAGGAGGCACGCCCCAGCCGCTGACGCGCCTCGAGAAAGGGGAGCCCGGCCATCGCTGGCCAGAGTTCTTGCCAGGCGGCAAAGCAGTCCTGTTTACCGCCGGAGCAAATCCACTTAATTTCACCAACGCACAGGTTGCCGTGCAATCGGTCGGGACAGGCCAAAGGCGGAACCTGATCCAAGGGGGGATGTATCCTCGCTATGCGCCCTCCGGGCATCTGGTTTACGCGCAAGGGGGGAGTCTGATAGCCGTGGCGTTCGATCCTCGGCGGCTCCTGGTCACGGGCACGGCAGTCCGCGTGGTGGACGGTGTCAGGCAGTCCCCAATCGATGGAGATGCCCAATACAGCTTTTCCGCAACTGGATCATTGGTTTATGCTTCAGGCGGCCCCCAGGCAACTCAGCGTAAAGTAGTGTGGGTAGATCGGAGAGGTGCGGAGCAGGCACTCACCGCGCCGGTTCACGCCTATCGGTATCCGAGGCTCTCCCCGGATGGTCGGCGTATGGCCACGATTATCGAAGAATCGGAAGCTAATATTTGGCTTTATGACCTCACGCGGGAGACGTTGACCCGGTTGACGTTTCAAGGGGACCTTAACCTCTTGGGCGCTTGGACACCGGATGGCAAGCGGATAGCGTTTCAATCAAACAAGGAAGGGACGCCAAACGTTTTCTGGCAACTGGCCGACGGCAGTGGCGGGATGGAACGGTTGACCACTGGCGAATACCGCCAGTCTCCGAATTCCTGGTCTCCGGATGGGCAACTCATGGCCTTTATTGAAGTCAACCCCACCACCGGATATGACATCTGGGTACTGCGGCTGAACGACCGCAAGGCGCAGCCATTCCTTCGAACGCCGTTCAACGAAGGCGCGCCCCGTTTTTCTCCCGACGGGCGCTGGCTGGCTTATACCTCGGACGAATCGGGCCGTCCTGAGATTTATGTGCAACCCTATCCCGGGCCGGGCGGGAAGTGGCAGATTTCGACGGAGGGTGGCACCGAACCGGTGTGGAATCCCAACGGTCGAGAACTTTTCTACCGCATCGGGGACAGGATGATGGCCGTGGACATTACCACTCAACCTGGTTTCGCTGCGGGCAAGTCACGAATGCTCTTTGAGGGACAGTACGTGCCGACCCCGGTCATGTTTCCCAACTATGATGTCACTCCTGACGGACAGCGCTTCCTAATGCTCAAGCCCACGGAACAAGTCCAGTCGGAGCCAAACCAAATCAACGTCGTGCTGAACTGGTTCGAAGAATTGAAGCAGAAAGTCCCCACAGGGAAGAGGTGAATGGCCAATGATCGGCCGCACGATTTTCCTCTGGCGCGTTCCTAGGTAACCAGTAGGAAGCAGACGGAGGCCTCGTCCCAATCGTGCAGCAGGACCCAAGGTATGAGCGTCCCGAAAGAAAGTCTCGGCAATCTAGAGCAACAGATTCGTCTCCTACGCGACTCTGCCTACAGTTTGTGGTGCGTAGCAGGTCAGCGGTCGCATTCACTAAAAACGGGGTTTGCAGCCTCACGGCGTTATACTGCGCCGATTCCAAGTCGATTGGAAACCAAGGGAGCAGCAGTGCCGGAGCAAGATTCCATCATGGACGGAGCGATCCTCGGCAATTGGTCTAAAGACCCGTGGACGAAGGGCCTGCAGATTGACAGCAGGGAGGATATCGAGAAGCTGGTCGTCCGAACGCGAAACAGCCTTTATGAGATCACCATCATTGAAGGTCGAAGCGGCGAAATCCTGGTTCGAGGCGGCGCGTTCTTTCTGGAGTTATCTCCTGCCCGTCTAGCAGGGGCGACTCTGGGGGGCTGCTTCTGCAAGATGCGTGGGATTTACGTAGGCTTCCGAATGGAAATCAAGGCGATTGGTCAACGAATTATCACCACTCCTGTTGAGTCAATCGGGATTGTGCTCTGAGCCAAGGGGAATCAAATCTTCAATCCGCTGCGTCCCGACCCGAGCTGTTTATTTATGAGGACCGAGGCGACCGCTCAGAACATCAGTTTCAAGCCAAATTGAATCTGGCGAGAAGTCGTTGTTGTGCTCGTGATTTGGCCGGCCGAGGGGCTGATCGTGTTCCCCGAAAAGACGACCGGGTTGGGAAGATTGAAGTTCGCCCTGTTAGTGAGGTTAAAAAATTCGGCCCGAAATAGCACGCTCGTCCTTTCCGTGATTGGCGTGGTCTTAAACAGCGAGAAATCGAATTCCGCAAGGCCCGGCCCATCCAGCACTCCCCGACCTAAGTTTCCCCAGGTTCCCAACGTGGGAAGGCTGAAGGCGTTCGGGTCGTACCATTGGTCAACACGACCGATCTTCACAGGTCCTTTAAAGTTTGGATTTGTGTTAGGGCGGTCTGGATTAAATTGGTTTCCATTGCCGGACTCATTGAATCCGACCAGAGGGGTGAAGGGAAAGCCGCTCAGGAAGGTCAGGATGCCGTTCACCTGCCAGCCGCCGACCAGCTTGTGAGGCGTGCCGTTCAACCCGTTCAAGAAGCGCTTGCCGCGGCCGAGGGGCAACTCGTAACTGAAGTTTCCGCTTCCCTGATGCCGGAAGTCGAGGGCTGAGCGCCCATAGTCCCTCAACGGATGGCGCGGATCCATCACGGATTGACTCTGATTCTGAGCTTGGCTGCTGGCTACCCCAGTGCCATCGTCCAGGTTTTTGGAGAAGGTGTAGTCAGCACGGAAGACTAGCCCGCTGTTGAAGCGTTGGGTGAGGTCGGCCTGGAAGGCGTTATAGCTGGCGATCCCCTCCATGTACCAAAAATAGGCACTGCCCAAATACGGATTGGGCCGCTTCCCCGGCGGAAAATACTGCGTTCCCTGCGACACAAGTACAGTGTTTGGGGGCTTGGGGGCGCGAACACCACCGCTCGCGCAGCCGGCAGGGTTGGAGCAAATCTGCGGCACAATCGTGTTGGCATCAATGTCGATAATGTTATGGTACGCGTGGGAGCCCACATAGCCGACGCGAAGAGCCATGGATTTGGTCAGTTGCTGCTCGACGAAATAGTTCCACTCCACCACCGTCGGAGTCTTCGGGTCGACTTGAGTTCCCCACGGGGAATTAAGGAGGGGAACGTTTTGGAACTGGAATTGAGCGTTGTAGGGAGCGTTATAGTTCAACAGGAAGTTGAGATCATCGAGCAGCGTGTAGTATATCCCCAATGCAGCCCGCATGGCGGTTCTGCCATTGCCAAACGGGTCCCAGGCAAGGCCGACGCGGGGGCTAAACAGCTTGGTCGCGTTGTTTTGCAGGAGCGCCGATTCCCCGATGTGCGTGGCGCTATTCTGCGTGTCGCTGAGGGGCACGCCATTGGCATCAAGGATGTAGTTGGAAGCCCTCCCATACTTCTCGTTCCAACCGTTCGTGAATTCGTGCCGAACTCCGGCTCGGAGCGAAAGATTGCGGCGCAATTGAATGACGTCCTGAACATACCAGGCGCCTACCGTTGACCTCCAGTACATGACGGTCTTATTGGGAACACCCACGAAGTTGGAGGTGATCCCTTGCAGGAATGTTTGGAGGCCGCTAAAGTCTGCCTCTCCATTTCCCCGACCCGCCGAATTCGCGTTCACCTGGATTCGCTGAATCCAGGCCCCAAAACCCACTTGGTGCTTCCCTCGGATGAGCTGCACATCATCCGATTCAGTAAAGAGGTTTCTATTGTTCCAGAAATTTCCAGAAATGCTGCTGCCGGCCGGAGTGATCGAATTCACAGCCGAGGCGGATGCGCCCCCAATGACAAGTGGTCCAGACGGTCTGCCCGCAAAGAGCGTAAGGTCCGGCGGAACAGCAGGATCCAGCGTGGGTGAATCGAACCAAAACGCGGCGCGCGAGAATCCCGCCCTGATCACGTTAATCAGTTTCGGGGAAAAGGCGTGGATTTCCTGCGCGCTAATGACCTGACTGCGCAGCCGCACGATGGTCCCGAAAAATGGGTTGGTGAGAGGCGTAAGGTTGTACCCGTCGTCCACGGTAGCCGCAGCGGTGAAGATATCCTTATCCGAGATGTTTTGATCGAACCGCACCGTGCCGAAGTCTTCCCGAACCTTCTGCAGTGGGTTGTTGAAGTTCTTAGCGACTCCGGTGGGCAAGCCGTTGGCGAGCTGCTCGGGGCCGTTGGGCTCAGGCCACAACCGGGTGAAGCTCAACATCTTGGTGAAGGCCGAGGGGTCACGCCCCGCGTTGACGTCGATCAGTTGCGAGCCGGTGCACGCAGGCTTCACATAAGTGAAAGTGGGGAGGGCCACGTTGGTTACCACGTTGCAAGGCAGAAGACCTTTGCGCGCATTGTCGTCGGGAACGAAGGCGACATTGCTGAGTGCCAGCCGTTGGCGGAAGCCTTCGTAACTGCCGAAGAGGAACGCTCGGTCTTTTTTAATCGGACCTCCCAGCGAGCCGCCAAATTGATTTCGTCGAAAGGGGGGAACGGGACCGTGATCAAAAAAGTTCCTGGCGTCCAGCGCGCTATTGCGCAAAAACTCAAAGACCGAACCGTGCAGTTGATTGGAGCCGGACTGCGTGACCACGCTGACTTGCGCGCCCGCCCGCTTGCCGTATTCGGCCGAATAGGCATCGCTCAGTACATTGAATTCCCGGACGGCGTCAATGCCAAGCAGTTGCCCGCTGACACCCCCTGGCGTAATGCCGATGCTGCTGCTGCCCGTGTATTCAATCCCATTCAACAGGAAGAGGTTGTCGAGTGGCCGCCGGCCGGCCACGGTGAAATAGGCGCCTTCCCCCGAACCCACTGAGGGCCCGGATTTGAACGCAGAATAGTTGACGGCCCCGGGATTGAGAGTGATCAAGTTATCGAAGCTGCGACCGTTGAGCGGCAAGTCCTTGACCTCCCTCTCTGTCACCAGTCCCGAAATCGACGCGGTGGTGGTGTTGATCAGCGGGCCTTCTCCGGTGACCGTGACACTTTGCGTTTGCTGGCCTACCCTGAGAGTGAGGTTGATCACCTCCTCGCGGCCCACCGTGAGCGTAATCCCGCTTCTGATCTCGGTCTGAAAGCCCTCTTGCTGGCCTTGCACTGCGTAATTGCCCACGGGCAGAACGGGAATGATGTAACGGCCCTCTTCGTCGCTCGTGGCAGTTCTGGCGGTTCCCGTATCCACGTTTCTGATGATGACTGTCGCCCCAACGATGAGGGCTCCCGACGAATCTTGAACGATTCCGGAAATTGTTCCGGTATTCACTTGCGAAAACAGAGAGAGCGAAAACAGCAACATCCCGAGAATTGCGCGGAGCATTATGACGGCTTTTCCACCACGGGCCATCTTTAAAAGGGAATTCATGACGCCCCCTTTTTCAAGTGTCGGAAAATATGTACAAACCCCGGAAAAGGGCCTTCGAGGAAACGGCCTCCGATTTGTGGCTTCTTATAGTACTTCCGGGTGATAGCACTGCCGGGTGAAGAGGTCAAGAGGAACCGACGCCGACCTGCTCGGCTCGAACATTGACTGCACACCGCGAAAAGGCGACGAGCCAAACGCTAATCCTGGCAAACAAGAACTCGAGCGCTGTGCTAGCTCACAGAAAACGAGCATGATACGGGCGTAATTACCGAATCCTTCGTGAACTTCGTGAACATAGTGAACATGTTGTGAGCGTGGATTCACCGATTCAACCTTTCTGTTCTATTCCTAACCGCAAGTGACGGACAGAGATCCCATCCCTGGGCCTCACAATCGAAGTGTCTTCGGACCATTGTGGATTTAGGGATTGAGCTGTCGGCACGACCAGCTCCATGGGGCGACGAATCGCCCAAGGTTGAAATTCTTCACTGCGCGGCAACAGACGGAAGGAATGCAAACCGGCGAGTGAGTCCACGCAAGGCCTGGAAGCGGCGGCCGTTCCTGTTCCAATGATTGAATCTTTGATCTAACTCAGGGCGCGCTTCAAGCGCTTCGCGGTCTTCTGCAATTGGCGCTTGAGGGCGTCGACTTGCTTTGAGATATCGTCGAGCTCCTTTCTGGCCAGCGATCCGGCTTCAAGAATCATCTGGACATCAATTGACGGACTTCCTCGCCGGGAGTACATTGTGCGCGGTAGATCTTTCCGGCGTGGGCCGAATCCTTAAATCATCGTTAGGAGAGTGCTATGGAAAAGCTGATCGCCCGTTCGAGCTACGGGCTGGGAATCGCTTGCATGGTCATCGCCGTGATCTGGAGGGCAGTGAACGCCTTGGGGTTTTGGCTGCCAATGACCGTCACTCCGGGGCATACCATCTGGTATTTGTCGTTTTTCCACGCCAGTATCTTGTTTTTTCTCACGACCATTGCCACAGCGGGTTATGCCTGGCTCAATTCGCAGAAGCCTTAAAGCTGAAGGCGTTCAATGGGAGAAGCAAGGGCTAGAACAACCGCAGGAAGCGCGAAGCCATCAAACCAGCGTACGGCGCTCTTGGACAAAGGATTGGGAATCGAATCTAACTCAGGGCGCGCCTCAGGCGCTTGGCAGTTTTCTGCCATTGGCGCTTGAGGGCGTCGACTTGTTTCGAAATATCCTCGAGCTCCTTTTCGCCAGCGTTCCTGCTTTTGCAACTTTTTGAACGCCGCGATCTGCTCTGCCCATCGCGGTTCCAATTTTCACCCCTACTTTCGTGAGTCTACTCTTTCTTGCCGTTTCGGCCTCCATGGGAAATGGAGCCGTCATTAATTCTATTGTCGTCCCTCTTTCCCTATTCGGCGCGCCCTTGCAGGCACACTTCCGGCGTTACCTTCCTCGCTATTGCAGGCGAGCCCCGAGAACGTAAGGATCGCTGGACTGCATGTCCAG
>WNEZ01002134.1_pt1 | contig 17283 bp, 17 predicted proteins | sample 5400521 | NCBI WGS metagenome assembly WNEZ01 (sample SAMN13153339, study PRJNA577476) | soil metagenome | isolation source: 120 cm saprolite under Douglas fir tree site 2 hole 1 replicate 1 | place: USA:California | collected 2015-04-18
GATGGCCTTCGCGACCAATGCGTAAGGCCTCATCAGTCGCGGGCAGGACCGCATCGCTTTCGTCCCGGATATGCGTGGCATAGATGCCGCCGAATTTTCCCGCCTCGGAAGCGAGAGCGATCAACTCTTCGGTCTTGGCATAGGGAGCGGGCGCATACATGAGAGAGGTCGATAATCCGACTGCCCCCTCGCGCATCCCCTGCCGCACCAACTCCCTCATCTGGTCGAGTTGCGCAGACGTGGGTTGCTTATTTTCGTCTCCCAGCACTACGCGCCGGACTTGCGTGGCGCCGACAAAGCTCGCGAGGTTGATCCCCATGCCTTGCTTTTCCAGCCGGGTGAAGTACTGCTGAAAACTTCGCCAGTCAGGCGTGATGTGGTAGTGGTCGTACTTTAGACGGTCGGCGCGGATGAGCACGTCAGTCTGCGGCGCGGCCGAACCGCCTTCGCCCGTGATCTCGGTGGTGATGCCCTGATAGATTTTCGAAGGCAGGCGGGGATCGACAAGAATCGTTAGCTCCGACTGGCCCAACATGTCGATGAACCCAGGAGCCACGACCATGCCGCGCGCATCGATGGTGCGATTGCGTCCGGCATCGCTCAGATTGCCGATGGCAGCGATCTTGCCACCGCGAATACCGATGTCACCCGAATACCAGGGCGAGCCGGTGCCGTCGATGATGTGGCCGTTGATAACGACGATGTCGAAGGGCGGGGTTGCGGCTTGCGCCCATGACAGATAACTGGCTGCTATGAGAAAAATGCCTGCGAACAATCTTTTCTTCAGTGGCCTGTTCCCCATGGTCCTCCGTTGTCTTCCCTATTTGGTTGCAAACTCTCTTGAAACTCAGGCCGGGCGGGCCCGCCCGACGGCCGAAGGGGCGCCGGCGCTACGCAGCCCTTGCTCGTCGTGCTGACACCACGCCCAGCGCCACCCAGATTCCCAGAGCTAGCCATTCGTAAACGCTGAAGTGTCCAGGCACGAACGGAAAGACTTTCATCAGGATCATCAGCAGCGCAACCAGGGCCCCGATGGCGGCCACGAGACGCTCCCGCGGCCGGGGGCCCATCTGATAGTACGCGGCACAGGCGGCCAGCCATCCCGCCGCAGAGGCCACCGAGCCCACTTCAGATATCGGCACAAGGATGGCATCGCCCAGAAACATACACGCCGCCGTGGCGACGCCAACGCAGATCACCGCGACCGACGGAGTTTGATTCCGCGGGTGTAACTCCGCCACCCGTCTATCTATCAGGCCGCGACGCCCCATCGCGAAGACCATCCGGCTCGCCGCTACCAGGTTTCCATTGAATACTTTTAACAGCGAAAGCAACGCCGCTGCCAGAATCACGCTTACGATCCATCGCGAGCCGACCGCATGCTGAAATGCAACCGCGGTCATGAACTTCTCGCCCGTGAGTTCCCTCCACGGCGCGACGTAACCCACCGCCGCAATCACGATGGTGTAGAAAAGAATGCCGACCACGATCGCCATCCAGATGGCCTTGAAAAATCCTCCGCTGCGGAATTCCGGACTCGATTCTTCCGCGCCCTTGACCACCGATTCATAGCCCGTCATGTAATAGGGCACGATCTGAATGACCAACAGCACCGAGACAAATCCGCCATGGGTGAACAGGGGCGGAAAATTTTGCGGCGACCCCTTGCTCACTCCGACTGCGACAAATACCACGAACAAACCGAGAGTTCCGAAGGTAGTCCAGTTCTGGAAGGTCGCGCTCAGCCGGATGCCGCGGTAGTTCAGCAGAGTAAGGAGGCCGGTAAGTCCAAGCCCTATGATGACATGTGGCAGATACACGGGCCGGCCTGCGATGCGGTAGAGCTCCAGCGAATCCAGCGCAGGAAAAATGTATCCTGCGATCCGGCCCACGGCCACGGCTTCCCACGGGCATACGATGAAATAGCAGAGAATCATCATCCATCCGGTGGCAAAGCTGACCGAGCGGGGGAAGACTTTCGCCGTGTAGGCGACCTCGCCGGCGGCGTCGGGCATGGCCGTTACCAGCTGGCCATACACGTATCCGATGGGCAGCAAGAGCGTGCCCCCGATGGCGAACCCAAGGACGCCGCCCAGCGTTCCCCCGCGCAGCAGCCAGTCGTCCATGACGACCAGCCATCCCACGCCGACCATCGTGCCCCAACCTAGTGCGAAATAATCGACTACGCGGAGTTTTCGGGCGAGAGTAATCAAAAGAGGTTTCTCAAGGTGTCACGCTAAAACAGGCACAGCAGCTCGAAGAGCAAATTCGCCGCCAACAGCGAGGTGATTTCGCCGTTGTCATACGGGGGCGAGACCTCGACTAAGTCGCACCCCACCAGCTTCAGACCTTTAAGACTGCGCACCAGCTCCAGAATTTGCGGGCTGGAGAGGCCGCCCACCTGCGGCGTGCCGGTGCCGGGAGCGTAGGCGGGATCAACCACGTCGATGTCCAGCGTGAGGTATATCGGGCGGTTCCGGAGTTTTTTCAGGTGGCGTTTGACCAGTTCGACCCCGCCTTTGTGGAACTCTTCCGAAGTCACGATCTTGATGCCGTGCTTGTGAGCAAAATCGAAGTCGCCCTCGGAATACACCTGCCCGCGCAATCCGACCTGTAATGCGTAATCCTCTTCGATTAGCCCCTCTTCGATCGCATACTTCACCGGCGTGCCGTGTGAATGCGGGCTGCCGAAGTAGCCGCTCCAGGTGTCCCCATGAGCATCGAGTTGGACGAGCGCGACGGGTCCAAAGTGTCTGTGGATCGCCCGCAGGATCGGCAGGAGGATGGAATGATCGCCCCCGACGCAGACCGACCGCGCACCGGCGCGAAACACGTCGCCCAGCTGATCGGTTATGCGGCGATAGGTGTCTTCAATCGAGAGCGGGTTGATGGAGAGATCGCCAAAATCTCCGATACGCCACTTTTCGAAAGGATTGACCTTCAGCACCGGATTCCAGGGGCGGATCATGGCCGATTGCACGCGAATGTTGCGCGGGCCGAAACGCGGACCGGGGCGGTAGGTGGTGCCTCCGTCGAAGGGAATACCAATCAGGGCAAGGTCGAGGTCCTCGGCTCGCGGAACGTGAGGCAGCCGCATGAATGTGGGGATGCCGGAGAAACGTGGGTAGACCAACGCGTCCACCGGCATAGGGTGCGGCTTTGCGGTTTTCTTCGATTTCATGTGGCGCGCATTATAAAACATCGCGACAGTTTTCCTTTGCGTTCTTTGCGACCTTTGCGACCTTTGCGGTCCAAAGCTCTTAACCGCAAAGGACGCAGAGAAATCGCAAAGATCGCAGAGAAAATCACAGGATCCGAGCCTCAATCGCTAAGCCAAGACGGTGTGTTATGTTCTAACTTTCCCGCTTGAGCAACCGAGGCGACTATGCCCCGATACGAATATCGAGTTTTGAAGCCCGTCCCCGCTGCGGAAAAGGCATTCTTGCAATGGATCGACGATCTGGACCGCGAATTCATGAATCGCGATCCCGAGCATCGCAGCGACGTGGTTCGCGAGACGCTGCACCAGCTTTATCTCGGGCGCCCCTACGCGCCTCCTGATCCGGCGGCACCGCTTGCGACGCAAACCTTGGTCCACTCTCTTGATCCGCGCAACGCCACCCTGGAACCCGAGACTTATGGCGACGCCGATGCTGAGAAGTATGGTGAGCGAAAGCCTCTGATCTGGTTCTGGATGATGTACGACCGGTCGCCTGTCGGCCTGAATCACTGGCTGGGCCATAAGGTGCGGGCCATGCTGGCGCGTCATGTGTTCAAGCATTGCGGCAGTAACGTCAAGATTTTTCACGGAGTAGAGTTTTCATTCGGCTACAACCTTACCGTGGAAGACAACTGCACCATCCACAAATACGTGCTGCTCGACGATCGCGGCGAGATCATCATTCACGAAGGCTCCTCCGTTTCTGACTACGCCAATATCTACTCTCACGCGCACGATCTCAACGATGGCATGATTGTAAGCAATCACAAAACAGAGATCGGACCCAAAGCGCGAATCACGTATCACGCGACAGTCTTGAGCGGCGTGAAAGTAGGCGAGCACGGAATGGTGGGTTCGATGGGAGTCGCTTCGAAAGACGTTGATCCGTTTACGGTAGTCGCTGGTATTCCCGCCAAACCGATCAAGGTAAAATCGATTGCGCCGGAGGAACTGGGGAAGGCTTTCGAAAAGCGCTAAGCGCTCAGATCGGTACCACAAAGCTGTCATCCTGAGCGCAGTCTTCCGTCCGGCGAAGCCGGACGAAAGCAAGCGAAGGACCCTTGCATTCCCCGCCAGAATCCACTTGCATCTGGGCGACCTTTCCAGTTGGACGAAGCGTGTGGATGCTGCTATCGCCAGGCAATGCACAGGTCCTTCGTCGGGAGCCCTTCGCTTCGCAAAGAACTCCGTTTCCTCAGGATGACAACATTGATGCAAAAACCGCAAACTGAATCCTCACCTTGACCCCGCCGGACCGCCCGGAATCGCGGGTCCGCGTGTTAGTATCAAAATCAGTCTTGCATGAATCTGCAACACATCGACATCTTGAACATCGTGTTCCAGCTGATCGCATTTATGTTTGCGATCAGCGTGCACGAATCGTCCCATGCCTGGATGGCCAACCTCCGCGGCGACCCCACCGCGCGCATGCTGGGGCGGATTTCGCTTAACCCGATCCGGCACATTGATCCTGTCGGAACACTGCTGTTGCCCGCAGTTGCCATGCTGTTTCATGTCCCCGTACTGGGCTGGGCGAAGCCCACACCGGTGGATCCGCGAAATTTCAAGAACCCCGTGCTGGACGACATTCTCACCGCTGTCGTGGGGCCGATCAGCAACTTTGTGGTGGCCAGCGGCGCCGTACTCATTCTGGTGTTTGTGAAATTTGTCTCTCCTCTGGGTAGAGAGATCGTGTTCGGAATACTCCAGGGCTCCTCTTTTGCGGACACCGATTCGTTCCTCGTCCCCTTTTGCAAGCTGATGTTCGAGTTTATGTTGATCAATGTAGTGCTGGGGGTCTTCAACCTCATTCCGGTCCCGCCCCTGGATGGCAGTCATGTCCTGCGGCATTTACTGCCTGCCGGCATGCTTCGGGCTTACGACATGGTCGGCACTTATGGCCTGCTCATTCTTGTGTTTTTGGGTGGGGGGTTGCTGATGAAATTGATCAGCCCGGCGGTAGGATTTTTTGTTTATGTTCTCGTGAACATCTGATGACCTCCCGTTCAAACCAACGCCGACGCGTGCTCAGCGGTATGCGCTCCACGGGGAAGCTGCACCTGGGCAACTTCGTGGGCGCGCTGGACAACTGGGTGCGCATGCAGGACCAGTACGACTGCTTTTTCTTCGTGGCCGACTGGCACGCGCTTACCACCGACTACGCCGATACTTCGCGGATCAAGGAAAACTCCCTGGAAGTCCTGCTCGACTGGCTGGCCGCCGGGCTCGATCCCGAGCGCTGCACCATGTTCATCCAGTCGCACGTGCCGCAGCATGCCGAACTCCATCTGTTGTTTTCCATGATCACGCCCCTGGGCTGGCTGGAGCGTGTTCCCACCTACAAGGAGCAACGCGATAACATCGCGGAGAAGGACCTGAGCACCTACGGATTTCTCGGCTACCCGGTGCTGCAAGCCGCAGACATCCTGATTTACAAAGGAGATTTTGTTCCGGTGGGCGAGGACCAGGTACCGCACGTCGAACTGACTCGCGAAATCGCGCGCCGCTTCAACATGTTCTATACCCGCAAAGGCTCGTACGTTTTTCCCGAGCCCCAGCCGCTGCTGACCCCGGCTGCGAAGTTGCCGGGGACAGACGGACGGAAGATGTCGAAGTCGTACGGCAACACCATCCTGCTCACCGATCCCGAGCCTGTGGTTCGGCAGAAGCTCAAGACCATGGTGACCGACCCGGCGCGGGTCCGCCGCAGCGACCCGGGCAATCCCGACGTTTGCCCGGTGGGCGATTTGCACAAGATTTTCAGCGATCGCTCCACCATCACGAAGGTGGACGAGGGTTGCCGCTCCGCCGGCATTGGCTGTATCGAGTGCAAGGGATGGGCCGCCGACGCGCTGGTCAGCATCCTCAATCCCATGCAGGAGCGGCGAAAGAAATATGAGGACAATCCACGCCTCGCCTGGGATATTCTGGAGGCAGGCTCTTCCCGGGCCGGCAAGGTAGCCAGCGGTACTATGGATGAAGTGCGGGAGGCGATGGGCATGTCGCTCGACTACGAGGCATCGGTCGGTACAAGCAATCGCAAATCAGGGAACCATGGCTGAGAATCTGAAAATCGCATCCGACAACCTGCCACCGACGGAAGCTGAGGGCACGCTGGCGCCCGTGGTAGAAATGCCCGCGGCGCCGAAGCCGAAGGAACCCAAGCCTAAAGAAGAGAATGACTTCCCTTTCTCGGTCATGGTCAGCGACGTCTACGAGGGGCCGCTCGATCTGCTGCTTGACCTGATCCGTAAACAGGATATTGATATTTATGATATCCCGATTGCGCGGATCACGGCGCAATACCTGGCCTACGTGGAAAAGTTGCGCGAACTGGATGTGAACGTGGCCGCCGAATTCATTTACATGGCGGCGGTGCTGATCCACATCAAGTCGAAGATGCTGTTGCCGCGCGATCCCGAGGCCTTGGCCGGCGCTGAGGAAGATCCGCGCGCGGAACTGGTCAACCGGCTGATTGAGCATGAGAAGTTCAAGTCAGCGGCGCAAATGCTGTTTCAGAAGCAGCAGATTGAAGATGCGGTCCGTTCGAACCCCGCCATCAGGGAATTCATGGACGCCGAGGGGACCGAGCCCGAGATTGCCGCCGACGTGATCGATCTGGTGAAAACTTTCCAGCAGGTCCTGGAGCGCGCCCGCTCGCGGCCGATGCTCCAGGTGGACGAGGAGACAGTGACCGTTGCTCAGATGATCGATTATTTGCAGAGGAGGCTGGCGCTTGAGGATCGGCCTCTGCGTCTGAAACAAGTCTTGCGCAATGTGAATTCGCACCAGGCGCTGGTCTGCATGTTTCTGGCGCTCCTGGAGATGGTTCGGCTGCAGGCCATCCAATTGCGCCAGGACCGCATTTTTGGCGAGATCCTGCTGCGCAAGCATAGTGGATTTGACGCCATTGTCGCGGAACAGGCAGCGGTGCGCGATGATTGGAGATAGACTGCTCTACAAGGCACTTAACCATGAGTCTTAAAGCTAAACTTGAAGCCATTATTTATGCCGCGGAAACGCCGATCACGCTCGATCACATGGTCGAGTTGCTGAGTGAATCTGCGATCCCCGAGGGCGCAACCGACGAAGAGGTCAAGTCTCGTGTCTGCGTCGCGCTTGAGGAACTGATCGACGACTATGCCGCTGCCCACCGTGGCATTGAGATCCGCCAGATCGCAGGCGGATATCGCATGTCCACCAAACCTGAGCAGCATGACGTGGTCCGCGAATTTGCCAAGAGTCTGAAGCCGCCCATCCGGCTTTCTCTGCCGGCACTTGAGACCCTGGCTGTGATCGCATACAAACAGCCGGTCACCGTACCCGAGATCAGCGAAATTCGCGGGGTGGATTCGAGTGGCGTCATCGCCACGCTACTGGATCGGAAATTGATCACCACCGCGGGACGGAAGGCGGTCATCGGCCGTCCCATTCTCTACAAATCCACCAAAGAATTTCTGCTGCGCTTTGGCCTCAAGGACGTGAGCGAACTGCCCAGCATGGAAGAGTTCGAGAAGCTGGTGGCGGAATCGTTTCAGAGCGAAATGCTGCCTTTGCCGGACGCTGGTACGGGAGCAGACAAGGCAATCTCTGCTGAAACCGCGCTTACACAAGTTGAATCCGACCCCGAGGCCGCCGATTCGGAGGGTGAACTGGCCTCCGCCGAGTCGCATCCGGCGGGCGAGAACGACCCGGCTGCATGAGGCTGGTGGGTAGTACCCTAAATTCATGAATCACGAAGGACACGAAGTTACTCGAAGGCCAGAATCATAAAAGTTTACTTCGTGTACCTTCGTGTCCTTGGTGGTGAAAATTCGGACACCCTCATTCCCTTGAACCCGCTTCTTTCTAGCTGAGACGTACTTGATTTTCCCTATGCCCACTGAACGCCTGCAAAAAATCATCGCCGCGGCGGGAATCGCCTCGCGCCGCAAGGCCGAACAGCTTATTGCCGGCGGGCTCGTCTCCGTAAACGGGCAAGTCGTTACGGAACTGGGCAGCAAAGCCGACTCCGGGCGCGATCACATCAGGGTAAACGGCAAGTTGCTGCATGGTGCGCAGAAAAACGTTTATCTGCTGATGAACAAGCCCAAGGGATACATCACCGCGGTCACCGATCCCGAACGACGGCCGACGGTGATGGACCTGCTTCGCGGCGTGGGAGTCCGAGTGTATCCGGTGGGACGCCTCGACTACGCCAGTGAAGGCCTGCTGCTGCTCAGTAACGACGGAGAGCTCGCGGCTGCGCTCATGAAGGCCTCGTCCCACGTCCCCAAGACTTACCTGGTGAAAGTTGCGGGCACACCCTCGGCAGATGGATTGGCCAAGCTACGTTCCGGTGTTTTCATCCAATCCAAAGGTGGCAGGAGATCGAAGACAGCGCCCGCCAAGATCAAGCCCATTCGCGAAGCGGACAATCCCTGGTACGAGGTCACCCTGATCGAAGGGAAGAACCGGCAGATTCGGCGCATGTTCGAGGCCGTTGGCCACCATGTGGAAAAAATCAAGCGAGTGCGCTACGGGCCGCTGCAGTTGGACGTCCCTCCGGGAAAATTCCGTCATTTAACGATCCAGGAGGTTTCCCGCCTGAAATCTGCCGTGAAAATGACTGGGCACTAGTTCGTGAACGCCCGGGCGCAACACCGACGCCTACATTTTGACTACGCTGATCAAGCTGGATTCGAACGAGAACCCCTTCGGACCTTCGCCGCTTGCGGTCAAGGCCATGCAGACCATACTCGCCGACTCCAGCAGCTATCCGGATGACGAGGCCTCAACGCTGCGCCTCAAGCTTGCCCAACTCCACGGCGTAAGCATCGAACAGGTTCTGGTCACCGGTGGGCTGACAGAGTTTCTGGGCATGCTGGCGCGGACATTTCTGGCGAATGGCCTGAACGCGGTTACCAGTGAGCGATCTTTCATGGTGTACCGCCTGGCGACACAGGCGGCGAATGCGCAGTTAATCGAAGTTCCATTGCGCCGGGACGGTTTTGATCTGGCCGCGATTGCCGCCGCGGTAAACCGGGACACCCGACTCATCTTTCTCGCCAATCCCAACAATCCCACCGCCACCGTAGTCGCGGCCGATGAACTCGATCATTTCCTGAGGCACATCCCGGAACAGGTTGTCGTCGTGCTGGACGAGGCCTACTACGAATTCGCCGCCGATTTCGCAGCCCGGCGCGGCGTCAAATATTCGCATTCTCTGGACTACGTTCACGAGGGGCGCAGAGTGGTGGTGCTGCGGACGTTTTCCAAGGTTCACGGACTGGCCGGGGTACGGGTTGGGTATGGGATCGCGCCCGCTGAGCTGACTGCACGTATCTCGCGCCAGCGGGCGATGTACTGCGTTTCGAACCTTGCCCAGGCTGCGGCGTTAGCAGCGCTCCAGGACTCGGCGCATATCAGGAAAGCAGTTGAAAACAACACCGGTCAGGCGGAGCGATTGGTGCCGGAAATTTCCGAACTCGGGTATTCGACGGCCCCGACATGGGCGAATTTTCTGTATTGCGAACTGGGTCAGGACGCCGGCAATTTTGCCGCGCGCCTGGAGGCCGAGGGCATCGTGGTTCGCGCGCTTACGCAATGGGGAGCTCCCCAAGCCATCCGCGTCACCATCGGCACTCCCGAACAAAATGACGCATTTTTGAAGGCGCTCCGGAAATTGAAGCATGCCTAGTTGATCTTCACTGCCGCCCAACAGTCATTGGCAACTGTGCCGCGCCGTACAATCCGGCATCGCTGCCCAATAACGCAAGCGTGACAATCGTCTTGGTCGGACCCTCAGGGTCGATCTGCCCTGACGCTCCGTGTCCTCCCGGCGGCGGCGAACTGGGAGCCGTGGCTGCATAGACCAGGCAGCGCTGCCGCAGTTCCTCAAAAATAAATGGCGAAAATGCTTCCCATGCACTCGAAACTCCTCCACCGATGACGTACATGGGAAGATTGAACGCGTTCACCAGGTTCGCGAGGGCGATCCCCAGCGCGCGTCCCACGCGGCCGAAAATTCGCTTGGCTTCCTCGTCTCCCTGAATCGCCAGGTTATAAACCGCCTTGGCGTTGAATTCCGGATCTGAATTCGACGCACTGGCGAGACCGGGCGCGCGGCCAGAAGCAATCGCCTCCTTCGCCATGCGGACAACTGCGGTGGCCGAGGCATATTGCTCCACGCACCCGCGGTTGCCGCAGCCGCAGGGAGGTCCTTCAGGTTCCACGGTCATGTGACCAAACTCCCCTGCCATTCCGGTCATGCCATGCCAGATACGTCCTCCAAGCACGATTCCTCCGCCGACGCCGGTCCCCAGCGTCAACATGATCATGTCATCCACGTCGCGCCCCGCGCCCAGCCATTTTTCGCCAAGCGCAGCGACGTTGGCGTCATTCTCGAGAATCACTCGCGTGTTCAAGACGCGCTCGATTTGAGCTTGCACCGGAGATTCCGCCCAGCCCGGCAAATTGGGCGACTCCCGCAGCGTGCCTGTCTTCATGTCAATAATGCCCGGTACTCCGATGCCAATTCCCTGTAGCGATGCGGTATTCCGATATTTTGCAGCGAGCAGATGAATCGCGTCGCACATCTCGTGGATGACGTGGTCCTTGCCCAGTGCCACGCGGGTTCCGAGCGTGACCTTCTCCATCAAATGGCCCTGCTGATTGACAGCGGCGATGCGGAGGTTGGTACCGCCGAGGTCGACCCCGATGGAAAAATTGTTCATAGGTATGTAGCGTACCAAATTTCAGATTGGGGATAGGTAGCGCCGGCGTCTCGCCGGCTGTCCGGAGGGCATCTTGCTCTCCGCTTCGTCGCGTCACGAGCGGACGCCCGCGAGACGACGGTGGGCCTGTCCTGAGCGAAGTCGAAGGAACGCCGGCGCTACTTTTGACACCGCGGGCAGTAGTGGCTGCTGCGGCCCCCAATAACCACGCGCTTGATCGGAGACTTGCAGACCAGGCAAGGCTCTCCTTCCCGGCCATAGACCCGGTGCTGCAGTTGGAAGAATCCCTCCTCGCCATCGGCGTCAACGTAGTCGGAGACCGAGGAACCTCCCAGGGAGATCGCTTCGCGCAGCACTTCCTGGAGCGCGGCGTAAAGCCGGCGCAGTTCCTCGCGGGTGAGCGACGCAGCCCGCCGTCGTGGCCGGATGCCTGACCGGAACAGTGCCTCATCGGCGTAAATGTTGCCGACGCCGCGCAACAGCTTCTGGTTGAGCAGGGCGCTCTTGATCGGCGTTTTGCGTCCATGGAACAGCGCAACAAACGGATCCAGCTGAACCTCGAGCGGTTCGGAGCCGCCAGCCTCGAACCCATGCGCCACACTCAAGCGTCCGAAGCGCCGCGGGTCGACGAAACGCAACTCCCTCCCTGAGGCCAGCTTCACAACGGCATGCGTGTGTTTTGCGATTTGAGCATCGGGCTCACAAACCAACAACCGCCCGGTCATTCCCAGGTGAACGATCCATTGAGCGGTCGGTTGCGGTTTTGCCTGTGTGGGGCGGGCGCCCCCGCCCGCCGCCTTACGTTTTTCTGGTTTCAGCCTTTTGGCGGGCGCGGGCGCCCGCCCCACACCGACCGACTCCAGATCCAGCACGATATGTTTTCCTACCCGGCGCACCGTTGCGATGCGCCGTGATTCCAGAGTCGCCGCGATTTCGGCTGCCGAGGATTTCAAAGGCTCGGGCTTCGACCCCAGCCAGACCGACTCTATAACGTCCCCGGTGACCCGGCTAGCCAGGCCGCGCGCGATGGTCTCAACCTCAGGAAGTTCAGGCATAAAACCAGTCTACAGTCGTCAGTCTTCGGTCGTCAGCCAAGCCATACCCTGACGACGGAAGACTGACGACCGAAGACCGCATTCAGAATTGCTCATCCACCATCCCGCGGGTTATGATTGCCGGTACACATCAGCCCTGCCTTTCCCTGCAATTCTAATGTGACGCAGTTCTTCGCGGGCAAGGAGTGTGTGCGACCCCGCAATGCGGCCGGGGCGGCCGCCATCCTGTTCCACGGAGCTGGCTTTGAAGAAGGGTAAGACTGCGGTCATCGTAGGTGCGCAGTGGGGCGACGAGGGTAAGGGCAAGATCGTCGACGTGCTCTCGGAAGATTTCTCGGTCGTGGCCCGCTATGCCGGCGGGCACAACGCCGGACACACTGTCATCATCAACGGAAAGAAATTCATTCTGCAACTGGTGCCCTGCGGTATTTTGCGTTCCGGCTGCCGCAGCGTCATCGGCAATGGCGTGGTGCTCGATCCGGTGGCCTTTCTCAAGGAGGTTGCCGCTTTGCGCGAGACCGGCGTGAAAGTCGACGGCAGCCTGTTCGTCAGCAACCGGGCCCATGTGATTCTTCCCTACCATCGCATGATCGAACTGGCGTCGGAAAATGCTCCCGGCCGAGTCAAGATCGGCACGACCTCCCGCGGCATTGGGCCGACTTACGAAGACAAGATGGGGCGGCGTGGCCTGCGCGTAGCCGACCTGCTCGACCTGAAGCTTCTCCGCACTCACATCGAAAACGCCTGCCAGGAGAAGAACATGATCGCGCACGCGTTGTTCAACTCCGAGCCGCTCGATCCGGACAAGATGTATCAGGAATACGCCGAAGCCTCGGCGAAGGTGGCCCCGTTCGTGTGCGACACGGCCGCACTGCTGAATCAGGCCCTGGCTCAGGGCGAGTCGGTCGTGTTCGAAGGCGCGCAGGGCACCATGCTCGACATCGATCATGGCACCTACCCTTTTGTGACTTCATCCAGCGCCACTTCCGGCGGCGCCGTCATCGGAACCGGGGTCGCTCCTACGGCCATCGATACCGTGATCGGCGTGACCAAAGCCTACTGTACCCGCGTGGGCGGCGGACCATTTCCTACCGAGGCGCTAGACGACCGGGGAGATCAGCTGCGCGCCCGGGGCAACGAGTATGGCGCGGTGACCGGACGTCCACGCCGCTGCGGCTGGCTCGATTTGCCACTGTTGCGTTACGCTGGCATGATTAACGGCATCTCCTGGCTGGTGGTGACGAAGTTGGACGTGCTGGACGAACTCGACCAGATTCCGGTTTGCGTCGGTTACAAGATCGACGGCAAAGCGACGGCGGAAATTCCAGCACACGGCAGCGGGTTTGACGCAATCGAGTGCATCTATCAAAGCCTGCCCGGGTGGCGGACTTCGACGCAAGGAGTTACGCAGTTCGAGAAGCTGCCCAAAGCGGCGCGGGAATATTTGAACTTTCTCGAACAGGAAAGCGGAGCTCGCATCGGCATGGTCTCTACCGGGCCGGGACGAGAGCAGACTATTTTTGTGGACGGCTTCGCTGCTGAACTCAAGGCATTAACCGGTCAGGAAGCTGGATTGTCAGGAAAAATCTAGTGAACGGAGCAAGTGATGGTCGTTCTGGCGGTAACCTGGATGGCAAAAGTAAGCCGGGAAGCTGAAGTTTCTGGCGTTTTTTCGAAGCTCACCGAGGAGTCTCGCAAGGAACCCGGCTGCGTCATGTACGCCGTGCACCGCCACAAGACCGAACCGCGCCGCTTCTTCATCTACGAGCAATACAAGGATGACGCCGCGCTCGAAGCCCACCGCGCTGCGCCCCACTTTCTGCAGTACGTAAAGAAAGAACTACCGAAAATCGCCGACCGGGTGGAAGGCCATCTTTACGAGCCGCTAGGCTGAACGGGTGGTCGCGGGCGACTCGCCCGCGTGCCCTCACTTCGCCTTGTCCGCCATCAGCACCCCACCGGAAGCGTAACTCTCCTTCGACACTTCATGGAAAGCCACCACCACGGCTTCGCGGCGGGCGCCCGCTTCCTCCACCATCGCGTCGGTAATCCGCTGTGCCAGCTTGCGTTTTTGGTCGGCGGTGCGACCGGTCAACATCGTCACTTGAACCAATGGCATGAAGTGCAGCTCCTAGCTAAATTCCTTACTGCGCCAGTTCGTATCCCGCGAAGAAAAAGCTCAGCTCATAGCGGGCGGTGTCATCCGCATCGGAGCCGTGAATCGCGTTGTACTCGATACTGGTGGCCCACTTTTTCCGAATGGTGCCTTCTTCCGCGTTCGCCGGATTGGTGGCGCCCATCAGCTTGCGCAGGTCGGCAATGGCATTTTCCTTCTCCAGAGCCAGAACCACAATAGGTCCGCTGGACATGAAGTCAGTCAGCGAACTGAAGAAAGGCTTGCTGGCGTGGACGGCATAAAACTGCTCCGCCTGATGCTTGGAGATCTCGAGCATCTTCATGCACAGAATGTTAAAACCCTGCTTTTCGAATTGCTCGATGATGTCGCCGATGGCTTTCTTGCGGACCGCGTCAGGCTTAACAATGGTGAGAGTGCGTTGAAGTGTTTTCATTTTGTCGTTGGTCGTTATTCCTCTGAGAACTGAGAACTAGAATCTGGCAACTGGGTCCTAAACTTTCACTCCCATCACAGCCGCCACCGTCTCCCCGATATCCGCCGGCGATTTGGCCACGCGTATCCCGGCGGCTTCCATGGCCTTGATCTTCTCGGCTGCTGTCCCCTTGCCGCCGGAGATGATCGCCCCGGCGTGGCCCATGCGGCGTCCCGGAGGCGCGGTCTGGCCCGCAATGAAGCCGACCACAGGTTTCTTCATGTGCCTCTGTACGTATTCGGCCGCGGCCTCTTCGGCGCTGCCGCCGATTTCGCCAATCATCACCACCGCCTCCGTCCGCGGGTCGCGGTTAAATAGCTCCAGCGCGTCCAGAAAATTGGTTCCAATAATGGGGTCTCCACCAATTCCGATGGCGGTGGACTGCCCGATGCCTCGCGTGGTCAGCTGATATACCGCCTCGTAGGTAAGAGTCCCGGAGCGCGAGACGATTCCCACCGGACCCTCCTTGTGAATCCGGGCGGGCATGATGCCGATCTTGCAATGTCCCGGCGAGATGATGCCGGGGCAGTTGGGCCCGATCAACCGTGATCGCCGGTTTTGCAGAAACTCCCAGGTGCGGACCATGTCCAGGGTCGGAATACCCTCGGTGATGCAGACGATCAACTCCAGCTCGGCGTCGGCCGCTTCCATGATCGCGTCCGCGGCGTAAGGCGGCGGCACAAAAATGACCGACGTATCCGCTGCCGTTTGGTTCACAGCCTCCTGAACGGTGTTGAAGATGGGCCAACCTTCGTGCGTGGTGCCGCCCTTGCCAGGAGTGACTCCGCCGACAACCTGCGTTCCATATTCCGCGCAAGCCTTGGCGTGAAATGTACCTTCGCGCCCAGTCAGACCCTGCACGATCACCCGCGTCGATTTATCTACCAGAATGCTCATGGATTCGTATCTGCCTTCAAAACCTTGTCATCCTGAGCGCAGCATCCCGTTCGCCAAGCGAACGGAATGCGGAGTCGAAGGAGCTCTACGCCTCAAAGGCCGCATGTCTACGCAGCGCTTGCCGCCGCCACTACTTTCTCCGCGGCGTCTTTCATGGTTTCAGCGACAATAAAATTCAATCCTGACTGCTTCAGAATTTCGCGCCCCGCCTCGACGTTCGTACCCTCTAAACGCAGAACGATCGGAAGCTGGATTTGGGTCTTCTTGGCTGCTTCGACCACGCCCGTCGCCAGGGTGTCCACTCGCAGGATGCCGCCAAAAATATTGATCAGCACCGCCTTCACATTCTTGTCGCTGAGCAGGATCTCGAACGCGTGCGTCACCTGTTCGGCGTTGGCTCCTCCACCCACGTCCAAAAAGTTCGCGGGCATGCCGCCAGCGTACTTGATGATGTCCATCGTCGCCATGGCGAGACCCGCTCCATTCACCATGCAGCCGACATTTCCGTCCAGCTTGATGTAGTTCAAGCTGTACTTGGACGCTTCGACTTCCAGCGGGTCTTCTTCGGTTACATCGCGCAGCTCACGAAGCTGAGGACGGCGGAACATCGCGTTGTCGTCGAAAGTCATCTTGGCATCGAGTGCAAAAAGGCGGCCATCGCTGCAGGTGATAAACGGATTGATCTCCATCAGCGACGAGTCTGTCTCCTCGAACGCCTTGTACAGGCCGGTCATGAACTGGACCGCCTGGTTGATCTGCTGCGGCTTCAGTCCGAGTGCGAATGCCAGTTTGCGTGCCTGAAACGCCTCCAGGCCCATGCCTGGATCGATGTATTCCTTGAGAATGGCCGCCGGGTTTTCCGCCGCCACCTGCTCGATTTCCATTCCACCCGCCACCGACGCCATAAACACCGGCCTGGCTTGAGCGCGGTCAACCACGATCCCCAGATAGAGTTCCTTCTCAATGGGCAAAGTTTCTTCGATCAGCAGCCGGCGCACGACGCGGCCTTCCGGTCCGGTCTGGTGCGTGACCAGCGTCATACCCAGAATCTTGCCCGCCAGTTCCGTGGCTTCTTCGAGGGACTTGGCAATCTTCACTCCGCCACCCTTGCCGCGTCCGCCGGCGTGGATTTGTGCCTTGACCACCACTCCCGCTGCACCCGCTTCGAAGAGTTTTTGTGCCGCTGCTTGCGCTGCCTCCCGGCTCTCGACCATCTCGCCCCGAGGCACCGCGACCCCGTACCTCCTCAGGATTTCCTTGGCCTGGTATTCGTGGATTTTCATAGTGATTCCTGACCGGACCTATCGGCAAAGTCTAGCTTGCAGCTTAAGGCAGCGGGTAGCGACTTGCAGCTTAAGGCAGCGGGTAGCGAAATTCGATTCTATCGAAGGCTTGAGCCATTGGGCAAACCAGTGTGGGGCGGGCGCCCTCGCCCGCCGCTCTTGACTTTGACTTTGCTGGTTCGAAACTCCCTTCGCCCACAGGAAATGAGCAGGGACGTGATCCAGAAGTTGCCATCGTCCGGCTTCGCCAAATCCTGACACGATGCTAAGCTTACCTCCACTCCATGATCACTGACGCCCTGCAGCGCATTGCCAACAACCGTGAATCGCTTACGCGCGAGGAAGCACGCGCGGTTATGACCGATATTTTCTCCGGCAGCGCCACCGACGCGCAGATTGCGGGCCTGTTGGTTGCCCTGCACATGAAGGGTGAAACCGTCGAGGAGATTGTGGGGTTTGCCGAGGCCATCCGTGCCACGGCAGAGCCGTTGCCCCTTCACGAAC
>WNEZ01009019.1_pt1 | contig 17280 bp, 17 predicted proteins | sample 5400521 | NCBI WGS metagenome assembly WNEZ01 (sample SAMN13153339, study PRJNA577476) | soil metagenome | isolation source: 120 cm saprolite under Douglas fir tree site 2 hole 1 replicate 1 | place: USA:California | collected 2015-04-18
CGTTCGGCCCGTCATCCAATGGTAGCATTGGATCAGGTTGCAGAAACGCTCTTCGAGGACGATGAACTGGCTCCCGAACAGGTGGCTCTGCGTCACGAAGAGCACGCACACCTGCAAGTAGCCATAAAGCGCTTGAGCGGCCCTCAACAACAATTGCTACAACTTCGCTACGGCTACGGCTTGCGTTTCGCTGAGATTGCAGTACTACTGAACAAACGAGAGGCGGCCCTGCGTAAGTTGCTCTCGCGTACCCTTACGTTCTTGCGCGCTACCTACGATCAATAGTAGGAGCCGGAGTAATTTGTCAAAGTGGATTATCGCGCCTGTCGAGGCTCGATGTATCTTTGGAGATGCACTATGGCAGACAACAGCATGATGGATGATCTCATTCCCGAAGAACGCAATGAGCAGAACCGGGTTCTCATACAGCAACTGCGTGGTACATACTCGCGCGATGCTGAAGATGCCCAGGCCCTGGCACGCCTGCGAGAGCGGCTCCTTCAAAGCCGTACGAGCAGCTCTATAGATCCAGTCTACTCACAAATAGACGAAATAGGACCGTATGCGAAGCCCGTATCAAGCAGGGGCGGTCCCTCGTGGTCGTCCCGTGACTTTCACGGCGCAAGCCGCTGGCAGCGCATGAGCACAATTGCAGCAGTCTTGTGCGCCGCGCTGCTGGTGAGTTCCTTCATCCTTTTGTTGACCCATGCCCATCAAACCGGCACTGGGAGGGTAAAGCCCGAGAACACTCCGGCTACAGGGAAACATGCAGGCCCAATTACATCCATCCATATGCTCGATGCTAACACCGGCTGGGCCGTCACCTATAACACCAACCGCATATTGCACACTACAGCAGGCGTCACCCACTGGCAGGATGTCACGCCCCCAGTCGATAGTCAGAGTTCCATCATCGGCGGGACAGATTTCTTCAACCGCTCGATCGCGTGGGTAGCCGTGATAGACGGTACCAGGCTCTTTGTCTACCGCACACACGATGGCGGCCAGAGCTGGCAGAAGGCACAGTTACCGGACCAGGGCGTCGGGGCCGGCCAGATCTTCTTTCTCAACGCGCAGGTCGGCTGGATAATGTTTGGCAAAGGTGCCGCCGCGGGCAGTGAGGCTGTGGATGTGCTGCATACCAGCGACGGAGGCGTGACCTGGAAGGTGATTTCTGTCTCCAACTACAACACGGCCAACAATCCAAAAGGACTCCCGTTTGGAGGCGACAAATCAGGGCTAAGTTTCGTGAACGAGACAACCGGCTGGGCCACCGGTTTCACCGCCGCCGACAATTTTGCCTGGCTCTACATCACACACGATGGAGGGGTGACCTGGCAGCACCAGTCCATCCCCTTACCAGCGAGCGCCTCCCAGGTTTCGACTATACCGCCCGTCTTCTTCAATGCGACCAGTGGCTTGCTGCCTGTCATCATTCCCAGTCTAGCGGGTCAGACTATCAAGATATACGTCACCCATGACGGAGGAGCAAGCTGGAGCGCCACAACACCTGTGCCCACGTCGGCCACTGCCGGGACAATCGATTTTGTCGACGCGCTGCACGGCTGGATCGTCAGCAATACCCTTGATGTCAAAAGTAATCAGTACATCAATAGCACGGTGTATCGCACCGGCGACGGCGGCCACCACTGGACGCGATACACCGTCAGATTGAACGCGGATATCACGATGATCGACTTCGTCTCGCAGACGCGGGGCTGGGCAATTGACTCGGCGCAGGTGCTGTATCAGACCAAGGACGGCGGGCAAACGTGGACGAAGGTTAACTGAAAACACTCTGGATTTGTGCGCGAATGGCATGCTTTCTCTCCAGTATTTCCACTATTGAAGTTGACGGATATCACGGAAGAGAAGCGGGATGAGATTGACTACGACCATGAACGCACCGCCGAACAGGAAGACGGTGGGAGGTCCGAGGCGATCACCAAGCCAGCCGGCGAGCAGATAGCCGACGGGGAGCAGGCCGAGAGAGCCGAGTAGATCGACGCTGGCGACGCGCCCGAGTTTTTCGGGGGGCACCAGTTCATAGAGCAATGTTACCCAGATTGTTTGCATCACGTTAATGCCAAAGCCAACAAGGAAGGCGGCCGGCAGCACAAAGAAAGGGATGATAACGGTGTGTGGTAGCGGAAAAGCGAAGGTCATCAGAGCGAGACCGCTCAGCACATAACCAAGGAGGGAGATAACCCCACGGCGGCGCAATTTTATCTCTCCAACGAAGAGTGCACCAATGATGGCTCCAATGGCTATCGCTGCAGAAATGGCGGCGAGTAGCCAGGGACCACTCCCATAGATGGCAAATACCAGTTTGGGAAGAGCGACTGAAATGGCACCTTTGTAAGACATGAGCGCAATGGCCGCTACAATCATTGACCAAAGCAGCCAGGTTGAGGCAAGGATGGTGTGAAAACCTTCACGTATATCTTTGCCAAGATGGTGCAGTCCGGTACGTAGGGTTACCCTCTTTTGAGCAAGGGAAGGTGTTTGCTGGGAGAGCGGTGGTGTTGAGCGCATGATCAGTAGTGAGCAGACGGAGATCACGAAGGTGAGGCCATCGAAGGCGAAGGCAGCAGCTGTAGAACCGGCTGCGAGTGCAATCAGGCCTGCTCCAAGAGCTGGACCGAGCAGATTGCCCAATTGTATGCTCAGTTCGGTCAGTGCATTGGCAGAGGAGAAGTGTTCTTTAGGGACGAGTTCCGGAGTGAGCGCACGATACGAAGGGTGAAAGAAGGAAAGGGTGATGCCGAAGAGGATGGCCATGGCAAAGAGGTGCCAGAGGTGGAGTAGATTGAGCCAGCCGAGCAGGGCAATCGAGAGTACGATCAGGGCGCGACTGGCATCAGAGGCTAAGAGCACTGTGCGCCGTGGTAAGCGGTCGGCAACGGCGCCACCGATGAGCGTAAAGATCACTTCGGGAGTAATCTGCGCCATGAGGATGAGTCCCATTGCCAGGCTTGATTTTGTGAGCTGGTAGACGACAACGGCGAGAGCAGTAGTGAACGCGCCATCACCAAGGGTCGAGATAGTCTGTCCAGCCCAGAACCAGGTGAAGGCGCGATGTTGCAATGCCTGGATGAAGCGTATCCCTCTGTTTGAGTATAATTTCGCCAATCTGATCCCCCTTGCTTATGCTACCAGTATAGGATGAAATGCGGTTAAAAGGGGACCTAATTGGCCTGTAAGTGCGATGCTAACCAAAAGAGAGGTGGGACCAGGATCCTTGCCAAAATAGCTCATAGGGTTACAAAGCTGCTTTGACATGGACCCTCGAATCGTCATAGATTAATCTATGACCAAATTTTTCATGAGAGGGAGAGCAGCATGGCACAGAACGAAAAGGTGATTTACCCGGAAAATGTACCCAGCTTGAGAAAGGATTGGACCTACACAACCGGAGGCGCTGTCGAGTCCTCGCCCGTGGTAGCCGGGGGCGTCGTTTATGTTGGTTCGCATGACCACAGCCTGTACGCCTTTGACGCCAGGACAGGCCAGAAGCTATGGAGCTATACCACCGGTAACGCGATTTACTCTACGCCCGCGGTCGCCGACGAAACTGTATATTTCGGCTCGTTTGATGCAAATCTCTATGCCCTTGAAGCCACTACCGGCGCCCTGTTGTGGCGTTACACCACGGGCAGCGCAATCGAATCTTCACCCACTGTCGCCGAGGGGATAGTCTATGTTGGTTCAACAGATAACACACTCTACGCCCTTGATGCAGGCACCGGCGATAAACTCTGGAGCTATACCACGGGTGGCGGCATCCAGTCTTCGCCGGCAGTTGCTGATGGAGTGGTGTATGTTGGTTCCTGGGATCGCAATTTGTATGCACTTGATGCTACCACAGGAGCCCTACTATGGAGCTTCTCCACCGGCGATAGGATTAGCTCCTCGCCAGCGGTTGCCAGCGGCATGGTCTATACCGGTTCACAGGATCATATGCTCTACGCCCTCGATGCCACCACGGGGGAAAAACTGTGGAGCTTCCAGACCGGGAAGATCATCCTCTCTTCACCCGCGGTGGCCAACGAGGTTGTCTATATTGGTTCGCATGATCGCACCTTGTATGCGCTTAATGCCGGAACAGGTAATAAGCTCTGGAGCTACACTGCTGGGGACGCCATCGACTCCTCGCCGGTGGTTGTTGATGAAGTGGTGTACGTTGGCTCGCAGGATCATACCTTGTATGCTTTCGCCGCTATTACCGGTGAAAAGCTCTGGAGCTATACCACGGGTGGGAGTATCCAATCCTCGCCGGCAATTGCCAACGGCGTAGTCTATGTAGGCTCGCAGGATGGAGTCCTCTATGCATTCACCAGTGACAGGCTGTGGAGGTACACCACAGGTGGCAGCGTCCAATCCTCGCCGGCAGTTGCAGGTGACGTGGTCTACGCCGGCTCGCACGACCATAGAGTGTATGCCCTGAACACCATTAGCGGCGACGAATTATGGACCTACATCACAAGTGGTAGTGTCTTCTCTTCACCGGTCATTCTTGACGAGGTAGTCTACATCGGCTCGACTGACGACACGCTCTATGCCCTTGCCGCCAGTACAGGGGCAAAACTGTGGAGCTACACTAGCGGCGGCAGTATCACGTCCGCCCCGGCAGTTGCCCACGGGATGGTCTTCGCCGGTTCCCACGATCACATGCTGTACGCTCTGGATGTGAATACAGGAGATAGGCTCTGGAGATACACTACCGGGGGTCGCATCGACTCCTCGCCAGCAGCAGCGGGGGGACTGGTCTATATCGGCTCGCACGACCACAGGGTGTATGCCCTGGACATGATGACAGGCACCGAAATCTGGAATTACCGGGCTGGAGATGGCATCGTCTCCTCACCGCGCGTTGCAGATGGGATTGTCTATGTAGGTTCTCGCGATCACGCGCTTTATGCCCTGGACGCGCAGACAGGTCAGAAAGTGTGGAGCTATGAGGCTGGCGATATGATTGACTCCTCCCCGGCGGTCGCTGACGGCATGGTGTACGTTGGTTCGCATGACCACAGGCTCTATGCTCTTACCGCCAAAACAGGTGAGAAACGCTGGAGCTATACTACCGGGGGGATTATCGATTCCTCGCCTGTGGTGGCAGATGGAGTGCTCTATGTGGGTTCACAGGATCATACGCTCTATGCCCTGGACGCAGAGACGGGCCAGAAACTGTGGAGTTACACCACAGGGAATATGATTATTTCCTCCCCAACCGTGGTAGGCGGGATCGTCTATGTTGGTTCCAATGACCACAACCTGTATGCCTTCAACCAGGTGCATAAGCCGGGTCACGATTCAGGCGAAGAGGGTATTTGATATGCCTGAGTTCTATCCAACTGATCGTGACTCGCTGGAACGCGATAGTGATGTAGAGTATTTCATTGCCAGCGGCCCGGGTGGACAACACCGCAATAAGGTAGAGACAGGCGTGCGGCTAGTCCACCGCCCAAGCGGTATAAGTGTGACAGCAACCGAGCGTCGATCACAACATGCTAATCGCGAGGTCGCTTTCGAGCGCATGGCACAGCGCCTGCAAGAGCGGCAACAAGTGAAGAAGCCTCGCAGAAAGACGCGTCCAACTGCGGCAAGCCGCGTACGCAGGCTCGAAGCGAAACGCCGCAGAAGTCTGCTCAAGGGGCAAAGATCTCCCTCGTCTGAGATTTGATGGTCACCTCCCCTTGCATATACAAAGGGCCGCTAGATTTGGCAATTGAGAGCGATATGTATCGTGCGGTCTGTCTTTTAAGCTGAAGTATAGAGTATAATGATCTAAGACTGGTTAACCTATTTAGCGAAATATATTCTGTAGGAGGCGAACCATGCAACAGAACCCTGACCCTGGTGCCCAGGTAGCGGCACAGTTTGGACTTCACCGAAGCCCTAAATGGCCGAAGGCCGAAAAGGATCACCTCCAGCTCGAGCCTACTTGTGTTGCGTGTGGAGGCACAGAAAATTTGCAAGTACACCATATCTTACCATTCCACTTCTGCATCTTATTGGGAAGGCCCGATCTTGAGCTTGACCAGAGGAACCTGATCACGCTTTGCCAGGGGACGTCCGATCATCACCTGTTGCTTGGACATCTGGATGATTGGCAATCGTACAATCATACTGCGAAACAGGATGCGCCGGGTCCTTTTAAAGGGATGACAGAGCAGCAAATTCGTGCTGACCTTGCCTGGAAGCAAATGGTGGAGAGCCGGCCACCCGTTTGGGACCTGATGACCGACGCCGATAAAGCAGCTTTCAGGCAGTTAATGGATACTTTGTATCCACTGCCGGCGCAGTAGCAGAAATCTCTACAGCACTTCCCTTGAGCACTTTTTGAGCGATTTGCTTTTCAACCTGTTTCTAATAAACGGTTGCCGGAATCTGTACACAAATCGCCCAGGCAGATGCAGTCTGCGTATTTGAGGGATTATTGTTGTAGACACCCACCGACCAGCCAACTATTGGCGAATCGCCACGGGGAACATTAACATAGACATCCGCAGCCGTATAGTCATAGGCAAAGCCTCCTCCTGTGAGCTGGGTTCCAGAAGGACAGCTTAAAGTTTGTAGGCCGCTGTTTGATTGAGGTGATACGGAAAATCCTATGACTTGCGGTGTAGCCGGCAGAAGGTTTGTAGTAGCACACAAGACAAAATTGTAGTTGACATTCCCCCCAAAAGCAGGTTTGCCTAGCCATCCATTACCATTGGGTTCAGCAAGTGCAGCATAATCGCGGAAACCACCCCCTGTAAGGGTAGACCCAGAAGGGCAGGTAAAAGTATTTGGGTTGTTCACACTGCTGGTGAAGGAGAATATTTGAACATGAGCCGAGAAATTTGCTTGCAGGCAGGTGACATAGACATATAAGGTGGTATTTGCATAGCCACTTACTGCCGCGACAGTCCAGGTATCAGAAGCAGAGGGATAGCTCTCTGCCACTGGGTTGACACGATCGCTCACATAGTAGCCACCACTAAGCATTTGTTCGCCACTCGAACATTTCGCTGATAGAATAGTACTGACTTGGACTGGGAGCACCGTTTGCGCTACGTGATCTACGACCGCGTATTTTGGCGCAAATCCAACTGGCGTCGGTGTGGGAGTTGGCGTCGGCTGCGTGGGAGTCGGCGTCGGCTGCGTGGAAGTCGGTTGTGTTGGTAATGGAGTTGTATGCGTGGGTGCTGGAGTCGTTGGCTGGACGGTTAATGTCGGCTGGACGATTAACGTTGTCTGCCGGGGTGTTGCTGTCGTCGTCCCTATCTGAGATAGCTTGCTTCCTTCTTGTTGTCCCCTACCTGGAAGAATACCGGGGTGTGTTAATAGAAAGGAGGCGCTACCGGCAATGAGAAGAAATGCGACAAGCAGGCATAATACAGCCCATGAGAGACCCCGGCGCTTTTGAGGTGCCGGTGAGCTTTTCCATACCTCCCGGGAAGGCTGAGAAGGATAACCACCAGGAGAAGAGTTGTGTTCAACCGTGTCATATGCCATAATTTCAGAAGGTGTTCTGTGAAAGCTTGCCGGTTGAGTAGAGAAACTCGTTGGCTGGCTCCCTGATCTAGCCGTAAAGTTGCCAGAAGAGGAAAACTGCGCGTCCTGTCCTCCAGGCTCACGAGGAGCGGGCAGTTTTAGCGTGCCTGGACTGATCTGTGTGGGAGAAGGAAGCGGAGTGTCCGGTTGTTGCACACGTTTCAAGGGTGACACGAACGTCACCGAGTCATTTTGAACTGCATTCGTGAAGGCATCAGCAAATGCTTGTACACTCTCAAAACGCTGTATAGAGTCTTTCGCCAACGCTTTGAACACGACCTGTTCTATTGCAGGAGGGAGTGTAGGAACTTTCTGGCACAATGGTGGAGGAGGAGCCATCATATGCTGGCCAGCGATCTCGACAAACGAACCAGTGAATGGACGTTCGCCGCACAACCACTCATACACTACAATACCTAGAGCATACTGGTCGCTAGCAATGCGAGGCTTGCCTTGCAGTTGTTCGGGAGCCATATATGGAACCGTTCCTGCCATCTCTTTGATTGTCTGAGATCCAGAGCTTTGGGCAACCAGAACTAAGCCAAAATCACTTAGCAGGACTTCGCCATTTTGTCCCAACAACATATTTTCCGGTTTAATATCACGATGGATGAGTTTCTGCTGATGAGCATAGTACAAAGCTGAAGAAATTTGTTGGACGTAAGGCACTATCTGCCCAGGAAGTAGACGAGAACCTCTGAGATGTCGTTGCCGGAGGGATCCATTGGGAATGTAATCCATGACCAGGAACGGCGTTCCATCTTCGATTCCGCACTCAAACACATGGACAATGTGAGGATGCCTCAATTTAGCAATCGTCTGCGCCTCATTGAGAAAACTTTCCATGCGGTCACTTGCAAGGTGAAGGCGTATCAGCTTGATGGCCGCCTGCGTTTTGAGGAAGATGTGCTCTCCTAGATACACATCAGCAAAGCCACCCTCTCCAAGCAAATGGGTTAAATGATAGTTTCCAACGCGTTGCCCTATACGGCTCCTAGTATGCTCTGACATAGTTTTTCTCTTCGCAATAATGCTATTTTTATCGTTATCAGATAAACGTGAACTTAGCGTGAAATTTGGCTATCAGATTACGGGAAATGGCCAGGAGTGAGCATACTGGCATGGTTCCAGGTGGGTGCCTTTGTCTTCTACACCTGAAGTGTGAGAGAATATAGCATCAAGCAAACGCGTGAAAGGATGGCATAATGCCAACAATAAATACAAGTATGCAAGGTAAGGTCTGCCTATTGACCGGTGCCACTTCAGGAATCGGCAAGGCTACCGCGCTGGGATTGGCCCAGATGGGCGCAACCGTCGTCATGGTGAGCCGCTAACACAGTCTACCAAATTGAGACAGGAGAAAGGTAAACAGGGTAGTCTCACCGCTACCCTGTTTTTTTATTGAAATAGGGTAGTGTAGAATATCTGCCAATGGTTCTATGACACCCGAACACCAACGCCGCGAACGCTTTACCGCATACGCTCACATCCTCAAGGAGCGGTTTAACGCTGGTATGCTTTCGCAGCTTCAAGGGTTGCCACAATGGGTCGTATGGAGAGCAGAGCTAGAAGACGGGAAGAACAAGAAAGTACCGTATAATCCAAGCCATCATTTAATACGAGCCAATGTCAAAATTCCGAAAAGTTGGGGAACACTTGACCAGGCACTACAAGCATTGAAAAGCAGCGACTATTCAGGTTTAGGCTTTATGATAACCCCGCCGCTTGTGATGCTTGATCTTGATAATAGTTTTGACAGGAAAACGCAGACCATAACAAATCCGCAAGCAGAAACAATTACGCGGGAAGTCAATTCATACTTTGAAGCCTCACCATATAAAGGACTACATGGTTTAGTGTATGTGGGTAGACCAATCAGAAACTTGCACACTGAGAAAATTGAAATCTACGGGTATGACCGCTTTACCACTATCACTACAGACCACATTGCAGGCACACCCACAACCATAGAACTCCGCACAGGGGAGGTAGAAGCACTTTATAGTCAATTTGCACCACCCGAAGCAGAAAGACGTATTCAGAACACGGGGGGGGTCGTTGGCACTGCCCGGCTGTATGAACTGCCACCGGAGGCGGCTAATGACAATGTTTTACAAGAACTGCTCCGGGGGGATATGACGAGATACGGCAATGACCACCACCGCGCAGATTGGGTACTTCTCATGAAACTGCTCCACTGGACAGGTGATGACAAGATCCTCACGAAGTCTCTATTTCTCAACTCACCATTAGGCCAGCGAGACAAAGCGCGGGAGCCGGAAGGCGTCGGAAGAAGAGGAGATACCAACTACGTTGATAAAACCATCGTGCGGATTATACAAAAGCGCGGAAACCCGCCGCAGAGACGGTAATTGTCGCAGCAAACAAGACAATAAGCCTTGACAAAGCAAGCAGGCTATGTTTATATATACTCATGAATAAAACATCCTTTGTGAAACGAGTCGCGGAAAAGAACCGAAAGCAGCAGCTAACCAAGCGCGTGTATAACGAAGTCCTCAAAGAACTTTTAACAGGCATTCAGAGCGAGTTAGCAGCAGGCAGAACAGTACAGTTTCAAGGGTTTGGCACATTCTACAGCCGCGTCCATAAAGGCGGAACAGGACGTAACTTTAAAACAAAAAAACCAATTGAGTACAAAGCAGTACGCATCCCCGCGTTTCGACCCGGATCACTGCTCAAGAAAGCAGTCAGACGGAAAAAATAACACAATCTGAAATCTTCCATTTGTAACTCAGCGGTAAAACCCCTATACTACAGCAACTATGCTCACAAAAGAGGATTTAGAACAGATTGCAAAACTTATAGAAGGTTCAGAAAAGCGGTTGACCTCAAAAATAGAAACTGCCGAGAAACGGCTAACCTCAAAAATAGAGACGGTTGACCAGAAAGTAGAATTATTGCGTGAAGACAACAAAAAAGACCATGCTCAAATTGTGGAGATGCTCGTTGAGAGTAACGACATTAATGGAAAAGAAATAAAGGAGCTTGAGAAACGGATAGATAAGCTAGAAGAAGATCAACTCAGTACCCACAAGAACTAATCCCTTACCCTTATAGACACTAATTTCTCTTGACTACCCACCGAAAAACCTCTACAATACAACTGTTATCCCACAAAAACACCCTATGAAAACGAAAACATCTGAGAAAAGAATAAAACGAACCGTTGAACTTCCAGCCTCAATCTATGACCAATTAAAAGAGACAGCACAAAAGTATCACCGTTCCTTTAATGGCGAATTGATCTTTGCTATTGAGCAGTATCTTATGTACTGGTATCGTCCTGCCAATCAGCCACCAGTGAAAACCTAACCCTATCATCCAACTTCCACGCCTCACGCCGCAATGTAGCCATTGTACGATCTCTCTCTTCATCCGTTGATATAAGAAGGAAATATAATTTTTAAATTTGAGACTGTGAAAGTGCAAGAGGAAAAAATCTGATGGACGCTGATCTCATTAAAAGCATGCTTAGCGTTGTTGCTGCTACCATCCCTCTTATAATTACTATTATCGCCCTTTTAACCAATCGAATTGAGAGACCAGGGGTAACGATAGACAATCCCTCATTAAAAATTTTTAGTATTATACGCTCTCCACTAGAGAAAGAAGTTTTAGAGGAAATAAGGATTTATTATCGGAAGAAATTTAATCATATTTTTATTATACTTATTTTGATTTATTTTTCCGTTGGTTTTTTTACTGCATTTATTAGTTCAAGTATTTTTATTAAGTTTTCCATTCTTGTAGTAGACTTCCTATTATTCACAACTCTTTTTATAATTATTACATCTTCTAAGTTTTATTCTTTTGGAAAAAAATCATTTTTTAGAACAGAAATTTGCAAGTTTTTCTTTTTTGAAAAAGTGATTATTATTTTAGAGGCAGATTTTCATTATCTTTTTAATAAAAGTCATGAAACCTTGAGAAGCATGAAGTTTGAGATACTAAATGTCGATGAGGGTAATGGAAGTTTAGATGCTTTCCGAATATTTATAAGGAGTCCTTTGATAACCAGACATTCAACAAGAAGAGTACAACTAATACAGCTTCGCATAGATAATGTAGGAAATTCAGGGAATGACTATAAGATCATCTTAGAATTTCTAAATCCGATAGGTATACCAGAAAGATCGAGTATTACTAACCAATTTATTAACAGATTGATAAGTAAATCAAAGAATATAGATAAAAAGGGGTAAAAGTTTGTTAGTACCCATAAGCGCATGTTACGGGTACTACTAATGCCGATTAATTGTAGGTAAATTTGACAAACAAGCAAGCAATGATACAATCGTTTGGGTATGTTTATAATGTGGCAAAAAGGTAACAAATTTTTAGGTTGGCTCTATGCAATTATTGCAGGTCTTGGATCAATAGGCTTCTTACAACATTTATTTGCTAGTTCTATCACGGCTGATGATGTCTATCTTCTTCTTGGTATTTTATTTTTCGCGTTTCTCTCTTGGTATTGTTTTCGCCCTGTACCTAAAGGTCATTGGATAAAATTGGAAGATGGTCGTAAAGCATGGGTAGAAGACAAACAGTAGATTATGAGCTATTAACCCAAAACTAACCAGAGTTAGTTCTAGTCTTACTTCCCTACTTCAGCTTGTTAGTTCCCATAACATCACATTACAAGCACCCCCATCTTCAAAACGCGAGCATGATATAATCACCTGGCCTATCAAGGACTATGGAACGCGAAAGGAGGTGAAACTACATGACTAAAAAGTGTAAGTCTTGTCAAACGGACATTGATGCAAAAGCTAAGAAATGTCCTAATTGCCGAGCAGATCAAAGAAACTGGATTGCCCGCCACCCCATTATTACAGGTATCTTAGTTCTTATTCTCATTGGAATTATTGGCGGCGCAATAGGGAACAGCAGCCCAAAAAAAGTTGGTACATCAGACCAATCAGCCAATCAAGGAACAACCCCATCGCAAACGTCTGACAATACACCGAAAACACAAACTTTCAAAATGGGTGATAAGGTTGACTTGAGTGGAAAAACGGTCACTGTTAATTCAGTTGCGCCATATACCAGCAACAACCAATTTATGCAACCGAAGAACGGCAACAAGTTTGTAACCGTTGATATTTCATTAACAAACACTTCCAAAGATGCATTCGATTATAATGTCTTGGATTTCAGGTTGCAGGATAACCAAAGTTACTCATACACTAATGCGGCAACTGACCATGAGCCGTATCTGACAACCGGAGCATTGCAGCCGGGTCAAACAACCAGAGGTTTTATTGATTATGAAATTCCGGCGAACAATACACCAACCCAGGTGGTATTTACGCCAGGGTTTCTATCGACATCACAGATTATCATAACCTTAACAAAATAAGTGAATGACATCTGAAGGATAAACACAGGTGAAATACCCTGTGTTTTTCTTTTTTTGTGATTTACGTGTTAATTTATACCCGATGTGCTTCTATACAGCCATGTTATACTGGCTATTGAAAAACTACGGGACACGGAGGGGAGCATGTCACCACGTCCTATCACCGAGAACACCCTATTTTACGGGGATAACCTGATTATTTTGCGTGAGCATTTAGCAAGCGAGAGCGTTGACCTTATTTATCTTGACCCCCCATTTAATTCGAGCCGAAATTATAACGTGTTGTTTAAGGATGAACACGGCACAGAGAGCGAAGCGCAGATAACAGCGTTTGAAGATACCTGGCACTGGAATTTAGAAGCCGAGCATACCTATGCAGAATTGCTTACCGAAGCACCCAACCATATAGCCAAAATGATAGAGTCACTTCATGAATATATTGGAGCAAGCCAGATGATGGCCTACCTCGTGATGATGACTGCTCGACTTGTCGAGTTGCATCGCGTTCTGAAACCAACAGGGAGCCTCTATTTGCATTGTGATCCAACAGCAAGTCATTATCTCAAGGTGATTTTAGACACGATTTTTAGCCCTCGTAACTTTCGCAATGAGATTATTTGGAAACGGCAAACAGCCCACAGCGATGCAAAATATAAATTTGCTGATGTGGCAGATATAATTCTGTTTTATGTGAAATCAAAGGAAGCTAAGTTTACCCCCCAATATGGGGAACACGACCCGCAGTATATTGAAAATTTTTATCGCTTTGACGATAACGATGGAAGAGGCCGCTATAGCCTTGACAATATGACAAGCCCGAACCCGCGCCCCAATATGATGTATGAATGGATGGGCTATCCCTATCCAGATAAAGGATGGAGATATCAGAGAGAGACAATGCAGAAGCTCCATGACGAAGGGCGTATTTGGTATCCACGACATAAGGACGGGACATTTGATTTTTCAAAACGTCCTCGACTGAAGCGATATCTGAAAGAGCAAGAAGGCTCAATTATCACAAATATTTGGACTGATATCCAACCGCTCCATGATGTTGCTGCTGAACGACTTGGCTACCCCACGCAAAAACCACTAGCCTTGCTTGATCGCATCATCCAAGCAAGTAGCAATCCTGGTGATGTGGTACTTGACCCTTTTTGTGGTTGTGGAACGGCTATAGCTTCTGCTCAGAAACTAGGCCGAAAATGGATAGGCATTGATATAACCCATTTGAGTATTGCTTTGCAAAAATACCGCATGGAGGCAATGTTTCCGGGGATCAAGTTTAAGGTTGTTGGCGAACCAAAAGATATTGGAGCAGCTCGTCAACTTGCCTCAGAAGACCGCTATCAATTCCAATGGTGGTCACTCTCTCTTATTCGCGCCCGGCCACTTGGAGGCCAGGAAGGAAGCAGAGAAGGCAAGAAAGGAAGCGATAAGGGCATTGATGGAGTCATAGCATTTATAGACGACGGCACCGGCAAGGCAAAACGGGTACTGGTGCAGGTAAAATCAGGTCATGTCAATTCAAGCCATATACGCGACCTCAAAGGCACGCTGCAACGGGAGCAAGCCGCTATTGGTGTCTTTATCACTCTTGAGCCACCGAGCCGCGATATGAATACAGAGGCAGTTAGCGCAGGGTTTTACCACTCCCCAGGATGGAACCAGGACTACCCGCGTATTCAGATACTCACCATTGAAGAACTTTTGCATAATACAGAAGTCAAAATGCCCCCGCAGTTTGGTACATTCAAACAAGCGCAGCGAGTGCAACAATCCGACGCGCAGCAGCCAGAATTAGGCTTGTCTACAGGGTAACAATTAGCCTCAAAAGCCGCTCGTCCCGTTATTAAAGAATATCGAATGAGAAGTGTTGGAGAGCAAATAGAAATGAGGAATATTTAATGACGAAGCCAGCGAAGAAGAGCACAGATCTTCTCATAGTGTTTTTCTATATCTTTATTGCAGTTCTCATCCTCTGTTTTGTAGTTGTCACACTGAAAATTGCATTTTCCCCGGTCTGCTCAGCAGATGCACAGCATGTGTGTGTTATCGATACCTGGTCTATCGCAGGGCTGACAGCAGCCGTCTTTGGTATCGCCGCGGCTCTTCTTACATTTCTTGGCGCATTCGCAGTCGCTTACTGGTGGGCAAACTTAGATAAAAAGGTAGATGCACAAGTTGAAACGCGAACCAACGAACTCATTGAGCAACGTGTACAAGACCAGGAGGTAAAATTTCAGGCACAGATTGAAAGTAACGTGCAGGCATTTGAAACACAAATTGCGCAATTAGAGACAAACTTTCAGGCGCAGATTGAAAATAACGTGAAGACCCTTGATACGCAGATTGCACGGTTGGATGGAAGTTTTCAATTTCTCAGGAAAGAACAGGTCATCGCTGCAATGTACTTTCCTGTTTGGGAAATAGAAGATTGGGCTCACGAGCTTCTTGCGGTCGATCCTTCAAGTGAAGTTTCTGTTCGTATGGTTATTAACTACCTCAACGAGGTTGATTACTTTCTGCCTGACCCGTCTAAACCATCCAGACTCAAAACTCTTCGTCTCATGCCAGAAGAGGACGTTCTCTACTATTGGAACAAAGCATTAGAATGGAGGGAGATTGTAAAGCAGCAAAACATTCCGGCGTATATTGATAGTGCAGATTGGCAGATAAACCAAAGAAGACCGAGAGTCGAAGCATACGAAAAACAAAAGGCAAAGGAATTAGCTCAACAGTAACGTCGCACAAACATTCTTTGCGAACCAGCCAGAACATACAGGAAGCTCCACACACAAGAACTAACTCCACAGTTGACACCAAGCAAAATAAGCACTACGCTAAATTGTGAAGATGAAAGATAAAAATAACCTATATGGAATTTTATTTTACGGAATAATTGCACTTCTAGCGATATACTTCTTATTTTTCAGACACAATCAAACATATTTCAATGGGGATAATATAACGCCAATTCCTACAGAAGATGTTTATGCGCCGACAAGTAACCCACTGAATTGTCCGAACTGTGTTACACAGTCTTATTGGTATTGTTGGGATAATGGAACACCAGGACATCACCATTACGGACACCATGTTTACGGAGATCATTTATGTACGAACCAGGAATTAGGTAGATAGATAACACGCCTCACGTCGTAAGTTAGTAAATTTCCGAACCCTCAAAATTTGACAGCAAGTCAGCAGTTTTATACGCTGTGAGTATGAAGTCCATTGGCTTAGTATTAATTGGTGTTGCTACAACTATTGTTTCATTGGCTGTTGCTTGGTACATTATTATCTATCTACCCGCACAAGATAAGGCTCGCCAGGCAGCAGAGACAGCAAGGCTTAGAAAGGAAGAAACGGATAAACAAGCAGCTAAGCGGGAGTTACAATTTTGCTTGCTTCAAGCTCAAGAGACGTATGATACTACTCTCCAGTATAATAGCTTTTCTGATCCCCAACCTAGCCATCCCGATTTAATAAGATGGAATAGCGCCGAGCTTGAAGATCGAGCAGATAAACAGCTAGAAACTGACAAGGCATTGTGTGTGAAAGAGTACCCTCAAAGCTAGCCTCCACGCAGTACAAAAAACCATGTGCGACCCGCTGCTGCTGAGCTTTCCGAGAACCGCAGTGATGGACTCTCTGAGCAGAGCCTCTCGGAAGTCTTCAGAAGCGGCTTGAGCAGAAAACAAAGCAGTTATACCTGTATTTTCTGTGCCAAAAGTACCACTTTTCAGGAGGTACGCGGAAATGCCTTGCTTTTTTGGCTTCTGATGCTGTATTATCAGCGCAGCAGTCTAAATGACACTTGGTTCCCGTCAGGGATTGAAACGATCCGTTTCCGCCGCCAATGATAATTTCCACTTTCAGTCTAAATGACACTTGGTTCCCGTCAGGGATTGAAACATCCTCAACATGCGGGTTATATTCTGGGTATTGAACGTCTAAATGACACTTGGTTCCCGTCAGGGATTGAAACCATGGTATGCTTCCCTCAGTGACATTTTTCTATCATCGTCTAAATGACACTTGGTTCCCGTCAGGGATTGAAACCATGGTATGCTTCCCTCAGTGACATTTTTCTATCATCGTCTAAATGACACTTGGTTCCCGTCAGGGATTGAAACTCAATTTCGTATAAAGTATTGACTGTACGCATCATAAGTCTAAATGACACTTGGTTCCCGTCAGGGATTGAAACCCCGGTTCTTTGTGCTTAGGAAGCATCGACAAATCAGGTCTAAATGACTCCTGGTACCCCATCAGGGATTGAAACTCTCGTACCTGCATCCATGACCCCAGGTTTACCCCTGTCTAAATGACACCTGGTTCCCGTCAGGGATTGATGG
>WNEZ01002013.1_pt1 | contig 17279 bp, 17 predicted proteins | sample 5400521 | NCBI WGS metagenome assembly WNEZ01 (sample SAMN13153339, study PRJNA577476) | soil metagenome | isolation source: 120 cm saprolite under Douglas fir tree site 2 hole 1 replicate 1 | place: USA:California | collected 2015-04-18
TCGGCCCGGCGCCTACGACACCGCGCGGGTGTTCGCCGCGCCCGACGAGGTCCGTGTCGCGCTCGGCCCTGCTGGATCGCAGGCGATCGAACGCATCGGAACGGACGGCTCCCGTAGCGTGACCTCACAGTTCTCGGGAGACTTCGCCTCCTGGTTCACTGACGGGCAACACTTCCTCACCACCCTCGGTACGACGGTCTGGGTGTATGACGACGCGGCCACCGAGACCGGGATATGGAATCTCCCGGGTGTCGACGGCCTGACCGGCCAGGGCACGTACTTCTGGACGTACGCTTCGGGTTCCTACCCGTCGTTCCCTCTCACGATCTATTCCCTCGCCGGCGGGGTCCCCGTGGCCACCTACAACAACGACGTGGGCGCGAATGCGTTCGGCGTGGGCTCCGTCATCGGCGTCCTGGAGTACGGCACCGGTGCTCTCCGGCTGATCGACCTCTCGACCTCCACCCCCACCGTCACGAACTACCAGGTCCCGGTCGCCTACCTTCAGGCCTTCACCGCAGACACATCGGGCCACTGGGCCGTCGGCAATGAGCATGGCGTCGTGTACGACAGCGACGCGGTGACGAGTGGACTGCCGCCCCTTGCCCTGGGCGAGGCGTTCTCGGTCGCCGGAGCGCCGACCGGACGCGCCGCTGCCGCGACCGCAGGCGGCTCCATCCTCCTGTTCGACCTCGCCTCTTCCTTGGAGTCGACCGGCACGATCGCGTTCGCGAGCTCGCACATCGAGCTGTCGTCGGACGGGACCGTCTTGGCTGCAGGCGGGAACCTCCTCGACGCGCAGTACTGGCAGGACAGTTCGCTGCACCTGTACACGCTCCCGACGGGCGCCCTCTCAGCGTCGTTTCCGTACAGCTTCTCCGGCTCGCCCCACTTCTTCGGCTTCTCGCTGTCGGGCAGCGGGGCACGTTTCGGACGGATCACCGGCACGTTCGCCGGAGGGTGGAGTTTCACGCGAGAGATCGATGACGCATCGGGAACGATCTTGACCGACACGCTACCGGCACCGAACGGGTTCGACGCCTCGAATATTCCTGCGATCCTGCTCGCGCCGGCCGGAGGCGGGATCGCCCTCCCGGACCAGACGCGAGTCCCGGCGGCGACGACGCGCATCTACTCCGACGCGACCCTCGTCTCCGCGGTGGCCGGCTATGCCGTCGGCTGGCTCGACGACAACCTGCTGCTCGTCGACACCTACGCCCTCGTGGGCACGCGCTTCCCGGTCGTCGCGTTCGTTGGCTCGCGTCTCTACGATGCGGCGGGCAATTTCGTGGCGACGTCCCCGCTCCCGGAGATCGAGTCGCTCCAGGTCGTGTCCGCCAGCCGCGTTTACGACCGGTTGCGCAACGTCGTGTACGACACCCAGGGCGGGTCGATCGTGTGGAGCGGCCCGGACCTCTCAGGCTCTCAGGGGGCGGTCGCGGTGCCCTACGTCGTGTTTCCGACGGACGGTCGCCTGGTGGCCGCGCGCTACTGATCACCGGGCCTGCCCCCACGTCGGCCTCCCGCCACAACGAAACCGACGAGGCGAGCGACAATCGAGCACTTACTGCTGCCCAAAACACCCAGCACGGGCGCGGAGTTTTCGCCGTGGTCACATTGGTGGTCACACACGGGTCCGAGCGATGACGTCCGCCGGACAGCCGCGAGACCGGCGAGGCCGCTATCAGCAGCATGGCCTGCACACGCTCAGGAAGGCGGTGCAGACGCTCGCCTCGCGCGCGCTCCCGTCGAAGCGCAGCGCCCTCGGCCGCGCCCTCCACGAGTGGCGCGAGGCGCTGCTCGGAGACCTCGGTGGCGTAGATGCCGTCACCACTCAGCAGGCCGCGCTCGTCGAGATGGCGGTGCGCACAAAGCTCCTGGTGGACTCGGTGGATGCCTACGTGCTCGCCATGCCGTCGCCGGTGAACCGGCAGCGGCGGTGTCTGCATCCGGTGGTGAAAGAGCGGCAGGCGCTGGTCGGGCAATTGCAGAGCCTCCTGCGTGACCTCGGCCTGGAGCGACGGGCGGAGCCCGTGGCCGACCTCACCGCCTACCTCGCCACGAAGGGGGCACAGACGGGCTCTGAACCTGCGGGAGGGGCATCCTCGTGACTGTCCTCGAAGCAATAGCCGACCCGGTGCTGTTCGGGTCGATCTTCAGCGCCCCGGCGACCTGGGCTGCCTGGCGGGCGTTCCTGGCCGCCTGCTTCGCCCTCTCGATGACCGACGACCAGCTCGCGGTCTTCCGCCAGCACACGGGTCGGCAGGCGCCGCCGGCCGAGGCGGTACGGGAGGCGTGGCTCATCGCAGCCCGCCGGCCTTCCGTAACGACGGAGCCGCCGTCGCCCATGAAGATCTTGGCTGGGTTCCAGTTCCAGGGCAAGAACCCGAGCGCCACACCCGCCGTGGCGGCGGCGATGAGCGGTCCGACGTTGGAAGGCTCGATGATGCCGTTGCGCATCGAGAAGAAGCTGAAGATGAAAAAGGCGATCGAGGCCAGCCCCACGACCCTGGCGGCCAGGCCATCGAGACCGTCGATGGCGTTGACGGCGTTGCTCATGCCGAACACCCAGATGACGGTGGCGATGGGCGCCACGTCGCGGGTCAGGATGATGAACTCCTTGGTGAACGGCACCCGCAGGGTAGAGCAAGGCGACGCCGAAGAACACCAGCACCGAGCCGGCGAGGATCTGCCCGGCGATCTTGGCGGGCGCCGAGACGTCGCGGATGTCGTCGAGGGTGCCCACCGCGGTGATGACGGCGCCGGCCAAGCAACGTTGAGCCGCTCCACGCCAGCTTGAGCGGCGTCATCAAGGTGGTCAGGTAGAGCGCCGCCGCCAACCCAGGAACATGGCGACGCCGCCGAGGTACGGCGCCGGCTCCTATGGGTGGGGGCTGACCGCTCGTTCGGATGCGACATCACCCCGGTGCGGATGGCGAGCCACCGCAAACACGGGGTAAGAAGGAACGTCACCCCGAGGGCGACACCGAAGACCACGAGGTAGGGCCACAGCTGGTTCATTTGATTGGGGGGCCCGCAGCTGGGCGGGCCGCACGGTGTACGGTCTCATTCGGGCTCGGGGCGGCGCTTGGCTGCTCTGCCCCCCAAGCCCCTCCGCGTCACCGCAGCCCAGGGTACGGCGGGAACTTCGAACACAGCGCAGCGACTTGTGACTTGACCTCAGCGGCCACCTCAGCGAAACCGGGCTGGCCCATCGAACGGACGACGCGTCCGATGAAGCGGGCGATGTCGGCCATCTCCGGCTCCTTCATTCCTTGTGTCGTCACCGCCGGCGTCCCGAAACGCAGGCCGCTGCCGATGTACGGCTTCTCGGGGTCGAACGGCACCGTGTTGCGGTTACAGGTGATGCCCGCCTCGTCGAGCGCCAGCTGCGCCGGCTTGCCCTTTACTCCGAAGGGCCGGACGTCGGCCAGGATCAGGTGCGTGTCGGTGCCCCCCGACACCAGCCGGAAACCCTCGTCGATCAAGCCGGATGCCAGCGCTTTGGCGTTGGCCACGATCTGGTGGGCGTACTCCGTGAAGCCGGGCTCCAGCGCCTCTTTGAAACACACTCCCTTAGCGGCGATCGCATGCATGAACGGCCCGCCTTGCACGCCGGGGATCACCGTCTTGTCGATGACTTCGGCGTACTGCTGCCGGCACAGGATGAGCGCGCCCCGCGGGCCACGGAGCGACTTGTGGGTCGTCGTGGTGACCACGTCGGCGAACGGCACCGGACTCGGATGGGCACCTCCGGCCACCAAACCGGCGAAGTGCGCCATGTCGACCATGAGGAGCGCGCCGACCTCGTCGGCGATCTGGCGGAAGGCGTCGAAGTCGGGGATCCGCGGGTAGGCAGTGGCACCGGCCACGATCATCTTCGGCCGCGACTCCCGGGCTTTCTTGGCGACGTCGTCCATGTCGATGATCTCGGTCGCGGGGTCGACCCCGTAAGCGATGAAGTCGTACAGCTGGCCCGAGAAGTTGACTGGCGACCCGTGGGTAAGGTGGCCACCCTGGTCGAGCTGCATCGCCAGCACCCGGTCACCAGGCTCCAGTAACGCGAAGTAGACGCAAAGATTGGCGATGGCGCCGGCGTGCGGCTGCACGTTGGCGTGCTCCGCGCCGAACAGTGCTTTCGCCCGGTCGATGATGATCGGCTCGAGCCGGTCGATGACCTGATAGCCGCCGTAGTAGCGCTTACCGGGATAACCCTCGGCGTACTTGACCGTGAAGACGGAACCCTGGGCCTCCATCACCGCCATGGACGGGAAGTTCTCCGACGGGATCAGCTGGACGCAGGTCGAGAGGCGCTCGAGCTCGGCATCGCACAGGTCGGCGATCTCGGGATCGGTGGCACGGAGCGAATGTTTCACAGGCGGTCCCCACAGGAGGTTGATGGCGCGGTCCACATACCCGCTGATCTCTTGGCGGGCCGTCACGAATGCGTGCTTCTCTTTACCAATCGGGTCGTCGACGTCGAAGTCGGGGAAGATAGCACCTTCAAAGCGGGTATTTGCCACACTACCGCCCCCACGGCCTCCGGCACACCTACGCGAGTATCGCGCTCCAGGAGAGCAAAGACGTCTACTACATCTGCCGCATGCTAGGACACGCCTCGATCCAAGAGACGGTCGACACCTACGCCCGCTGGCTCCCCGCCAACCGATCCGGCGCGCTCGACTCGCTCGACCCCGCCCCCGGAGCCTTCTGAAGGGGCCTCCGCGTGACCACTTTCGTGACCAGCAGCGGACAGGCCACGGAATGACAGCACTTTTTCGCATTCTACCGGCAATCGTGCTTTAACACCGCCTCATGCGGGCCGTCGTGCAGCGGGTGAGCGAGGCACGCGTGGCGGTCGACGGCGCGGTCGTCGGCACCATCGGGCGCGGGCTCTGCGTACTCCTCGGCGTCGGTCTCGCCGACACCGAGCGCGACGCCGACGCGCTCTGCCGGAAGATCGTCGGGCTCCGCATCTTCGAGGACGAGGCCGGGCGCTTCGCACGCTCGCTCGACGAGGTGAGCGGCGCGCTACTCGTGGTCTCGCAGTTCACGCTCCTCGGCGACTGCCGGAAGGGGCGGCGCCCGTCGTTCACCGACGCCGCGCCGCCCGAGCGCGCCGAGCGGCTCTACGAGCACTTCGTCGCGCGCGCCCGCGACGGCTCCGTGCCGGTGGCGACCGGCCGCTTCGGGGCGCGTATGGCGCTGGCGCTGGTGAACGACGGGCCGGTGACGCTCGTCCTCGACACGGCGGAAGGCGGGTGATGGCGCGCGCCGGCTTCACCGCCATCAGCTCGGGCAAGATCCGTTTCGGCAAGGACGGCCGCTGGTACAGCGACGACGAGCCGATCCCCAACCGCGCCATCTGCCGTCTCTTCAGCCGCGCGATGACGGTGCAGACCAACGGCCGCGGCCGCCTGGAGCTAGGGGAGGACAAGGCCGACGTCATCATCGAGGATACGCCCTGGGTGGTGACCGCCGTCGAGGGGGATCCGGCGCGCGGCTTCACCGTGGTGCTGAACGACGAGACGCGCGAGCCGCTCGATCCGTCCTCGCTGCGCGTCGGCGCGGGAAACGTCCTCTACTGCCGGGTGAAGGAGGCGCACGAGGTGCGCTTCCTCCGCCCCGCGTACTACGACCTCGTGCGCCACGCCGAGCCGGGCGACGGCGGGACGGTCGTCCTCCCGGTCGGTGGCCGGCGCATCCCGCTCGGCGAGCGCGCGGCGTAGGCGCGGACCGCCCATCATGCACATCGTCCTGGTCGCCCCGGAGATCCCGCAGAACACCGGCTCGATCGGCCGGCTCTGCGTCGCGACCGACACGGGGCTCCACCTGATCGACCCGCTCGGCTTCACCATCGACGACCGCCATCTGCGCCGCGCCGGCCTCGACTACTGGCCGCACGTGCGGCTCGTGCGGCACGCGAGCTGGGAGGCGTTCCTGGCCGCCCGCCTGCCGGGGCGGCTCCTCTGCTTCTCGGCGCGCGCGGCGCGCTCCTACACGACCGTCCGCTTCCGCACCGACGACCTCCTCGTCTTCGGGTGCGAGAGCCACGGCCTTCCGGCCGCCATCCGCAGCGCGTACGGCGAGGCCACCTTCGGCATCCCGCTCGCGAGCGAGCACGTGCGCAGCCTGAACCTGGCCAACGCCGTCGCCGTCGTCCTCTACGAAGCGCTCCGGCAGCAGGGCAAGGTCTAGTGCGGGCGCTCGTGCTGGCGGCGGCCCTGCTGGTCGCGGCGTGCTCCGCCCTCCCCGTGCCGCGGCGTGCGAGCTACCACGCCGCCGACGCGGATCTGAGCGTCACGCGCATCGCGCACGGCGCGGTCATCCTCGAAGTCGGCGGCACGCGGCTCCTGGTCGACCCGTGGTTCCACTCGGGATTCGTCATCCGCCAGCGCGAGCCGCTCGGGCTGACGCCCGATGGCCTCCCCCCCCTCGCCGCCGTGCTCCTGACTCACGGCCACGGCGACCACTTCGACGAGCGGGCGCTCGGCCAGCTCGCCGCCACGGTGCCCGTGGCGGTCGCGCGCCCCGACCTGCACGCGCGCCTGGTGAAGCTCGGTTTCAAAGAGGTGGTCGACCTCGACTGGTGGGACAAGGCGCCGGTCGGCGGCGCCACGGTGACCGCCGTCCCCGCACGCCACGCCGTGCCCGAGAACGGCTACGTCGTCGAGGGCGGGCGCGTGCAGGTCTACGTCGCGGGCGACACGCGCTACTTCCCCGAGCTGGTCGACGTGGCGACGCGCTTCCCGCACCTCGACGCGGCACTCCTCCCCGTCGGCGGCGAGCGCTACCTGGGGTTCGCGCGCGAGATGGGACCGGCCGACGCGGCCCGCGCCGCCGCGGTCCTCGGCCCGCCCGAGCGCCTGATCCCGATCGGCTACGGCAAGCGCGGCGGCTTCCCGCTGCGCTGGTTCGCGCGCCACCCGACCGAGCGCTTCATCGCGGAGTGCAAGGAGCGCGGCATCGAGGCGAAGCGCATCGTGGTGCTGGAACCCGGGGAGAGCTGGCACTACTACAAGTGATGGGTGGCTAGAACTCCACCACCACGTCGCTCTCGTCCTCGAGCCTGACCGTGTCCGCGAAGCGGATCAGCCGCTCGCGCAGCGACATGACGACCGAGCTGGTGCGGTGGCCGCCGCCGAAGAAACGGACGCCGCGCATGAAGGAGCCGTCGGTGACGCCCGTCGCGACGAAGAGAATGTCCGGCCCGGGGGCGAGGTCGTGCTCGGTATAGATGCGCCTCAGGTCGGTGATGCCCATCTTCCGCATGCGCTCCTCCTGCGCGGGCTTGGTGGGCACCAGGCGGGCGAGCATGCCGCCGTTGAGACAGCGGAGCGCGGCGGCGGCGAGCACGCCCTCGGGCGCGCCGCCGATGCCCATCACGGCATGCACGTTGGTGCGGCGCACGGCCGCCGAGATGCCGGCCGAGAGGTCGCCGTCGCCGATCAGCTTGATGCGCGCGCCGGCCTTCCGGATGTCGGCCATCAGCTTCTCGTGCCGCGGGCGGTCCAGCACGATGACGACCAGGTCCGCGACGTCGCGCCCGAGCGAGCGGGCGATACCCTTCAGGTTGTCCGCCACCGGCGCGTCGATGTCGATCGCCTTCTTGGCCGACGGCCCGACGATGATCTTGTCCATGTAGCAGTCGGGGGCGTGGAGGAGGCCGCCCTTGTTCGAGGCGGCGAGCACCGTGATGGCGTTGTTGGCGCCGGTGGCACAAAGGTTCGTCCCCTCGAGCGGGTCGACGGCGATGTCCACCTCGATGTCGTCGGGCCCGCCGCGCCCGACCTTCTCGCCGATGTAGAGCATCGGCGCCTCGTCGCGCTCGCCCTCCCCGATCACCACCGTGCCGCGCATGGCGATCGAGTCCATCTCCTTCCGCATCGCCTCGGTGGCGACCTGGTCCGAGTGCCGCCGCTCGCCCTGCCCCATGGTGCGCGCGCAGTCGACCGCCGCCACCTCGCACACGCGGATGAAGTCTCGCGACAGCCGCTCGATGTTCAGCGCCATGGTCACTTCGCCTTGCCGGCGTAGATGTCCATCACCTGGCGCAGGAAGTCGAGCGCCTCGCCCCTCGGCCGCTGGAAGGAGTTGCGACCGATGATCGACCCGAAGCCGCCCCCGTCGCGGATGCCACGCACCTCCTCGAAGATGGCGGCCGTGTCCTTCGCCTCGCCGCCCGAGAAGATGACGATGCGCCGGCCGTTGAAGGCGCTCTGCACCACGTGGCGCACGCGCTCGGCCAGGGTCGCGATCGGGATGCGCTCCTTCTCGTAGACCTTCTTGACCGCCGCCTGCTCGACGTGCGCCGTGGGCGGCTTCACCTTGACGACGTGGGCGCCGAGCTGGCAGGCGATCTGCGCCGCGTAGGCGACGACGTCGATGGCGGTCTCGCCCTCCTTGGAGACGCCGGAGCCGCGCGGATAGGACCAGACGACGACCGCCAGGCCCTTGCGCTTGGCCTCCTCGGCCAGCGCGCGGATCTGGCCGTACATCTCGTTGCGCGCCCCGGACGCGGGATAGATGGTGAAGCCGATCGCGCTGCACCCCAGGCGGAGCGCGTCGTCGACGCTGCCGGTGATCGCCGGGCTCGGGTCGCTACCGCCGTAGAGGCTGTCCGAGTTGTTGAGCTTCAGGATGAGCGGGATCTCACCCGCGAACTCCGCAGCGCCGGCCTCGAGGAAGCCGAGCGGCGCCGCGTACGCGTTGCAGCCCGCCGCGATCGCCAGCTCGAAGTGGTAGCGCGGGTCGTAGCCGGGCGGGTTCGGCGCGAAGGAGCGCGCCGGGCCGTGCTCGAAACCCTGGTCGACGGGCAGGATGACGAATCGCCCGCTGCCCGCCAGGCGCCCGTGGTTCATCAGGCGCGCCAGGTTGGCCAGCGTGCCCGGGTTATCGCTTCCGTACCAGCTCAGGATCTCCCGCACTCGCTCGCTCATCGCCTACCTTCTCCTCCGAGGTGAGTTGGTCACCGCCGGCTGCTGCAATTGCCGCGACCGCAGCCGGGCCGGCCGCAGCCGCCTTCCTCCGCCCGGTGCATTCCGTAGCCGAGCGGCTCGAGGTCCGCCTCGCCCACCCAGCGCACCTCCGCCGGGTCGATCTCCGCGTCGCACTGGAGGCAGAGCCGGTGCGGCTCCCCGTCCGCGTCGAGATGCACGTGGGTCAGCACGTCGCGCCCGCAGCGCGCGCAGCGCGCGACCGGGAAGTCGCTCTCCAGCGCGCGGGCGGGACCGTTCACGACGGGCTCCCGGCCAGGCCGAGCGCCGCCAGCTCGCGCAGCATGTGCGCGCGGTGCGTGGCCGGCCAGTAGAGCCGCCCGCAGCCTCCGCAGCCGAGGAAGCGCTCGTTCCGCTGCTGGACGAAGGGGGGAACGCGGCCCGCCACGCGCTCGCGCGGCACCTCGTCCAGCGGGCGGTTGCAGTCGAGGCAGCGCCGGAGGAGCGGCGCGCCGCCGAGCGGCACCGCGGCGGCCACCTGCCGGAGCTGCTCCCGGAAGTGGTCGCTGGTGACGAACACGTGCGGCGGGAGCTGCCGGTCCCGCCGGAGACGGGTGTCGCGCGTCAGGATGACGCGCCCTTCCTGCCGCGCGCAGCGCACCAGCGTCCGACCCCCGAGGTGCGACCCGTAGGCCACGTCGTGCCCCAGGATGCGGAGCCAGCGCGCGAGCCGGCCGAGCATGCGATCGGCGGCGAAGCGCACGGCCTCGGGGGCACTGGCGGCGACCTCGGACATCCGCGGCGGAGTCTAGCTCCGTTCGGCGTCGCGCGCGAGCGCCGCGAGCGCGCCGAAGGGATCGGCCGAGCCACGCGCGGCGCCCGCCAGGGCCGCGAGCACCGGCCCCAGGTCGGCGTCGCCCGGCGCGAGCGCATCGAAGGCGCCGAGCCGCGTGAAATAGATGAGGTCGCCCAGCAGGCGCGCGTTGTTGGGCGGCAGGAGGTCGTCGCGCCCGCCGGCGCCGCGCCGCCCGAGCGCCCTGCCGGCGGCGCGCACCAGGCGGAGCCGCGCGCGCTCGCGCCGCGCGGGCGGCGGGGAGAACGCATAGAGCCGGCGAAGCCGGTCCGCCAGGTGCTCGAGCACCTGGCCGCGCGCGCGCGTCACTGCCCAGCGCCGCCGCGCCTCCCGGCAGCGTCCGGGATCCGCGCCCGGCCCGGTGCAGAAGAAGGCGATCGCGCCCCGGTGCCCGGCGAAGGTCGCCGAGGACTCGTTGAACGCCGCCGCGCCGGGGACGAAGACCGTCGCGTGCCAGAGCTCGTGCAGCACGGTCTCGGCGACCGCGACCGGCGGCTCGCCGGCGGCGGTGGAGAGCAGCGGATCCGCGAACCAACCGAGCGTGCTGAAGGCGAGCGCGGGCCGCACCTCGACATCGAGGTCCCGCGCGCCGAGGTCGCGCGCCGCGCGTGCCGCGCCCTCGAGTGAGAAGAAGCCGCGATAGGGCAGCTCGCCCACCAGCGGGTAGCGCCAGAGGTGGGCCTCCAGCCGGTCGCGGCGGGCAGCCGACACCACGTAGACCGTGGCCCCGCTCGGCACCTCCGCGAAGGTCGTGTAGCTGTCGCCCACGCGGAGCCCGAGCGGGCCCGCGGCGAACTCCCGCACCGCGAGCGTCAGCTCGAGCCGCTCGCGCAGGCCGGCCGGCAGGTCCGGCTGCGCCAGCAGGCTCGCGATCGGCTGGCGGCGGAGCAACAGGCGCGCCTCCGACCACCCCGCATGCGCCAGGTAGCCGGACGTGCCGCAGCCCGCGAGCAGAACGGCCGCGGCCAGGAGACCGGCACGCCTCACGGCTGCGCCACCGCGCGCGCCGGTGCCGACCGCTCGGCGGCGTACTGCATGCGGTAGAGGCGCGCGTAGACGCCGTCGCGCTCGACCAGCTCGCGGTGCGTCCCCTGCTCGCGCAGCTCGCCCTTGTGCAGGACGAGGATGCGGTCGGCGTTCTCGATGGTGGACAGGCGATGCGCGATGACCAGCGCCGTCCGCCCCTCGAGCAGCTTTACGAGCGCATCCTGGATGAGCCACTCCGTCTCGGGGTCGACGCTCGAGGTGGCCTCGTCGAGCACCAGGATCGCGGGCTCGTGCGCCAGCGCGCGCGCGAAGGCGAGAAGCTGGCGCTGCCCGCCGGAGAGGTTGCTGCCCCGCTCGCGTACCAGCGCGTCGTAGCCGCCGAGACGGCGGATGAAGCCGTCCGCGTTCACGTGCGCCGCCGCGGCCTCGACCGCGGCGCGCGGCACGTCGGCGCGTCCGAGCGTGATGTTGGCCTCGACCGGCCCGCTGAAGAGGAAGACGTCCTGGAGGACGACAGCGATCCGGCGGCGGAGCGCCGTCGGGTCCCACTCGCGCACGTCGATCCCGTCCACCAGGATGCGGCCGCGCTGGACGTCGTACAGGCGGTCGAGGAGCTTGATGACGGTGGTCTTCCCCGAGCCCGTCGCCCCGACGATCGCGGCGTGCTCGCCCGCCGCGATGCGGAAGGAGACGTCGCGCAGCACCCACTCCTCTCCGCGATAGGCGTACCACACGTGCTCGAACTCGATCTCGCCGCGCACGCGCGCCGGCACGCGGGGGCGCTCGGGCACCGGCTCCGTCTCCAGGTCGAGGAGCGCGAAGATGCGCTCCGCGGCGGTCATCGAGGACTGCATGACGGCGTACTTCTGGCTGAAGTCCCGGATGGGGACGAAGAACTGCTGGATGTACTGGTAGAAGGCGACCACCGTGCCAAGCTCGACCAGACCGACGCGGTGCAGGTGGCCGCCCTCCCACAGCATGAGCGCGATCGACACCGTGCTCGCCGCCTCGACGAAGGAGAAGAGCCCCGCCTCGAGCTTGTTCGAGAGGTGGTTCGCCTCGCGGTGGTCGGAGTTCAGGCGATCGAACTCGGCGAAGGCGCGCACCTCGCGCCCCGCGAGCGCGATCGCCGACATGCCCGAGATCGCCTCCTGGAGGTAGCCGTTGATGCGCCCGATCCGCTCCCGGATCATGCGGTACGTCTTGCGCGCCATGCGGCGGAAGTAGTCGATGCCGACGACCACGACCGGGAAGATCGCCAGGCTGGTGAGCGCCAGCCGCCAGTCGATCCACAGCATGAAGCCGACCGTCCCCGCGAGGCCGAGCACGTCGAGGACGATCGTCATCGCGCCGGCCGCGAACATCTCCTGCAGCACGTCCACGTCGGTCGTGATGCGGGAGACAATCCGGCCCACCGGATTGCGGTCGAAGAAGCGCATGGGAAAGCGCTGCACGCGCCCGAAGAGCGCGACGCGGAGGTCGGCGAGACTCCGCTGGGCGACCAGCATGGTGAGGTACTGCTGCCAGTAGTACGCGAGCAGCTGCCCGATCAGGGCGGCCACGTAGAGGAGGCCGAGGCGCATCAGCCCGGTCGCGTCGCCGCGCGCGATGTAGCGGTCGATGCCGATCTTCATGAGGAACGGCCGCACGAGATCGAAGAACTGGCTCACCGGCGAGAGCAGGAGGGCGAGCCAGAAGACGCGCCGGTAGGGGCGTACGAAGGTCCACAGGCGCCGGATCAGGCGCGCGTCGTAGGCCTTGCCGAGCTCCTCCTCACCGTGGATGTCGGTCGCCATCAGATCGCCTCGAGCTCGCCCTCGAGCGCCTGCTGGCGGAACAGGTCGGCATACACGCCGCCCCGCGCGAGCAGCGTCTCGTGGTCGCCCGCCTCGACCACCCGGCCCTCGTCGATCACGAAGATCAGGTCTGCCTCCTTGACGGTGGTGATGCGGTGCGCGACCAGGATCGTGGTGCGCTCGCGGAAGAAACCACGCAGCTGATCGAGGATCGTGCGCTCGGTCTCTGCGTCGACGCTCGAGAGGGCGTCGTCGAGCACGAGCACGCGGGGCGCGGCGGCGAGCACGCGCGCCAGCGCCACGCGCTGCTTCTGCCCGCCGGAGAGGGTCACGCCGCGCTCGCCGACGACCGTGTCGAGGCCGTGGGGGAACCCGGCCAGGTCGCCCGACAGGGCCGCCATGCGGACCGCCCAGTCGACGTGCCCGTCACCGTCGCCGTCGAGGGCGAAGCCCACGTTCTCGCGGATGGTGCGCGAGAAGAGGAACGGGTCCTGGGGCACGAGACCCACCTGGCGGCGGAGCCAGCCGAGCGGCAGCGTGCGCACGTCGCGGCCGTCGAGGCGGACGCTCCCCGCCTGCACGTCGAAGAGGCGCGGCAGGAGCTGGACGAGCGCCGACTTCCCCGCGCCCGTGCGCCCGACGATCGCCACCGTGCGCCCGGCGGGGACGGTCAGATCGACGTCGTCGAGCACCGGCGGAACGTCGGGCCGATCCGGGTAGCGGAAGGTGACGCCGCGGAGCTCGACCTCGCCCGTGACCAGCGCCGGCGCGCTCGCGCCGGGGGGGCTGGCGATCGCGGGCTCGACGGCGAAGAGCTCGTCCAGCCGCCGCATGGAAGCCCGGCCGCGCTGCAGGATCGAGAGCATCCAGCCGAGCGCCATCGTCGGCCAGGCGAGCAGCGCCAGGTAGCCGAGGAACTCGACCATGTCGCCGACCGAGAGGCGGCCCGCGATCGCGAGCCGGCCTCCGTACCAGAGGACGACGAGCGCGCCGGTCCCGCCGACGGAGCTCATCACCGGGATGATGAACCCGCGCGCGCGAGCCAGGCGCAGGCTCAGCTCCTGGAAGCGCTCGTTGGCACGCGCGAAGGTCGCGATCTCGTGCTCCTCGCCCGCGTAGGCCTTGATGACGTGCATGCCGGAGAGGTTCTCCTGCACGCGGTTCGAGAGCTCGCCCAGGCCTTCCTGCACACGCACCGAGCGCTCCATCAGGAGGCGGCTCGTGTGCTTCACGACGAGGAGTGCCACGGGATAGACGGCGAGCGCGGCGAAGGTGAGGCGCACGTTCTTCGAGAGCATCATCCCGAGGCCCCAGAAGTACGCGACCGGCGTGTTGATGAAGTTGAGGATGCCCGGGCCGAGTAGCATGCGCACGGCCGTCACGTCGTTCACCAGGCGCGACATGAGGTCGCCCGTGTGCCGCTGGTGGTAGAAGGCGAGGGGTAGCGTCTCGAGGTGCGCGAAGAGATCGTTCCGCATGTCGTACTCGATGTCGCGCCCGGCGTTGAAGATGACGAAGCGGGAGAACGTGCGCACGACCCCCTGCACGAGCGCGATCGCGACGATCACGCCGAGGTACCGGAGCAGCACCCTCGGGCCGGCGTCGGTGTTGATCGCGTCCAGGCTCCGGCCGATCAGCGACGGCACCATCATGGCGAGCGAGGTGGCGCCGACGAGACACGCGACGCCGACCAGGTAGCGCCGGCGATAGCGCCCGACGTAGCGCCAGAGGCGGGCCATCGCACCAATGTACCGATCGCGAGGGAGCTGACGCAATGGCGACGGCCGCCTATACTGCGCGCCGATGCGCGTCGTGGTCGTCGGCGGGACGGGCCAGCTCGGCCGGGAGTTGCTGCGCGCGCTGCCCGCGGCCGACACCATGGCCCCGAGCCGCGCCGAGCTCGAACTGACCGACGCGCCGGCGGTGGCGGCGCGGCTGGCAGCCCTCGCCCCCGCCGCGGTGGTGAACGCCGCCGCGGACAACCGCGTCGACGCCGCCGAGGCGGATCCCGCCGGCTCGCTCGCCGTGAACACGCTCGGCGTGGCGACGCTCGCCGCGGCGTGTCGAGCGACCGGGGCGTACCTGGTCCAGCTCGGCACCGACTACGTCTTCGACGGGCGCGCCGGCCGCCCGTACACCGAGGACGACGCGCCGAACCCGCTCGGAGCCTACGCGCGCGCGAAGCTCGAGGGCGAGCGGCTGGCGCGCGAGCTCGCCCCGCGGCACGCGGTGGTGCGCGTGGCCGGGCTCTACGCCGCGGGCGGCGCCGGGTTCGTCGACCGCGTGCTCGCTCGCGCGCGCGCCGGCGAGCGGCTGCGCGTCGTCGCCGACCAGGTGACGGCGCCCACCTGGGCGCGCGACGTGGCGCGCGCCCTGGCCCGCCTCCTGCCGCGCCTGGTCGCCGGCGACGCTCCGCGCGGCACCTACCACATGACCAACGCCGGCGCCTGCTCCTGGTACGAGTTCGCGTGCGCCGCCCTGGCACTCGCCCGGGTGGACGCCGAGGTCGAGCCGATCACCAGCGCCGAGCTCGGCGCCCGCGCGCCGCGCCCGCCGTACTCCGTCCTCGCCAACACCCGCCTCGCCGCCATCGGCGAGCCGCCCCTCCGCCACTGGCGCGACGCCCTCGCCGCCTACCTGGCGGACTGAGGCCGCGGAGCCTCGCCCCGCTCCTCGTCGCCGCGCGCCCCGCCCGGCAAGCGGACGCCGCGCGAGCGCCGTGGCCCGGGTACGAGCTTGCCGGTGATCGTGACGTCCACGCCGCGGGACCCACCCGCGAGCGTGGCGATGACCGGCTCGCCCGGCCCGAAGGGGATGCCGGTCGAGAAGGTGACGTGCGCGTTCTGCAGCGTGCTGAATCCCTGCGGGTTGTTGGGCAGGAGCATGGTCTCCAGCAGCTCGACCGAGCAGCGCGTGCGCTGCGAGTCGGCGAGGTAGAGCGGGCCCACCTCCTGGCCGTGGTTGGCGACCAGGACGTCCGTGAGCAGGAGCGTCCGGTCCTCGGGCACGACGTAGACGGTGACCGGCGGCGCCGAGCCGGTCGAGCCTTCGCGGGCGCCGACGCTCGCCGCGAAGCCGCTGACCGCCTCCTCGTAAGCGCCCGCGCCGCGCGCCGCGGTGAGGAGGAGGCAGACCGCGACGAGCCGCTTCACGCCGGCGTCCGGCCGACCGCCAGGAGCGACATGCCGATGGGCGGTTTCAAGCGGCGCTCCAGCCGGAGCAGCGGCACCAGCCGGTCGTTCACGCGCGCCTGGAGGCCGGGCACGCTCCGGCGCCTGAGCACGCGCGCGTTCAGCCACCAGCCGGGCACGCCGAGCAGGTTGAAGTAGCTCACGTGCTCGACCTCGAGCCCCGCGCCGCGGAGCTTCGCGGCGATCTCCTCCCGCGTGTAGCGGCGGTAGTGCCCGATCGCCACGTCGATCGCCCCGTAGAGCGCGTGTAGCGCCGGCACGATGAGCACCACGCGCCCGCCGGGCGCGAGCAGCTCGCGCATGGCGCGCAGCGAGCCGGCGTCGTCCTCCACGTGCTCGAGGACGTTGGCGCACACCACGGTGTCGAAGCGGTGGCGCGCGAGCCCGTCCTCGCCCAGGCGGGCGAGATCGAGCTGCCGCACGACCACGTTGGGCTTGTCGGCGAAGGTGCGCTTGAGCAGCTCCACGTACTCCGGGTCGAGGTCGCTCGCGACCACCTCCTCGCGCGTCGAGAGGTAGCGCGTCATCACGCCCGTGCCGGAGCCCACCTCGAGCACCCGCCGGCCGACGAACGGGCGCATCAGGTCCCAGAGGAACGCGGTGTAGCGGCGCAGCGCCTCCACGCGCCGGAGCGTCGTGTAACCCTCGTCCTCGCGGCCGATGTCGTGCCGGATGGTGAAGCGGAGGATCGTCCACAGCGCCGACACGCCGTCCTTCCAGCCGATCTTCTTGCCCTCGGAGTACTGCCGCCCGTGGTACGCGATCGGCACCTCGTAGACGCGGCAGCGGAGGTGCGCGACCTTGGCGGTCAGCTCGGGCTCGAGGCCGAAGCGGTCGGAGCGGATGGGGATGCGGCGCAGGATGTCGGCGCGGAAGACCTTGTAGCAGGTCTCCATGTCGGTGAGGTTCAGGTTGGTGCAGATATTGGAGAACAGCGTCAGCAGGCGGTTCGCCACCGTGTGCCAGAAGAAGAGCACGCGCCGCGGGCCGCCGGCGAAGCGCGAGCCGAAGACCACGTCGGCATGCCCGTCGAGGATGGGCTGGATCAGGTGCGGGTACTCGGCCGGGTCGTACTCGAGGTCGGCGTCCTGGATGACGGCGATCTCCCCGGTCATCTGGCTCGCCGCGCGGCGGACCGCCGCGCCCTTGCCCTGGTTGCGCTCCTGGAAGACGACGACCAGGCGGTTCTCGGGCGTGTCGGCGGTGGCGCCGCGAATCTCCTCGAGCACGGCGCGCGTCCCGTCCGTCGAGCCGTCGTCGACCACGATGATCTCCTTCGTGATCGGCACCGCCATGACGCGCGCCAGGAGCGCCCGGATCGTGGCGACCTCGTTGTAGACCGGCACCAGGACCGAGAGGCGCGGGCGAGGCTCCATCGGCGACGATTCTCGCAAGCCGGGGGCGGAGGCTCAAGTCGCCGGGGGCCAGGCCGACCGCCGGTGAGGCGCGCCGGTCACGGCGACCCACCCGCGCGGTCCTCGCCGCCGGCGGACGGGCACGGCCCGATCCGGAAGCC
>WNEZ01002272.1_pt1 | contig 17275 bp, 15 predicted proteins | sample 5400521 | NCBI WGS metagenome assembly WNEZ01 (sample SAMN13153339, study PRJNA577476) | soil metagenome | isolation source: 120 cm saprolite under Douglas fir tree site 2 hole 1 replicate 1 | place: USA:California | collected 2015-04-18
ATCAACCCAAATCAGGCAGGCTGCGAATATCCGTACAAGCAACTCTGCGGTGCAGGAGTGGCGTTCAAGCTGGCACAAGGATTGATGCAACGCCGTCTCGACGCGAAGGATCTGCCCCGGCTGTTCTTGTCGTTCATGAAGGTAGTCGCGCTAGCCACGATCGCCGACGCCGTGCCGCTTACCGGAGAGAATCGCGTTTTCGCCAGCCTCGGACTGGAAGCCTTGCGCAAGGCTGTGAATCCCGGCTTGAAAGCCCTGCTGGAAGTCGCGCAGATTTCCACCAAGCGGCCGCCAACGTCGACCGAGGTGGCCTTCCGCATCGCGCCCCGCATCAACGCCGCCGGACGCATGGACGTGGCCCGCGACGTGATCGAGCTTTTCAGCGTGAAGGATGCGGAGCGCGCCCGCGAACTCGCCGCCAAGCTGGACAAGCTGAATACAGACAGGCAAGAAGAGGAACGCAAAATCCTCGCCGCAGTCGAAGAGCGCTTCAGTGGCGATCCGGCTCTGTGCGATGCCTACTGCATCGTGGTCGACGGCGAGGGATGGCACCGCGGCGTCATCGGCATCACCGCGACTCGAGTGCTGGAACGCTACAACCGTCCCACGATCGTGATCTCGCGCGAAGGCGAAGAAGCGTTCGGCTCGGGCCGGTCAATTCGCGCTTTCCACCTGCTCGAAGCCATTGAGTCATGCGGCGACCTTTTTTCCCGCTACGGCGGACACGCTCACGCCTGCGGCTTCGCCATGCCTGCGGCGAACGTCCCACAACTTCGTGCCAAACTAGACGCGTTTGCTCCCGGAGCCGGTGTTCTCGGCGCTGGGAGTTCAGTTGACGGCACCGCCGCGAATCCTGAAAGAAAAGCACGTGAAACTCAAACTGAGAACTGGAGAGCGGAGGGACGAGAGTCTAAGTCTGTCCGCCGCAACCGGCGAACACGAATCTGCAACCGGCGAATCTTCGCAACTTGTGTCCTCTGAACAGAAGCTTTCCGCCGTAGCGATACTGACCACCCCCCGCTGCCATCCCGACGGCGCCGCCATCCGCCGCAGCGAAAAAACAGCGTCTACCGGAGAACTGAGAACTGAGAACCGGGAACTGAGAACTAGCTCTTGGCGAGACTCCATCGTCTTCGACGCTCTGGGCTGGCGCATGGCCGAGCGCCTGCAGCAGTCGCCGCTTCTGGCGGGCGACACCATCGACATCGCCTTTACCATCGGACACAACGATCATCCGGAATACGGGGGCCTGGAACTCTCGTTGCGGGACTTTAGATCGGTCCCTCCTAAAATTGAAAAGGCCACGGGCACGGTGCTGACTGGTTACTAGCCACTGAGCACTTTGAGCTAGACTTGACTCAGGATGCCGCTCCCCATCTACCGCCTGCGCCGCTGGCTCCTTGTGACTGCCGTGATGTTCACGTCGGTGGTAGTGGGAATGTATTTCTACGCGCGCATGCGCGTGCGCAATGTGCTGAAGGAAGTTCCTAACAAGATCGGGTACGACATCAAGCAGACGGCGCAGGGCTTTCAATTCTCCAAGTCCGACGGCGGACGCACCCTGTTCACCATCCAGGCCACGGATCTCAAGCAATTCAAGCTGAACGGACGCGCCGAATTGCACAACGTCAGCATCGTTCTTTACGGGAAAGATTCTTCGCGCTTCGATCAGATTTCCGGGGAGGACTTCGCCTATGACCCCAAGTCCGGTGATATCACGGCCAACGGCGAAGTGCAGATCGACCTCGAGGCGAATCCCACCGGGTTGACTGGACCTGACCAGGCCATGCCGAAAGAACTGAAGAATCCCATTCATTTGAAGACTCGCGATCTGGTCTTCAACCGGGAGACCGGAAACGCCTGGACTAATGCCCGGGTGGAGTTCCGCACACCGCAAGCGTCGGGGTCGGCCGTGGGTGTGCAGTATGCGGGCAAGGCGCATATGCTGACCCTGGCCTCGCAGATACATGTACAACTTGCAGGGCCGGACGCCGCAGTGATCGATGCCGCGAGCGCCGTGGTCATCAATGAGTTGCGGCAGATTGTCGTCGAGCATCCGCGAGTCGAGCGGGGTACGGACACGCTCCAGGCGGAGAGAGCCACGTTCTTCTTGGGACAGGACAACAATGTCGAGCGAGCGTTGGCCACGGGCGATGTCAACGCGGAAACTCAGGTTGAGGAAGCCCGCACAACGGCGCGAGCGAAAAGCTCAAACCCGACTCGTCCGGGAACGTCTGGTAAGGCGGCAAGCGGCGAGCAAACTTCGAGAGTGCACGCCCGCGCCGATGAGGGCGAACTCCTGCTCGCGCACAACGAACCGCAGAGCGCTGTGTTGAGAGGCAACGTGCAGGTCGAGCGTTCGGGTGTGCAACCGCTGCAGGCCCGCGCGGGCCGCCTGATTCTGGATTTCGTCGGCCACAAGAAACTTGATAAGGTGCGAGCCGCCGAAGGAGTGCGCCTGATCCAGCAAACCAGCGACAACAACGCTTCGGGAAATAGTCCGGCGGCGCAGAATTTTGAAATCACCGCTCCCGCTGTCGATTTTTTTCTTGCGAACGGTCGCATTCTCGACCGCGCCGTAACCTCGGGCGCCGCCCAGATCACGGTTTTTCCCGCCCAGAGTTCCGAATCGAATAGGCCTCATGCTCAACTTCAGCGCACTGTGGTCACAGCAGGGAAGTTCGAGGCGAAGTTCGACCGCGCCTCAGACGATCGCAGCCACCTGGCAACGATTCATGGTGCGCCTGACGCGAGAATCGTCAGCATCAATCCCGGTCAGCCCGACCGCATCAGCACCAGCCACGCGGTCGACGCGGCATTCCTGCCGCAAGGCGGAATCGAATCGATCACGCAGACCGGCAACGTCGCCTATACCGACAACCAGAGTCCCGATAAGCGCACGCAAGCCTGGGCCGACCGTGCCCGTTACACCCCCGCCGACCAGACCATTGTTCTCAGCGGGAATCCCCGCGTCACAGCCGGCGGCATGTCTGCCACAGCGCAGACCATCCGAATCAACCGCGCCACTGGCGACGCCCTTGCCGAGGGCGACGTCAAAAGCACGTACAGCGACTTGAAGGAACTACCAAACGGCGCCCTGCTGGCGTCGGCTTCGCCAATCCATGTCACGGCGCGCCAGATGACCGTCCGCAGCAATCCCGGAGTCGCGGTCTACAACGGCAACGCCCGCCTGTGGCAGGATGCCAATGTCATCCAGGCACCATCCATCCAGTTTGACCGGGACCGGCGATCGGTCACTGCCCAAGGCACGCCCGGCCACGCAGTTTTGACCATCCTCGTCGAGCCCCAAAAAAATGTTGGAGACACGGGTGCACAAGCCGCCGAACCGACGGGGAAAAGCACGAAAAACAGTGCTATCGCCATCACCGGCACCCAATTCACTTACACCGATGCGGAGCGAAAGGCCCACTACGAGGGTGGAGTGATTGCCAAGGGTGCGGACTTCACCGCCTCAGCCCAGACCGTTGATGCCTTCCTCCTTCCTCGCAGCCAAACCTCTGACACGCAATCAGTTGCGAGCCCAGGTCAGCTGGATCGAATGGTCGCGCAGGGCAACGTCGTGATCCAACAGTCGACGCGCCGGGCGGAAGGCCAGAAGCTGGTCTACCTGTCCGCCGAGGACAAATTCGTCCTAACTGGCGGTCCGCCTAGCATTTTTGATGCCGAACGAGGCAAGATTACCGGGGTTTCGTTGACTTTCTTCAGACGCGATGGTAGGGTGCTCGTAGAAGGCGAAGCAAGTACTCCTGTGGTAACGCAGACGCGAATGGCCCGATAAATGGCAAGATAAATGCGTACCTTGGCCACAGATGGAATTGGCAAATCGTACCGTGGCCGCCGGGTCGTAAACGGTGTCACTCTCAGCGTCGAGCAAGGCGAAGTTGTTGGATTACTTGGCCCGAACGGGGCCGGCAAGACTACTACTTTTTACGCCATTGTTGGTCTGATCCCCCCTGATACTGGCCGCGTGTTGTACGACGGTCAGGACATCACTGACGTTCCCATGTATCTGCGGGCGCGTCAGTATGGAATCAGCTATCTCCCTCAAGAAGCTTCGGTCTTTCGCAAGCTCACGGTAGAGGAAAACATCCTCGCGGTGCTGGAAGCGCAACCTATTTCCTGGCACGAGCGCCGCGAGAAGATGGAGAAGTTCATCGACGAGCTTGGCCTCGAGCATATTCGCCAAAACCGCGGCTATGCGCTGTCTGGGGGAGAGCGCCGGCGCGTGGAGATCGCCCGCTGCCTGTGCATCAATCCCACATTCATTTTGCTGGACGAACCGTTTTCCGGGATCGATCCCATCGCCGTCCTTGACCTGCAGAAGATCATCAGCGGGCTGAGGGCGAGTGGCATCGGAGTCCTGATCACGGATCACAACGTGCGCGAAACGCTTTCGGTCACCGACCGGGCCTACATCATCGATGACGGCAGAATCTTCCGTCACGGCGAGCCTGGGGAGCTAGCCGTCGATCCGGAAGTCCGACGCGTGTACCTGGGCGAGAGTTTCTCGCTGGTGTGAAAAAACAGTGGCCAGTGATCAGTGTCCAGTGGCCAGAAAGACACTGATCCCGTGACTGGTCACTGACCACTGGCCACTGATCACTGGTTTCTTATGGTTCTGTTGCAACACAAACTCAGTGTAAAGCTCTCCCAGCGCCAGATCCTTACTCCTGGCCTGGTGCAGATGGTCTCTGTCCTCGCGCTCAACAAGCTTGAGCTCAAGGACATGATCAATACTGAGATGGTCGAGAACCCGGTTCTCGAAGAGCTGGAAGAAACAGTTCCGCTCCTCGATGACGTCGGCAAGAAAGAAGAAGACCGCGAGCGCGCCGCTGCCGCCACCACCGAAGAAAATCCCATCACCGCGGACGAGAAGAAAGATCCCTTCGAAGAAATCGATTTCGGCTCGTTCTTTCAGGACTATCTCGATCCGGGTTATCGCACTCACAGCGAGATGGAAGAGATCGAGCGCCCGTCGTTTGAGAACTTCCTCTCCAGGCCAAGCAATCTCACCGATCATCTCTCATGGCAATTAGGTGCGCTGAGCCTGCGCAAGGAAGTACGCGAGGCTGCCGACCTGATCATCGGCAACCTGAATGAAGACGGTTACCTGATTGCCAGCGACGACGAATTGCTCGGCGTGGCCCCGCCGGCGTCGCCCGAAGCCGACGCAGTGACGGCCAAGAACATTGTGAGCGAAGCGCAAGCCCTGGGATTGGCAGAAAGCTTGGCAGAAAGCCTGCCGCAGAGCCTGCCTGAAATTACAGCGGATGGACTGGGGACATCCGCCTCCGAATCGCCTGCTGCCTTCGAGATTGCACCCGGACAGAGCAGAAGTTACGGTCTCGACTACACCGCTTCGCCTTCAGCCAGCGACGACAGTCATCGGCACGCCGAGGCTTCCTTTTCCTCAGGGGGGATCGAATCAGCTGCGGCTGTCGCCCCTGCGCCAGAAGCGCCCAAGCCAGCACCTCCAATCTACAAGGCGAACTTTAGCGCGGCAGACCTGCAGGAAGCTCTCGAAACCGTCCGCCAACTCGATCCTCCGGGCGTGGGCTGTCGCGACCTCCGCGGATGCCTGCTCTCCCAGTTGCGCTACCACCAGGAGCAGTTGGCCCTTCACAAGAACGGCAACGGCACGGCGCAGATCCTGCAGGACGCCTCGGCCATCGTCGATCAGCACTTGCGTGCCGTGCAGAACAAGCAGCACAAGGAAATTTCGAAAGCGATTGGACGTCCGCTGGAAGCCGTGCAGCAGGCGCTCGACTACATCCGCACGCTAGATCCCCGTCCCGGCCTGCGCTACAACAAAGTCCAGGCGCGGTTAATCGAACCTGACGTGGCTTTCGTCAAACACGGCGACGAGTGGCTGGTCATCATGAACGATGAAGACCTGCCGCAGCTTCGACTCAATCCTGCCTACAAGAAACTGCTGACCCGCGACGGCAACGACAAGAACACGCGCGACTACGTCAAAGAACGCTACAAGAGCGCCATCCAGCTCATCAAGAACATCGAGCAACGCAAGCAGACCATCACCAAGGTCTGTTACTCCATCGTCGCCCGTCAGTACGAGTTCCTGGAAAAAGGTATCGATCAGCTGAAACCCATGATGATCAAGGAGGTGGCCGAAGAAATCGGCGTGCATCCTTCCACCGTAAGCCGTGCCGTGGCCAGCAAGTACGCCCACACTCCGCAGGGCGTATTCGAGCTGCGATATTTCTTCAGCGAGAGCGTGCAAGGCCCCGAGGGCGGCAACACGTCGTTGCTGATCCTCAAGCGCCGCGTCAAGAAGCTCATCGATGAAGAAGATCCCAGCCGTCCGCTGACCGACGAGCAGATCACCAGGATCCTTCAATCCCAGGGAATCCAGGTCACTCGCCGCACGGTAGCCAAATACCGGGAAGACATGCGCATCCCGAGCACGCACCAACGCCGGGAAAAGAAATAGTAGCGCCGGCGAAGACGCATACTAAAAGTTCCAAATGCAGTGCCCGATTTTGCTCAACGAGAGAATTCCTAGGAGGGGCGCTCATGAATGTGGAATACACCGGAAGACACTACGACGTAACTCCCGCCATCCGCAATGAAGTAGAGACCGGCCTGACAAAAATCCGAAAGATTCTCGGCGACAGATTCGAAACCAAGGTCATCCTCGCCGTCGAAAAACACCGTCACAAAGCCGAAATCACCATCAGCCCCCGCAACGGTCCGCTCGTCGGTCTGGCCCAGGCCAAGGACATGAGCATCGCGGTCAACGAAGCGCTCGATCATCTCGAGAAGCAGGCCGTGAAGTACAAGTCGCGCTGGGAATCGAAGAAGCGTTCTGCCCGCAAGAGCGAGGAAGTCAACAAGTGGAATGGCCACTCTGTGCGGGGTGATGAAACGGACGTCCGAACCGCGGTGGGACTGTCGGAAAAAACCGCGGTGCCAGTGCTCGTGCACCGCTATCCAGCAGTTGCGAAGAGCACGGAAGTGCACGTAGTACGCTCCGAGGATGCCGTTGCCATGCGCCCCATGACGCTGGAAGAAGCCATCAAGGAAGCCCACTTCCGCGACCGCGACGTCTTCGTCTTCAAAGATCCCAAAGGCAAAGTAATGGTCCTCCATCGCACCCGCGACGGCAAGATGGAACTAATCGAAGCCCCGTAAATGTAGCGCCGTCTCGGCGGCTGTCCGGTGCGCGTCCTCGCCCGCCGAAATGCTGGCGACAATTAATGTGGGGACAGCCGCCCTCGGCTGTCCGGCCGAGCGAAGCTCGGCAGGTTTTGGCAGCAACCGGCAGCGTGGTCTACGCTCCCTGCGCCTTGCTGGCCACAAATGTTCCCGGCGGGGGCCCCTGATTGACCAGCATCCAGAACATCCCGATCTGCCGGACGGTCTCGCTGAATTGCTCGAAGTCAACCGGCTTCTGAGCGTAAGCGTTCACTCCCAACTTGTAACTGTCGATCAGATCTCTTTCTTCCTTCGACGAAGTGAGAACCACGACCGGGATCGCCTTGGTTCGTTCGTCGGCCCGGATAGCCCGCAGCACTTCCACGCCACTGATTTTGGGAAGCTTCAGATCGAGCAGCACCAGTTTCGGGTAATGGCAAGGCAGTCTATCCTTGTACGAGCCGCGGGAAAAGAGGAAGTCCAGAGCCTCGGCCCCATCCTCTGCGACTTGAATCTCATTGGCCAGTTTGTTGCGGCGCAATACGCGAATCGTCAATTCCGCATCCTCCGGGCTATCCTCGACCAGCAGAATTTCAACTTCGTGCGACATATATCTCCTCCTGAATCGTAAGTTCCGGTTGTTTGCTTGTGCTGTTCCCGGGCGTACCGAGCGTGAAGGAAAAAGTCGCTCCTTGATCGAGCTTCGCTTCCGCCCAAATCCTGCCGCCGTGTTTCCGAATGATGCGCTGCACAATCGCCAGGCCCACTCCCGTGCCTTCGAAATCGCGAGCCTTGTGTAACCGGTGAAAAACTCCGAAGAGCTTCTCCACATACTGCATCTCGAAGCCCACCCCATTATCGCGGACAAATATGACCCGCTCGTCGTTCTGCCTGGTCTGTCCCACTTGAATCACAGCATGTTCCTGCCTCCGTGTGTATTTCACGGCATTCGAGAGCAGATTCGCGAATACCTGCTTCATCAATCCCGGATCGCAGTTCGCATTGAACAAGTCTCCGATCTGCCACTCCACCTCCCGCCCTGCACACTCCGGCGCAATGTCCTCGACCGCTTGCTTTACCAGCGAATCCAGCGACGTGTCCTGAAACGAGAGTTCCTGCCGCCCAATCTGCGACAAACGGAGCAAGTCATCCACCAGGTGTCCCATCTTTTCAGCGCTGGCCGCGATTTTTCCCAGGCAGGCGAGACCTTCAGCATCAAGGTAGGACCCGTAGTCTTGGGTAAGGACACTGGAATATCCGGCGATGTGACGCAGCGGCGCCCGCAGATCATGGGCTACGGAATAAGCGAAACTCTCCAGCTCAATATTCGTCTCCGACAGCTCCGCCGTCTGGCGTTCCAGCCGCTCATTCGCCTGCCTCAAATGCTGTTCCGCCAGATTGCGTTTACCAATTTCCCAGTGAATCACAAAGCCCTTCACCAGCAGAATTAGAATGGCCAAAACGTTTCCACAAACAATGACGACCTTTATCTCCCGCGCACTGGCCGCCGCTGTATCCAGCCGGCTGCTTAGTAGCTGCGCTTCCGTCTGACGCATCTCGGCGATCTGTGCGGCGATCTGTCCCATCCACTTCTCGCCGTTATTCGCACGGGTCACGGCCTCGACTCCAGCCAAAAGTCCGCTGCGCTTCCGAACTTCGATTCCCTCAGCAAGCTCCGCCAATCTGGCTGCGATGAGCCGATCCAGCCGTTTGATCGCTGCCCGTTGCGTGGGATTGTCGGCCACCAGCTCCGGCAGCCCTTTCATGTCCCGGCGCACCTGATCGAAACCCGCCCGGTACAGTTCCAGGTACCTGTCCTGCCCCGTGAGCATGTAACCTCGCTGGCCGGTTTCAGCCTGGGTGATGTAGATACGGACCGTCTGGAGTTTCTCGACGACAAGGTACGTGTGTCGGACCCACTCCCGATCTTCGTCATTCCGGACTTGACTCCAGAAGGAAAGCACGCCAATGCAAGCCAGAATGATCAGCGCACACGCGGCAATCGCTTTACTGGACGAGGTCATGGTCAGGCCGCAGGAAGGAAGCGCCCTCTGGTCTTCATCGGCCCCGGCAGGGAACTCTTTACGGTTCTCCGAAAAACTCCGGCAATAGTGTCCTTGCTAAGACCTCAAGCCTAGCAAGGTATCCAGAGGCACAGGGGGAAGGGGTAGCCCCGCATCCCAGCAAGCGTTCCCAAACCGGGAACAAAGCATGCTGGCTCATTCGATCGGGGGATCCAACGCCTGAGTGGTCGCAATGCCGAAAGCCCGAGGACGGCCGCTCCGTCTAGCGTATGATCCTCCAGCCGTCTCTATCACTCTTGTTCAGGAGATCAAATGAAAAGCTTCTGCCGCGTCGTTGCATTCCTGCTGTTGCTCACCCCTGCGCTGTTTGCCCAGGAGCACTACACCGAAGGTCCCGTCTGGCGGATTCAACTGATTCGCGTAAAGCCCACGCAGTTTGACGCCTACCTCACCAGCCTGCGCCAATCCACCAAGCCCCTGATCGAGGAACAGAAGAAGCAGGGGATCATCATGGACTACAAGATCTTCCTGAAAGAGACCAAGGCTAATCCGGAAGACTGGGATATCTGCGTGGCCATCGAGTACAAGAATCACGCCGCGATGGATGGCCTGGCAGCAAAAGGCGAGGCCACACGCGACAAGATTCTCGGTGGGAAACAACCAGCCCAACAGCTCGCCGACAAGCGTGCCGAGATCAGGGAAATCATCAGCTCCGAGCTGCTGCAGGAAATATTCCTGAAGTAGCAGCCCATGGCCGTTGCGAATGTGGGGCGGGCGCCTCGCCCGCCCGACGGCCGGAAAGAGCGGAGACATCCTCTATTCATACGTTTTAATAGGGTACCCCACGTGCTAGAATTCGCCGCCGAGGGAGACTTTCGCCATGACTGACACCTTCCGTAAGACCCTTTTTGTTACGACGTTCCTGCTGCTCGGGATCACGTTGGCCTTGCCTCAACGCCTCCAGGCGCAAGCGAAGCTCTCAGTCCACTGGGAAGAACTAACAGCCTCAGATTTTCGCGATGGCATCCACCGCTCCCAGGGAACGTGCCTGCTGCCATTCGGAATTCTCGAGAAGCATGGCCCACATCTTCCCCTCGGGACCGATTTGCTGGACGTGCGCTATGCCGCGCTCCACGCCGCGGAGCAGGAATACGCAGTAGTCTTCCCCGAATACTATTTCGGCCAGATCGCCGAAGCCCGCCACGAGCCCGGCACGATTGCCTACAGCCGCGACATGCAGCTGGCGCTCCTTCAGGAGACCACCGACGAGATGGCGCGCAACGGTTGCAAGAAAATCCTGATCGTCAACGGCCACGGCGGCAATGACAGTCTGCTACCGTTCTTCGCGCAGTCACAACTCGACAAGCCACATGACTATGTCGTCTATGTCTTTGACGAGCGCACGCCGCAAACCGGAGGTCCTCCACGGAAAACGAAGATCGACATGCACGCCGGAGATAGCGAAACGTCGAAGATGATGATCTCCCGTCCCGACACCGTGCACCTCGATCGCGCCACCAGCGAATCCGGTGCCGATCAGCACCACCAGAATCTTCCCGAAGGCGTCTACACCGGCATCTGGTGGTACGCGCGCTTCCCCTTCCATTACTCCGGCGAAGGCTCCGCCGCCTCGAAAGAGTTGGGCGAATATCAGATGAAGTGGTGGATTGATGAGGTCGTAAAAGCAATCAAGGCCGTGAAGGCCGACGATGTAAGTCTAAAGCTGCAAAATGAGTTCTACGAGAAGAGCAAGCACCCTCTGGACACCCAGCCGTAACGCCGGCATCCTGCCGGCTGTCCCGCGGGCGTCCTCGCTCGCCGCGCTGAAAGCACGACAGAAGCTGACGAGTCTAATCCGGTTCCCCGCGCCGGGGGCAAGACGCCCTCGGGACAGCCGGCAAAGCCTGCCCTGAGCGAAGTCGAAGGAATGCCGGCGCTACGAGCTCCCGATCAGGGCACCGGTGATAAACACCAGCACTCCGCCCAGTCCTACCTGCAAGGCCGCGGAGACCCACGGCGTATCCATGTAGCGATGCCGTATCCAGGTGATCGCACCCAGCTCGCCGAGCACAACCACGCCCGCGGCCCACAATGCCAGGTGAAAGTCGCGAATCAGAAATGGCAGCGTATGACCGATACCGCCAACTGCCGTCATTGCACCACAAATCACTCCCCGTACCCACGGATGCCCGCGGCCGGTCAAGCTGCCATCGTCGGAGAGCGCTTCGGCGAATCCCATGCTGATGCCCGCCCCGGCCGAGGCGGCCAGACCCACCAGGAAAGCATCCCAGCTATCGTGCGTGGCGAAGGCGGCGGCAAACACTGGTGCAAGCGTGGAAACTGAGCCGTCCATCAGCCCCGCAAGTCCTGGCTGCACAATCTGCAGCACGAAGAGCCGCCGCTGCGCCTGCTCTTCCTGCGCTTTCACAGTCGCAGGAAGCTTCTCCTTGTCCAGCTCTTCCGCGCGGGTTTCGTGCGACCGCTCTTCGTAGGCGAGGTCGTCGAGAAGTTGTCGAATGCTGGCGTCCTGGGTGCGTGCCGCCGCTTTTTCGTAAAAGCGGCGGGTTTCCACCTCCATTGTGCTGGCTGCCTTCCGCGCCGCTTCGATCCGCAGTGGACGCATCAGCCACAACGCCGGGCGTTCGACGAAGCCGCGAACATCGCGCCGCCGGATCAGCGGAATATGTTCTCCGAAACGCTGCCGGTAGAGCTCGATCAGCCGCCGTCGGTGTCCCGCTTCCTCCTCGCGCATGCCCTCGAACATCGCCGCCGACGCGGGATAGTCCTGCCGCAAGCCTTCGGCGAAATCTGCATAGACGCGCTCATCTTCCTCCTCCGAGGAGATCGCCAGAGCCAGCACTTCGCGTTCCGTCAAATCATCAAATTTCTTCATGGCGCCCTAGCTTACATTCCCAACGATGTCAGAGACAAATGCCTCTCGGAAAGAAGTTTCTAGTTTCCGGTTTCTGGTTTCCAGCTCGAGAAAGACACACTGACGCACCTCGATTGGCACCCGGGAGGGAAAATCTAAAATCGACGGCAGGTTCTTCGATGCTACTATCCACTTTATGACGCCCCGGAAACCTTCGAGGCCCCCAGCGCGCACGAAGCCAAAACGGGGAAGCAAGAAAGCATCCCGTTCCACGGTGCGCAAAGGCCAGCAATCCGCGGAGCTCGTGATCATCACGGGCATGAGCGGCTCCGGAAAGGCCTCCGTGCTCAAGGCCTTCGAGGATCTGGGATACTACTGCGTCGACAATCTTCCGGTTGAACTCATCCCGCGCTTCGCCGAACTGGCCGTTCAATCCCGCGAGATCCGCCGCACCGCCCTGGTTGTGGACGTACGCGAGGGCTCCAAGCTCGACCAGCTCCCGGGGATCTTGCATTCTGTCCGGCGCATGATTCCCACCAGGGTGGTCTTCCTCGAGGCGTCAGATGCGGTGCTTCTGCGGCGCTTCAGCGAAACTCGGCGTCCCCATCCACTAGGCACAGACGCACCGGTCAAGTCCTCGCTCAAGGCTGAACGCCGTCACCTCGGAGCGATTCGTGCCCTCGCTGATTTCGTGATCGATACTTCGAAATTCAACGTGCACGAACTGCGCGCCCATATTACCCAGCGCTTCCAGGAGAAGGCGTCTGGAAAGAGCATCCTCGTATCTTCGGTGAGCTTCGGATTTCGGCAGGGTGTTCCTGAGGATGCGGATCTGGTCTTCGACGTCCGCTTCCTGCCCAATCCCCATTTCGTGCCCGAGTTCCGGCCGCTTACCGGACGCCATCCCCGCGTGGCTAAATACATCCGCTCATTTCCGCAGACACGAGAGTTCATCAAGCGCATTTCCGATCTGCTCGTCTACCTGCTGCCCCATTACATTCACGAAGGCAAGAGCTACTTGACCATCGGCTTCGGTTGTACCGGCGGCCAGCACCGCTCCGTCATGATCGCGGAGGATGTCGGTAAACAGCTCCGCAGCGCCGGATATCGCGTCAAGGTGGTGCACCGCGATAGTCCCGAATAGGAAGAGTCCGGGGACGGCTGGAAGCCCGACAGGAAGCTGAAACGCCATTCCAATGGCTGTAACTCAAGTAGAATAATGGCTTGCGTCCCATGTCCACTGCACCGGCAGCAAGCGATTGCGGCCCATCCCGTCCGGGAGCCCTATGCGGCAACTGACGCGGCTTCTGCGCTACGCCCTGCCGTACTGGTGGCAGATCCTGTCGTCGGTCGTGCTCATGGCGGCCGTGGGCGCGCTCGATGCGTTCAAGTATCTTCTCGTTCGTCCGGTATTCGATCGGGTTCTAAATCCCTCGACGGGATCGAAAGACATACAGCTGTTCAGCATCCCCGGCACTCATTATTCCCTGTACCTGCAGCAACTGGTCCCGTCGTATTTCACTGACGCCTGGATCGTCGTCGCGTTTGCGCTGGTCGCCTCCACCATCTTGAAGGGGCTCTGCGACTACCTTGGCACTTACCTGGTGAACCATGCCGGGTTCGGCATGATCACCGACTTGCGCGACGATCTCTACAACGCGATTCTTCGGCGATCCGCCGCGTTCTTTTCCAGACACACCACCGGCACGCTGCTATCGACAATCATCAATGACATTGAGCGCGTGCAGTATGCCATGTCCTCGGTGCTCGCGGAATTTCTCCAGCAGTTTTTCACTTTCCTGTTTGTCGCTGGAGTTGTAGTGGTTCTGGGAGGGAATCTCTCCTGGGTGCTGTTGCTATTCGTGCCCATCATCGTTTACTCGTCGCGCAAGATCGGTTCTCGCGTACGCCATACCACAAGGCATGGCCAGGACAAGCTCGCAGAGATTCAGAACATTCTGCACGAAACCATCACCGGCAACCGCATCGTGAAGGCTTTTAACACCGAGAATTGGGAAATCTCTCGGTTCCGGAGCGCGGCGCGACGTCTTTTTCGTGCCAATCTGCGCTCCGTCGCCGCGGCAGCCATCAGCTCGCCACTCATGGATATCGTGGGAATGATCGGCGTCGCTCTCTTGCTGTTGCTCGGACGCGACCGGATTGCGCACAACTTGATGACCCCCGGCGTCTTCGTGGCCTTCATCACGGCCGTCTTCAGCCTCTACAATCCCGTCCGCAAGTTCGCGCTCTTCAACAACAATTTTCAGCAGGCCCTTGGCGCCTCCTCAGAAATCTTCAAATTCATGGATCTCGAAGATGACGTCAGGGAAAAGCCGCGCGCCAAAACTCTACCCAAGTTCTCCAGCAGTGTTTGCTTGGAGCATGTGAGCTTCACCTATTCGCGCGATGCGGCCGGGGACGAGTCCCGCGAAGTTCTTAGCAACATCAATCTCGAGGTGCACCGCGGAGAAATCCTCGCCATCGTAGGCTCCAGCGGAGCCGGCAAGAGCACCCTGGTTCATCTCATCCCGCGCTTCTTCGATGTGACCGAAGGCTGCCTGCTCATCGATGGCCACGACATCCGGGATGTAACCCTGGCTTCGCTTCGCGCCCAGGTGGGCATCGTGACGCAAGACACCGTGCTCTTCAACGATACTGTCCGCAACAACATCGCCTACGGACAACCCCACGTCCCGCAGAAGGAGGTCGAGGCGGCAGCCCGCGCTGCGCTCGCTCACGACTTCATCCTCGCGCTGCCCGCGGGTTACGATACAGTGATTGGAGAACGGGGCGTGCGCCTCTCGGGCGGAGAGCGCCAGCGGCTTGCGATTGCCCGCGCGCTTCTGAAGAACGCACCGATCCTGATTCTCGACGAGGCCACATCGGCGCTCGACAGTGAATCGGAGTCCCTGGTGCAGTCCGCGCTGCATAACCTGATGACGGGCCGGACCGTATTCGTCATCGCGCATCGTCTGTCAACGGTGCGCCGCGCCGACCGCATCGTTGTCATTGAGAACGGCACGATTGCCGACATTGGCGCACACGAAGAGTTGATGCAGAAATTGGGTACGTACCGGCGTCTTTACGATTTGCAGTTCGCGAACATGGAAGTGCCGAAGGCAGTCGCAGGTTCTTGAGGAATTCAGGCCCCTATGCCCCTACGTTCCATGACGGGTTTCGCCCAGGTCAAAGGTGAGGTCCAACGCGCGCCCGCGAGCGCAAACGCGGCCAGGACTGCGCCCACGAATGGCCGCCTGGCATTTTCCCTCTCGCTGAAGTCGGTCAACCATCGCTTCCTGGATATCCACTTTCGCCTTCCTTCCGGAACCGATTCGCTTGAGATGCAGCTGCGGCGGGCCCTCAAAGATGCAGTCGCTCGCGGCCACGTCGAAGTCACCCTAAGTCTGGAACGCTCTTCAGGCGACAGCTTCGCGCTCAACCACGAACTGGTCGCCGGATATATCGCTGCATTCCGCGCCGCCGCCTCCGAGTTCTCACTGGCAGCGGATCCTGATCTCAACGCGGTCCTCCGCATCCCCGGAGCTCTGGAGTCGGCCAACGACGCCGCCGATGGAGAGATTGAGGCCGCAGTCCTGGCCAAAATCGGCGAGGCCCTCACCCGCCTCAACCAGATGCGCGAAGAGGAAGGACGCGGCATCGAACGCGAATTGCGCCAGCGCATGACCCACCTTCTCGAAGCCGGCCGCAGCGTGCAGCAGCATCGCCGCGCGGTCTTGCAGAACTATTCAGAGAGACTCCAATCGCGCATTCAGGAACTGCTAGGCACAATCGTGGACAAAGAGCGTGTTCTGCAGGAGGCCGCACTTTTGGTCGATCGCAGCGATATCCAGGAGGAACTTGTCCGCCTGGAAAACCACGTGCAACACTTTCTGGGTCTGCTCGACGAGGGAGGCGAGGTCGGCAAGAAACTCGACTTCCTCCTGCAGGAGATGAATCGTGAGTCCAACACCCTGCTCTCGAAGACGTCAGGATTGGCGGGAGAAGCCTTGAAAATTACGGAAGCGGGATTAGCGATGAAATCCGAGATCGAAAAATCGCGCGAGCAGGTGCAGAACTTGGAATGAGTCCTTCGACGCACAAGCCACTGGTGTACATCATCTCCGCGCCGTCTGGCTCCGGCAAGTCCACGCTCGTCTCCAAGTTGATGAAACTGGTCCCGGACCTCGACTTTTCGGTTTCCTACACCACCCGTCCTCTCCGCGGGAGCGAGCAGAATGGCAAGCAGTACTACTTCATCACACGCGATGAGTTTGAGCAGATGAATGCTCGCGACGAGTTCCTCGAGCACGCCAACGTCTTCGGTAACTACTACGGCACGGCGCGCCGCTTCCTGGACGAGGCGGCACAGAAGGGACACGACCTTCTACTCGACATCGACGTGCAAGGCGCGGAGCAGATCAAGCGCAAGTTGCCCGATGCCATCAGCATCTTCGTTTTGCCTCCCGACCGTCAAACTCTGGAGCGGCGCCTGCGCGCACGGGGGGAGGACTCCGAACAGGTCATCCAGCGTCGTTTGGTCACGGCCAGTCGTGAGATTGAGAATTACGACAAGTACAACTATATTCTGGTTAACGATCGCCTGGACGAATCGATCAAGAGCTTGCAGGACATCGTTCGCTCGGAGCGTTTGCTCCGATCGGGTGGGCCGTTCTCGGACGAGCAGAAGCAAATCTTGGCGTCGGCCGATCGTTGTCGTCTTTCCAATACTCGTGCCCGCGTCCAGCCAATCCTGGCTTCGTTCGCTATGCCAACGGTAACCGGCGGAAGTGGCTGGTTCGCGGTATGATCGTAGGGCAGCAGAACGCGTACCATCGCTCGGGTTTGAAAAAAGGCTCGACATCGTTTTCCAAGGGAGAGTCCCTATGAAGTTGATCGAAGGGTTCGACAGCAATTACCGCTACATCCTGGTGGCCGCACGGCGCGCCCGCCAACTGCAGTCCGGCGCTCCCCCAGTGGTCGACACCAGTTCCCGCAAAGCGCCGCCGAACAAGCCAGCGAGACGCTGGATAAGGCGCTGGGCCAGGACTAGGGGCGATTGTAGATTTCGTGAATGTTGATTGTTGATTGATTTTGATAAAGGGCCGGGGCGACGACCGGCGTGGTTTTGAATCAACAATCAAAAATCAACAATCAAAACTTCTATGAAAGTAGCTCTGGGCGTAACCGGCGGCATCGCGGCCTA
>WNEZ01002017.1_pt1 | contig 17258 bp, 15 predicted proteins | sample 5400521 | NCBI WGS metagenome assembly WNEZ01 (sample SAMN13153339, study PRJNA577476) | soil metagenome | isolation source: 120 cm saprolite under Douglas fir tree site 2 hole 1 replicate 1 | place: USA:California | collected 2015-04-18
TACGTGGAGCGACAGGGGAAGATCTCGCTCTCCGAGAAGAGATTTTCGTCCGACCAGGCGGTTCTCGGGGTGATCGAACGAATCGTCGCCCCAATCGGCCGGCGGATGGACGAGTCCAGTCCCCTGGTGGATGCTCGGCTGAAGGATGGGAGCCTGGTGAACGCGATCATTCCTCCCCTCTCCTTGAAAGGGCCCTGCATCACGATTCGTAAGTTCAAGCGGGACGCCCTCACCATGGACGACCTGGTTCGTCACCACACGCTTTCGCCGCAGATGGCTCAGTTCCTCGACGTCTGCGTGAAATCGCGAAAGAACATCGTGATTTCGGGTGGGACGGGATCGGGTAAGACGACAACGCTGAACGTTCTCAGCTCATTCATTCCCGAGGATGAGCGAATCGTCACCATCGAGGACGCGGCGGAGCTTCAGCTGCCCCAGGCCCATTGGGTACAGCTCGAGTCCAGGCCGGCGAACCTCGAGGGGAAGGGCGCGATTACGATTCGGGATCTCGTGAAGAACACCCTGCGGATGAGGCCGGACCGGATCGTGGTGGGTGAGTGCCGATCCGGCGAAGCGTTGGACATGCTCCAGGCGATGAACACCGGGCACGATGGATCGCTGACCACCCTCCACGCGAACACGCCGCGAGATGCGCTGGCACGGCTGGAAACGATGGTGCTGATGGCCGGAATGGACCTTCCGGTGAAGGCGATCCGGGAACAGATAGCGTCCGCGGTTCAGATCGTCGTTCAGCAAACCCGGCTGCCCGATGGAAGTCGGAAAATCTGCTTCATCAGCGAGATCGCAGGAATGGAGGTCGACGTGATTACGCTACAAGACATCTTCTCCTTCAGGCAGGAGGGCTTCGACGAGGCGGGGCGAGCTCGCGGCAGGTTCATCGCCTCAGGTTTCGTGCCGAAGTTCTACGACGACCTCCAGCGGCGCGGAATTCCATTGAGGATGAACATTTTCCACGAGGATTGACGCGGTGCCGCCAGGATCTCGGAGGGCCGTTTTCGCACGCGCTCTGGTCGCCGCGATCGCGATCATCGTTGCCGGGCTCGTCGGTGGATTGAGCGCCCGGTTTCCCCCACCGCCGCCGGGCGTGCCTCGGGCTCCGGGATCCGATGCTGCCTCGGAGATGCGCGAGCAACTTGTCAGGTGTCGCTCCTACGGCGCGGCGCACCCTGCGATCGAACCCGATTGGAAGAAAGCAGAGCTGGCCTGCAATCGCGCGCTCGACCTGGAACCTATCAGCGAGGAAGCCAATCGCTTGCTGCAAAGAATCAACCAGGAGCGAACGGCTTTCGATCTGTTCCACCGGGCTCAGGCCGCGGGGGAGGCCCGGGACGACCTCGGCGCGCTGGAGCTGTTGTCGCGCCTTCCGGAGACGAGTGTCTACTTCCGTCAGGCGAGGCCCCTGGCGCTCGAGTTGAAGGGTCGCGCCATCAAGAGTCTGGAACCCGAATGCAGAAAGCTCCTTCGCTCGCACCAGTGGACGACGGCGTCGATCACCTGCGAGAAGTACTTCTCCCTGGCTTGCCAGGATGGTTTTTCGGCACAGGAGGCAAAGGTAAAGCCAAAGGCGGGCCCTCCGCCCGGTCCAGGGCGGCGGCCAGATCCACTTCACGCGCTGTTTTTACGAGCTCGCGCCAGAGTCACCCCCGGAGCCGTTCCCTGGCGATGCCTCGAGAGCAAGCTTCTCCGAAAGTCCGAAGAAGCCTCCGACGTTCGAACCAGGGTCCGGGAGGCTTTCTTGCAGAGGTTTCCTGACGAGCGCATCGGACAAGCCCTCTTTGACTATTGGGAAGGCGACATCCGCTCAGCGAGCGCCACGCTGCAGAGAGTTTCCACCGATCCGAAGGCAGTGGTTCTCCATTCCGCGGTCAATGCGCTCCGAAGCCGGATCTGGAGGGTGTTGCAGCTTCAGAGGTCCGCGAACAGCGCCCTTCAGGCGCGCGACCCGGAACGGGCCGAAAAGGCCCTTCGAAGCGCACTGCAGCATGATCGCGAGATAGTCGGGGATCTCGAGCAAGCGCCTTCTTTCGTCGAGCGCACCATCCGGCGGGAGATGGGCGCCCAATCCTACCAGCAGGGAAAATATTGGGCGGACCGGTCGGACCTGCGCCGCGCCTGCCGGATCTGGAAGCTGGGACATCAGTTTTCCCGTAGCAACCTGGCGCTGTTGCAGGCGCTCAAGCACTGCAGCGAGGGGGCGGAGCAGCTGCTCGCCACCGCCGGTCACTGCGGCGAGCTGGCACTCGCGGCCGAGCTGTCCACTGAAGGGGATGGGCTGCTCAACAAGCTCCAGGCGAAACAGGAGTCTCTGGGATGTCCTTGAGAAATTAGGGTGTCGACTTGAAGCGCGGTTGCGCGTTAATTCTGGATCATGGTCGACACGAAATCCGACGCGCCCATCCTTACCCTGATCGACGCGTCCGGTTACATCTTCCGCGCGTATCACGCGATTCAGGCGCTTTCCACATCGAAGGGCGTGCCGACCAACGCGGTGTACGGTTTCACTCGAATGCTCTTGAAGACGCTGCGCGAATTCGCGCCCACCCACGTCGCCCTGGCGTTCGACAAGGAGAGCCGGCTGGGTCGGCAGGCGATCGACGCCAACTACAAAGCGAATCGCGAGGGTCCGCCCCCCGATCTCGTTCCGCAGTTTGCCCTGATCCGCAGGGTTGTTGATGCGCTCAACGTACCGGTGCTGGAATTTGAGGGTTGGGAGGCGGACGACGTGATCGGCACTCTCGCCCGCCAGGCGGAAGAGCAGGGCTTTCAGGTTCTGGTGGTGACCGGGGACAAGGACTTCATCCAAATCGTCGACCACCGGGTTGAGCTTTACGACCCGATGCAGGACAAGCGAACCGGTCCCGGCGACGTCCGCGAGCGGCTGGGCATCGATCCTTCTCAGATGCGCGACTACCTCGCCTTGATCGGCGACGCGATCGACAATGTTCCCAAGGTACCGGGGATTGGCCCCAAGACGGCGGTTGAGCTGATCCAGCAATTCGGCGACGTCGAGACCCTGCTCGCGCGTCTGAACGAGATCAAGAAACCGAAAATCCGCGAGGCGCTGGAGGCGAACCGCGAACAGCTGCGGCGGGCGAAGTCTCTGGTGACCTTCAAGACTGACCTGCCCCTCGAGACGAGAATGGACGAATTGGCGCGCCGACCGATCAAGGACGCGCAAGCGCGGGCCCTCTTCTCCGAGCTCGAGTTCTTCAAGCTGCTTCAGGAGATGCCCGCCCCGCCGCCGACGACTTTGACCTTCTCCACGGAGGTGATCACCGACCGCCAGGGCCTGGAACGAATTGCCGCGGTCGCTTCCGCTTCCAAGGCCCTGACGATGGTTCCCGCATTCGAGGGGCTGCCCTATGCGGCCGAGCTCGTCGGGCTAGGCATCGCCACCGAAGACGGGAGGAGCTACTACGTGCCCTTGTTGCATCGCTACATCGGCGCGCCAGGCCAGATCTCAGCCGAGGTTTTCAAGCTGGTGATGGGTCCGGTGATTGAAGACGGCTCCATCTTGAAGAGCGGCCATGATCTCAAGTCGCTGACCCTGGTATTGGCGAGCATCGGCCTGCAGATGGCAGGAGCCCATGGCGACATCGAGCTGCTTTCCTATCTGTTGAATCCATCCCGCCGGCAGCATGCGTTGCTCGACCTTGCTCGCGAGCGCCTGCAGATAGAGCTTCCGCCCGCGCCGACGCTGGGCGCCGCACGCAAGAAGGGCCCACTGCTCTGCGACGTTCCAGTAGAGCAGTCGAGCGATTGCTATGGAGCTTCGGCTGAAGCAGCCCGTCGGCTCGCGGGCCTGCTTTGGACCGAGATCGAGCAGGCCGGTCTATCCAAGCTCGCCCGGGAGATCGAGCTGCCCCTGATCCCCATCCTCGCGCAGATGGAACGAAAGGGCGTGAAGGTCGACCTCGGCGTGCTCTCGAGCATCGAGAAGAAAGTAGACATCGAATGCGCGGCCCACTCGCTCGAAATCTATCGACTCGCCGGACGCGAGTTCAACGTGAACTCCAGCGCGCAGCTCGGCCAGATTCTCTACGAGGAGCTTTCGCTGCCCATCCTCCGCCGTGGAAAGACCGGGCCCTCGACGGACCAGGAGGTCCTCGAGAAGCTGGCGGAGCACCATCCGCTTCCCAAGGCAATCATCGATTATCGGATGCTCTCCAAACTGAAGAGCACTTATCTGGAGACGCTGCCGCTGCTCGTTGCCGCGGACGGTCGGTTGCACACCTCGTTTCACCAGGCGGCCGCGGCAACCGGAAGGCTTTCGTCCTCTGACCCGAATCTTCAGAATATTCCCATCCGCAGCGAGCTCGGGCGGGAAATCCGCAGCGCCATCGTGGCCGATCCGGGGCATCGGCTCGTCTCCGCGGACTACAGCCAGATCGAGCTCAGGATCCTGGCGCACATCGCCAGCGACGAGGCGCTGATCGCGGCTTTCCAGAACGACGAGGACGTTCACACCCGAACCGCCGCCGAAGTGTTCGGCGTATCACCCGAGCGGATCACGGCGGACCAGCGCCGCGCCGCCAAAGCGGTCAATTTTGGAATCGCCTACGGGCTGTCGCCGCACGGCCTGTCGACGCGGCTGGATATCTCGACCGAGGAGGCAAAGTCGATCATCGATCGCTACTTCCAGCGCTACGCCGGGATCCGCCGCTATCTCGACGAGACGGTGGAAAAGGCCCGCCGGACCGGCTACGTCGAGACGCTCTTCGGCCGGCGGCGTTTCATGCCCGAGCTGCATTCGCGAAATCGCAACGCGGCGCAAGCGGCGGAACGCGCTGCGATCAACATGCCGATCCAGGGGACGGCGGCCGATTTGATCAAACTGGCGATGATCCGGATCGACGAGGCGACTGCCACCCGAAAGCTGCGTGCCCAGATGTTGCTTCAGGTGCACGACGAATTGCTGTTCGAGGCTCCCGAGCCGGAGATCGCGGCGCTGATGGATCTGGTTCAGAGCTTGATGTCGAGCGTGGCGGTGCTCAAGGTTCCTCTCAAGGTGGAAATCGGCTCGGGACTCACCTGGGCCGACGCGCACTGAAAGCTCCCCTAAGCTTGCTCAGGGGTCGGGAGCTGGAATTCGTTTGGCCGCCTCGACATTGTCGTTCGCTGCCGCTCCAGCCCAGATCTCCGGAAAGCCCTTGGCTTCAAGGAGCAGCTCGTTGAGGACAATTGCTTCCGCCTCCGCCAACTCGGCAGCTTCCACCTCCAGCCGCCTTCGCCGGCGGCGCGAGCGGAGGCGCCAGGAGGCAACGATCGCCAGGCAGGCGAGAAACGCCCAGATGCTCGAGCTGTTGGTCAGAATCGGAATCCAGGAGTAGCGCGAGGGCAGCTCGGCGCGCCAGGCCATCTCCTCGAACCAGATCGAGGCCTTGAACGTCCTGGCGAAAGCCGTCTCGAAGGGTCGCCCGGCGACGACCTGGTCGATCAGCTCGCCCAGCGCGGCGAGTCCGTGCCGCTCCACCAGGAAGGCCAGGAACGACACGCTCTGCGCGTAGGCGGTCTGCACGTATGATGGTTGTTCGGGCCAGCGGTCCTTCAAATCCTGAAAGGAGAAGATCCTGTCCTGTTGAACCGCCCGAAACAGCGCGGCGTACTGAGAGATCGAGGAGCGCTGACCGGTGAGGAACATCGCCAAACCCTCGTGAAACCAATGCGGCCAATCCCCGCCGAGCTGGCCCAGGGCCACATGCAGGAATTCGTGGCGCAGCGAGGCATTTCCATCCGATTCAGTGAGGGAACGTGCTTCGAGGACAACGATATTCTGCGCGGGATAGCTGTAGGCACGGTTCCAGTCGGGCGGTTTGTCCCCCGGCAGCGCCAGCGCGGCGAACTCCTGTCGTCCCAGACCGATGCGGATTTCCGTCGTCCCCGGCCAATCCCGGCCGAGCACCTGGCTGAAGTAGTCCCGGGTGGGCTCTATCTCGGTCGCCAGCTTGCGCGCGGCCCCCTCGGCGCTCGCGGTATAGAGGATGCGGAACCGGTGGGTGGTGATTTCCCCGGCGACGACGGCCGATTTGGCAAATCCCGCCGGGGACTTTGCGCCCGGATTGGCGGACATCGACTCGTGGTGGGGCGCGCTCTCGGCGGCGGACTGGCCCGGAGAACCGAGCACCAATCCCGTGAACGCCAACGTCAAAAGCAGTGACCGCATCAGGAGCGCCTCACTGCACAGTATCGACACCCGATTGCCAGATGCCAGGCAAGAATCGACTCCATCCGTCGATTCTGTCGCGCGCAGCGCACTGTTCAGCCGGGGGCCCGACCAACCACCGACGGGCTGAGAAGGGCGACCGGCGGCTATCGTTCCGAGCCGCCCGCCTTCTTCGGGGCGAGGAAGGAGACGTTGTCGTCGATTCGTTCCCACTCACCGTCGGCGGGGGTGGATTGACGAAATGCATCCAGCAGCTTGCTGTGGGCCTCGATGATGCCTTTGACCTGCGATTCGAACTGCACCCGTTGCCGCTTCAGCTCGTTGATGTCCTGGACCACCTGGACGAGCTTCTGGTGTGCGCTCTGGACGATCTTTTCCGCCTGGTGCTCTGCCTGGGTAAGAACGAAATCGGCTTCTTTCTTCGCATTGGCTTTGATCTCGCCCGACATCCGCTGGGCAGTGACCAACGTATCTTGTAGTACGCGTTCGCGATCCAGGTGGTGCTCGAGCTTCAACTGGATTTGGCTCAGCTCGTCCTTCATCGCCAGATTCGCCTTGACCAGCTCTTCAAACTCAGAGGCGACGAGCTCGAGGAATCCTTCGACTTCGGCTTTCCGGAACCCGCTGAAAGCCGATTCGAACCGCTTCTGCCGGATGTCGAGGGAGGTGATTTTCACTCGGCTCAGTATACGAGAAGGACGGGTGAAGCGCCTCTCGGCCGAAATTTTGCTCCTTGCGCCGAAGCGACTACAACGGTTGTAGCTTATGCGACATGTTTCCCAGGAGGGAAACCGATGAAAGGAATGCAGGCCGAAACCCCCCAGACCGCCGCGGCGCCCCTGGCGGTCGAGTGCACCCATTGTGGCGTTGCGATGAGCGAGCGTTCGGGAGTTGCAAGCCAGGTGCGCTACTTCCGCTGCCCGTCGTGCGGTCGCTGGTTTTCGAGCATGTATGCGGAGATCTTCCGGTCGGACGCAAAAATTCGTGTCCTGGGGGGCCGGCCGGCGGCTCTCAAGGACAGCAACTTCGACGCGGTAAAGCAACGGCTGGAGGAATGGTTGACGCAGTTGGAGAGCCAAGATCCGTATCGCGTGCTGGGGATATCCCCTCGCGACTCAGCAGAGAACGTCAAGAGTCGCTACCGTCAGCTCGCGCTGGAGCGACACCCGGATCGAGGCGGTTCCGTGGAGAGCATGAAGGAGCTGAACCTCGCCTATGGACGGATCGCAAGTCGCGAGGATCAGAATCCCCCGGCTCCGGAAAGAGGGCGGGTCGCCCCGTCGCCGCGGGCGGTGAGGAAAAGATAGCTCCAGAAGAGGGCGCCGAGCAGCAGCCCCAGTCCAATCTTCAGGGGTCCTGGGAAAAAATCACCCGGGCTGACAAATCCCTCGATCGCGCCGGTGAAGACGAGAAACGGCGCGCACCCCAGCACCAGCTTGACCGCCTCGATGCCGCGCTTTGTGAGATATTGGCGGCGCGGCAATTCCCCCGGATCGATTACCGCTTGCCCAACGATCAGCCCGGCGCCGCCCGCGATCACGATGATCGACAACTCCAGCGGACCATGTCCGCCGATGAAGGAGAAGAGGGGCATCGCCATCTGCTCCCGCACGCAAAGAGCGGCGAGTGCGCCGATCTGGATGCCATTGTTGACGAGGATGAAAATCGTCCCGGTTCCGGCGAGGATTCCAGAGGCGAATGCGAAAATGGTCACCGTCAAGTTGTTGGTAGCGATCGCCGAGGCGACCAGATTTGGAGGGGCGATCGAGAGAATGTCGTCCGTCCACATCCGCCTCTCCGCGATGAAACGGCGCATCTGAGCAGGCACCAGCAACTCCGCACCCCCGGGCTGAAGCAGAACCACCAACGCTCCGAGCAAAAGGCCAAGGATGAAAATCATCGCACTGCTCGCGATGAACTTCCGCTCGGCCCGAACCACCGTCGGAAAGCCCTTGGCGTAGAACTCGCGCACCGCCGCCCAGTACTGCCTCGGTGGCTGATAGATGGTGCCATAGGCCGAGGCGCAGAGCTGGTTGAGGAACCGATGAGCGTCGGTGCTGGGAAAAAACGATTGCGCGTATGCCAGATCGGTGGTTGCCCGTCGGTAGAGCGCGTCCAGCAGCTTGAGCTCAGCGAGCTTCAGCGCGCCGGAGCGCTGCTGCTTGAGCAGATGTCCCAGCCTCTCCCAGTCTCCTCGTCGCCGGGTGACGAAGGCATTCAGGGGCTCGGTCAAATCAGCCTCGCGCCTGTGCCCGAATTCTCAAGAAGGCTTCCGCAGCCTCCCCTGACGCGATGACGGTTTTGTATTCATCGTCCGAGAGAAAAGGGCCATAGCGCTTGACCAGCGCGGCACTGAGCCTGTTCCTCGCATCGCCAGTCAGTTCCCCGGTGCGGCTGAGGAAGCTCAGAATCAGCTCGACGTCCGCGGGCGAAAGTGGCTCCGCGGCCGCCGGCACGGAATAGGCGAAACCCACTTGAGGGGTCGGCCGCTCGTACTTGTCGAGGGCGATGCGTTCTTCCCGGACCAGAATGGTACCGGCCAAGAGGTCTCCCAAACGGCGATTCTCACGAGACAGAAGCATCACCAGCACTCCGGCCGCGTAGAAGAACGGCAAGAAATCGACGATTCGAACGAGGTTGCGCACCGCGCTTTGCAGGACCCCGACCGGAGATCCATTGTCGCTCACCACCCGGATCCTCAAAAGTCGCTTCCCCGGAGTTTGACCGCGCCCAAAAACCTCGCAGGCCGTCCAATAAAGCCACTGAGTCACGAAGGCGCCGATCACCGCCAGGGTCCTGCCCAAGCTCGAAAGACTGAGGAACATCCCTACAAAGTCGGAAGAGAGCAGTGAGAAAAGGAAGTAGGCGGTGACCCAAAAAAACAAGATCAACAGGGCGTCGAGCAGATAGGCGATGGAGCGCGAGCCAAGCCCGGCGATCGGCAGCGCCAGCGAAACCCGCTCGGGAGTGGCGACATCGAGCCTCGACGACCAGCGGGTCAGGATTTCCTCCGGCGATGCCCGAAAGATGGGATCAAGCGCTGACCGCGAGTATAGAGCGCTAATGCTCAGCGAGCACGATCGGCAGTCGGTTGCGCCATTTGGCCGCCGCCGGGCCGCGCGGCCGCTGCGCCTACCACGGAATGCACCGACTGCCCTTCGGCGCCCCAATCGCGACACAACAGCTCGCCCAGGGCAGCAACGTTCCGCTCCAGATTGAATTCGCGGAGGACTTTCTCCCGACCCGCTTTTGCCAGTCGCCGACCAAAAGAAGGATTCTCGTAGATTCTTAGAAGGGCGCTGGCGATCGCCGCGGAATCGCGCTGGGGTACAAGCAACCCGGTGCGTCCATCCTCCAGGAGCTCCGGGATTCCAGAGATCGACGTCGCGATCACCGGCAGCTCCGCCGCGAGAGCTTCCATCAGCGCCACCGGTATTCCTTCCTTCTTGCCGTACGGCGTCACGATGCTCGGAAGCACCATCACGTCGGCAGCGGACAAGACTTGGCTTACCCGATCCCGCGACTGCTGCCCGAGGAGCTTCACCGAGTCCGCCAGCTGCGCCCGGGCGATTTGGGACTCGATCGCGGGTCGATCCTCGCCTTCGCCGATGAGCAGACACTCGAACTTGATCCCCTCCCTGCGCAGCCGAGAGCAGGCCTCGATCAGATAGGGATGTCCTTTGTAGTCACGCAGACTGGCAACGCAGACGATGGTGAGCGGCTGATCTTTCGCGCGAGGTCGGCGAGAGCGCGGGAAGAAGACCTCCGGGTCGATACCGCAGCGAATCGTCACCGTTTTCTCGTTGGCGATGTTGCCGTAGAGTTGACCGAGGAGCTGGCGGTTGTAGTCAGATATGGTGACCACGAAGCTGGCGTCGCCGATCTTCTCCTCCAGCATCGGGCGCTCGATGTAGATGTCGTGCGCGTGAGCGGTGAAGCTGTAGCGAATCCCGGTGAGCTGACGGATCAAGTATGCCGCCAGGGTTGGATGGGTGGCCCAGTGCGCGTGCACGTGGTCGATCTTCTTGCCGATCATCCACCGCGCGAAGAGCGCGGCCTGTGCCACGACGTAGATCGCGTGCACCAGCCCTCGAGGGGACTTGCGGTTTCCCCGCAGCGCTTGCCACCAGGCGCGAAGGTAAGCGCGCGGGCGCCTCGACAACCAGAAGAGGTTCGCCCGAATCAGAGCAACTGAAAATAGGCGGCCGTAGTGCGTTCGCTTGACCAACCCTTCCGCTTCGCGATGCATGACCGACTCGCGCTGGCGCAAGAGCGAGAAGACTTCGACGTCGAGGCCGCGTCGTTGGAGCTCGATGATTTCGTAGAGGATGAATGTCTCGGTGATCGCGGGGAAGCGGGAAACGATGTAGGCGACCCTCTTCGCCTTTTTCGGGACCTCCAGCTTCAAGTCAGCCGGCTGAATGGAGACGGTCGCGGGCATTGCCACAATTGCTCAAGCGGCGGGTCGGCGTGCCAATGTCAATGAAGACCCGGTTTGGAATCCTGTCAGGTGGTCGTAAAGCTCGAGGTATGTCTCCGCCTCGGTTTGCAACGAATACTGGGCGATCACGTGTCGGCGCGCGTGGACACCCCAGCCATCCGCGAGCGCCGGATCGGCGGCGATGAGCAGTTTTTCGGAAAGGGAATGCGCATCGCCCGAGGGCACCAATCCGCCGGTCACCCCATCCTCAACCACATGACGCATTCCACCCACCGCGGTCGCCACGACCGGCAGGCCGCACGCCATCGCCTCGAGAAGGGAGATCGGCAACCCCTCGCTGCTCGAGGGCAGCACGAAAGCGTCCGCCGACCGAAGCACCGGGGCGACATCGGTGCATTCCCCGGTGAAGTGAACTGAATCGGCGATACCGAGCGATTCGGCCTTGGCCAACAGCGCCGTCAGTTCTTCACCCGAGCCCACGATCGCCAACTGGGCATCCGATCGATGCGCCCGCACCCGCGGCCAGGCCTGGAGGAGGTTGTCGAGGTTCTTTTCGGTTGCGAGGCGACCGGTGAAGACGACCAGGCATCCCTTCGGCAGCCCCAACGCGCGCCGAAAGGCTCCGCGCTCCTGGCGGGGAAGCGGCCGAAAATGGTCCGTATCAACGCCATTGGGAATCTCCCAGATTTTTTCCTCCCGGATCCCGACGCTTACGAGCTCGTCGCGAATTTCCTGGCAGATGCTCACGAATGCATCAGCGAACTTCACCGCGGCAGCCAGCCTTGCACGGCCAGTGAGTGGACGCTGTGCACGCAGGATTTCCACGTCCCCGATCGTTCCGGTGGCGTGAGGATTGACCACGAGTTTTTTCCCGATCAGCACCCGGGCGAGCAGCCCGATCGTCATCGGAGAGAGCATCTGTTGGGCGTGGGCGATGTCCCAGCGCCCCGGGTTACGCGCGAGAAACCGGCAACATTCGACGATGTAGCTGATGGCGCGGAACGCTGGACTGCCGCGGGTTGCTCCCAAGCGGTAGGTGGGCACCCCTTGAATCTCTTCATAGCGTGGCAACCCTGGGTGCGGACGTGTCAGCACGAATACGTCAATGCCGCGCGCCCTGAGCTTCTCGCTCAAATGCAGCGTGTGCGTCTGGATACCGCCCACAGACGGGTGAAAAATGCTGGCAATCATGGCTATGCCGTGGCGCATGACCCTCCGCGTCATCGCGGCCTCAACCGAAACCCCCGAATGGGTGGCAAGTGGAGCGGCGATTCGCAAGGGTGCCGGCGCCGGTCTTGCTGCTTGGGAGGCGTCTTCAGTTGCTTGCGAGACACTCCTTGCCGCTTGAGCCCTCGTATGGCGGCCATACGCCGACTGTCGAGCAAATCCCGCCTCGAGTAAGCTGATTCCATGCTCTCCGAGGAGTACGGACTGCACCGGGTCGTCCACCAGGAGGGCGTGTTACCGCAGCAGGCCGAGCGGCTAGACCCCTCTCTGCCCCTGCGCGAGACGGAGCTTTTGATCGACGTTGACAGCTTGAACATCGACGCGGCTTCCTGGGCACAGATCTGGCGCCAGGCGTCCGCGGATGTGCGGGAAGTCTCCAAGATCATCGCGGCCATTGTCCGCGCGCGTGGCAAGATGCACAACCCCGCCACCGGCTCGGGCGGGATGCTGATCGGTCGGGTCAGTCAGATTGGAGCTCGGCACCCGGCAAGCTCGCGGCTGCGTCCTGGGGACCGCATTGCGACCCTCGTCAGCCTGACGCTGACGCCGCTGTTCCTCGAGGAGATTAAAGCGATCGATCCGCTCACCGAACGCGTCGACGTTCGCGGCTACGCGATTCTCTTTGCGAGCGGCCAGTATGCCAAGCTTTCCGGCGACCTACCCGACCCCGTGGCGCTGGCGGTCTTGGACGTCTGCGGTGCCCCGGCGCAGGTGGCGAGGCTCGCCAAGCCGGGAATGCGGGTCATGGTTCTGGGGGCGGGCAAGAGCGGGACCCTTTCCCTCGCGCAGGCGAGGAAATCCCTCAGCGGCAAGGGCCAGATCATCGCCCTCGACATCTCGGCCCGCGCCCTCCAGACCCTGCGGGAGCTCGACTTCTGCGATGTCGCGATCGAGGCCGATGCAACCCGCGCGATGGAAGTGATGCAAAGGGTTTCCGATGCTACGGGAGGCGCTCTCTGCGACCTGGTGGTCAATTGCGCCTCGGCCGCGAACACCGAAATGTCCACCGTGCTGAGCACGGCAAAGAGCGGGGTGGCGCTGTTTTTCTCGATGACTACCCGCTTTACCGCGGCAACCTTGGGAGCCGAAGGAGTGGCAAAGGACGTCACCTTGTTGATGGGCAACGGATATCTGCCTGGTCATGCGGAGCTCGCCCTGGATCTCCTGCGCACCGATGATCGACTCCGGAGACTGTTTGAAGCTCGTTACGCTGCCCTCGCCCCCGCGGCCCCTTCGGCGTCCAATTCCGGAGCGCCGTGATGCCCGGGCGATTCGTCGACGATACCCAAATCGAATTTGCCCGGGAGCTGGCGCGGGAAACCACCCGGCCGGTGCTCGAGCTCATCCGCCGACACACCACCGTTTCCATCGAGCGAACGGTCTTGCGCTTGTTCGGTATCTCCGGGGCCGGAACCGGCGGAGTGCCTTTGGCCAATGTGATGGTGGATCGACTGCACCAGGCCGGCGTGCTCAACCGCGGTGCCGCGTACTGGTATGGACGGGCCTTCCACCTGGGTGCGCGAAGCCCGGCCGAGGCGGTGGAGCGGCTGATCGCCGTTCCCCTGCAAAAGCTGCCCGCTTTACCGCCGGAAACGGAAGCCAAGTTGCGCGAGGAGGTTCGCGCCGAAGCGCGGGCTTCGGTCGAAGATCTTCGCCACCGGATCAAGGCCCGCGACGGCCTTCGAAGCGAGCTGGGAATGCCGCCGCCCCCGCACAAGTATGTGATCGTGGCCACCGGCAACATCCACGATGATGTCGACCAGGCCCAGGCGGCTGCCCAAGCGGGAGCAGACGTGATCGCGGTGATCCGTTCAACCGCCCAGTCCCTGCTCGATTACGTCCCCCACGGAGCGACCACGGAAGGGTACGGGGGCACCTACGCCACCCAGGAAAATTTCCGCATCATGCGCGAAGCTCTGGATCTGGAGTCCCGGAAGTTGGGTCGCTACGTCCAGCTGACCAACTACTCGTCCGGCCTTTGCATGGCGGAAATCGCCTTCTGCGCCGCTTCCGAACGGCTCGACATGCTGCTCAACGATGCGATGTATGGAATTCTTTTCCGCGACATCAACATGCGGCGCACTTTCATCGACCAGTATTTCTCCCGGAGGATCTGCGCCCTCGCTGGAATCATCATCAATACCGGCGAAGACAATTACATCACCACCGCCGACGCCTATGAGAGTGCCCACACCGTGATCGCCAGTCAGTTCATCAACGAGTCGTTCGCCAAGGCGGCCGGGCTCCGCGATTGGCAGCTCGGCCTGGGCCACTCCTACGAGATTGATCCGGCGCGGCCGGAGACCCTTCTGCTCGAGCTCTCGCAGGCGATGCTGGTGCGCCGTTGCTTTCCCGACGCGCCCCTCAAGTACATGCCGCCGACGAAGCACAAGCAGACCGACATCTTTTTCTCGCATGCTTACGACGTCATGGCGGACCTGGTCGCGATCTGGACCCGTCAGGGGATCCAGTTGCTCGGGATGATGACCGAGGCGATGCATACCCCACTGCTGGCGGACCGCTACGTCGCTCTCAAGGCGGCAAGCTACATCCATCGCGCCGCGCGCGGCCTCGACCGCGAATTCGAGGTTCGCGAGGACGGAAAAATCAGTGAGCGCGCCCGCGCGGTTTTTCGCGCAGCGATCGAGCTGCTCGAGGAATGCCGCCAAGAGGGGTTGATCGCGGCGATCGGCAAAGGAAGGTTCGGCGACGTCAAGCGTTCCGAGCTGGCGGGCAAAGGTCTGGACGGAGTGCTCGAAAAATCGCCCGACTACTTCAATCCGTTGCTCGAGATCCTGGAGGCGATTTGATGTCCCGCCCAGCGCGTCAGATCATCCGCCCGTACGGCGATCGCCGCGACGATGGCGTGGTGCAGCTCTCCTTCACCTTCCCCATCCCCCTGACGGAGAAGGCCAAGGAGGCGGCGGCGCAGTTCGTCCGGAAGCTGGGCTTTTCCGACGTGAAGGTGGCAGCGGCAGAGCCCGCCGCGGACAATTACACGTTCTTCGTCGTCTATGCCCGAAGCACCGTGCAGCTCGACTACTCGGAAATAAGCGCTCCCGAGCCGATCCTCCGAAAGCTCGGCTTCGACGAGCTGAACGCGTCGATTGAAAAGGAGATCGGCCGGCGGGTGGTCGTCTTCGGAGCCTGCACCGGAACCGACACGCACACCGTTGGAATCGATGCGATCCTCAACATGAAGGGCTACGCCGGCGATTACGGCCTGGAGCGGTATCCGTGGTTCGAGGTGTACAACCTGGGTAGCCAGGTTCCCAACCAGGAGCTGATCCGCCGCGCGAGGGAAAAAAGCGCCGACGCGATCCTGGTGAGCCAGGTGGTCACGCAGCGGGATGTCCACGTGGAAAACACGCGCCAGTTCATCGATGCCGCCCAGCGAGCGGGCCTTCGTGGCGGGGTGCTCCTCTTGCTCGGAGGTCCGCGGGTGGACCATCGACTCGCGCTGGAGCTGGGATTCGATGCCGGGTTTGGACCCGGAACGAAGCCTTCCGATGTCGCGAATTTCATCGTTCACTCTTTGCTGAAGAAAACCGGCAAGGAGCCGCAAGGGCTTCACTACCCGGGAGAACCGCAGTGATTGCCAAAGCGATGCTGCGGCTGCGCTTGAGCGGCCAGGACGCGCACTACGGTGGCCAGCTGGTGGACGGCGCCCGGCTGCTCGCGCTTTTCGGCGATGTGGCGACCGAGCTGCTCATCCGCCACGACGGAGACGAGGGTCTGTTTCGCGCCTACGAGGCGGTGGAGTTTCTCGCCCCTGTCCATGCAGGAGACTTTCTGGAGATCGAGGGTGAGATTGTCCAGGTCGGCAACACCAGCCGCAAGATGCGGTTCGAAGCGAGAAAGGTGATTCAGCCGTTGCCGAAGGTTTCGGATAGCGCCGCCGAGCTGCTCGCCAAACCGGTGCTGGTTTGCCGAGCGACCGGCACTTGCGTCGTTCCCTTGCCGAAGCAGAGATTCAAGCCATGAGCGGTCCGCCGATGATCATCACCGCCGCGCTGGTGGGCGCGGAGACGACGCGGGAACAGACACCTTACCTTCCGATCACCGCCGAGCAGATCGGGGAGTCGGCAGCGCGTTGCCGGGAGGCCGGAGCGGCGATGGTTCACCTGCACGTTCGCAATCCGGACGGAACGCCGTCGCAGACCCCGGAGCTGTTCGCTGCCGCTATCCGGGAGGTTCGAGCGAGGTCTGACGTTTTGATCCAGACTTCCACCGGAGGCGCCGTCGGAATGGGCGTAGATGAGCGCTGCGGTCCTTTAACCCTCCGAGGCGCTGAAAAACCCGACATGGCAACGCTCACCACCGGGACGATCAATTTCGGTGATGAGGTCTTCTGGAATCCCCGCCCGCTCGTTCGCGACATTGCGCGAAGGATCAAGGCAGCCGGCATTCGGCCGGAGATCGAGTGTTTCGACGCGGGGATGATCGACGAAGCAAACAGTTTGGCCAGGGAGGGACTGATCGAGCTTCCTGCCCACTTCGATTTCGTCCTCGGAGTCCCCGGCGCCCTGGCGGCACGGCCGGAGGCGCTTGACTTCATGATTGCTTCGTTGCCGGACAAATGCACCTGGACCGTGGCGGGGGTGGGCCGGCACCAGCTTCTCTTTGTCGGCCTCGCGGCGGAGAGAGGTGGAAACGCGCGGGTGGGCCTGGAGGACAACATCTACCTTTCCAAGGGAGTCCTGGCGAAGGGCAACCACGAGTTGGTGGCCGAAGCGGCCAGGCGCGCGCGAGAGAAGGGAAGGGAGCCGGCCACGCCGGCGGAAGCGCGGTCACTGCTGAGCTTGTGAAGATGCCTTCAGGGGCAGACCGGTGATCTGCGCCGCTCGCCCGGCCAACTGGCGCAGTTGTCCATGGTGAGGTTCTCCCTCCACGATCGCGATCCGGCGTCCGTCGAGGTGGATGGCGACGAGGCGAAGATCCGCACCGAGCGAGCGAATGCTCGGATCGATTCCCAATCCCGTGAGCTCGCCGACGGCGAGACAGGTGAGCCGCGGAGAGCTCAACGATCCGATCCGCTGGATGCGGATGCGATCGGGGTTTGCTTCCACCCGGTCGCGCGCCCGGTAGCCGAGAAAATAGGCGATCGGCGTCAAGGCGAACGCGATCCAGGCGCCGCCAATGGCGATGCTCTTGATCCAGGACCATGGGGCAAGGTTGGCAAGCGCCAGCGCGAACAGGATTGAAAGGGTAAACAGATAAGCGAGCCAGGGCGCCAAGGCATAGAGAGCGCCGCGGCCACGGCGTGCTCGGGGCGCGGTTGCAAAGCAGAGCTCGCCCGGCGAGTCGCGCAGCACCTCGAAGAGCATCAGACGGGTGATATCTCCCGCCGGCGATACGGGCGCTCCACCTTCTTGTTTTTGGTTCTTCGGAGCGCGCGGGCGATCG
>WNEZ01007978.1_pt1 | contig 17241 bp, 14 predicted proteins | sample 5400521 | NCBI WGS metagenome assembly WNEZ01 (sample SAMN13153339, study PRJNA577476) | soil metagenome | isolation source: 120 cm saprolite under Douglas fir tree site 2 hole 1 replicate 1 | place: USA:California | collected 2015-04-18
CAAGGCACGCAAAAAACTGTCGCGCCAAATTCGTTTACTCTGTGCGTTGATGTAGCTGGCGTCGTAAACGATCGCGAGCGCGCCGGCAACTTGGTCCTTCTGGTGGAGAGGCAAAGCGTAGATATGGACGTAGGAATGATCAACATGAACAAACTGACTCAAACCTTTATTGTCCGCGACAGCTCGCGTTACCACCACCGGCGGATCCGGAATGCGGCGTGCTAGGCCGGGGGTTACAGCGACCGGAAGACCCTGCAGGTTATAGATGGCAACCCCGTCGAGATTGTGCCGATTGCCAAAGCGCTCAACGATGCGCTGCAGTTCCTTCTGGGAACCCTTCGCGAGATGGGGCTCGATATTTCCCGCAAGGCTTTCGGCGAACACCTCCGCCTTCGTTTCCAACTCTCTGGCGAGACCACGCTTCTCCGTCCGCACTTCGTAATAAGAAAATGCCAGGGATACAAGCGTAATCCCCACGATGAGCGATACGATTAAGCGAACACTCAGAAGGCGCACAATAGAACTCGTTTCTCTCCCTCGGCGTCATTGTCGGCACAGCCGCGAAAAACTACCTGCGATAATTTATTAACGCCGCCAGCCGCTTATCGAATGTGGCGCCTGCGATGGCCGTTCTGGTTGTTGTTTCATGACAGTTCGAGCAGCGACTGCGTTTTCCGTAGCGCCCCGACTTGAGCGCTTTTCTTGATGTGTTTCTTAACACTGCTCCTTGCGCAACTCCCGCCCCTAAGATGTTCTTAGCCGGCGCGGCGGTTACTTTAGCCGCTGCAAGGAACTAGGGGCATCCGGAAACCCCTGTAGTTCGTTACGGAATGAGCTGTATATGGCTGTACCGTCGGTTTCCACTTCATCTACTGGCTTTAACCGATTGTGACGTGAGCACTGTGGCATTAAGGATGGCAGAGTCGGAGAAATCTTGCAAGCAGGATAGGAGGGAGTTCGTCATGAAACAATTTCTTGTGTTGGTGCTCATTGGTCTAATGGCCTGGTCTCCATCTTTCGCCAAGGCCCAATATGATTCGCGCGTCCGGGAAGATGGTAGAGTCGTGCTTCCGACGGGCACGGAGATTGCAATTCGAACAAACGAGACCATTGACTCGAGGAATGCTCGAGTAGGGCAAACCTTCAATGCACAAGTCGCCCAGGATGTGCTCGGCTCATCTGGAGAAGTGCTGATTCCCAAAGGATCAGATGCCTCATTGATTCTTCGTGAACTCTCCAGCGGGGGGAAGACCGGAACTCCGGAGCTGGCGCTGGACCTTGATTCTATGACGGTTCAGGGACGCCGTTACACCGTCAGTACCACAGATCTGGAAAAACGCGGGAATCAAGGAATCGGAAAGAATCGCCGCACCGCTGAGATGGTTGGCGGTGGAGCGGCGTTGGGCACGCTTCTTGGTGCCATTGCCGGTGGCGGTAAAGGCGCTGTGATTGGCGCGGTTGCTGGCGCTGCTGCGGGCGGAACCGCACAGGTGCTGACCAAGGGCAAAGAAGTCAAAGTGCCCGCGGAGACCGTACTGAAATTCAAGCTGGACCAACCGTTGGATCTAAGATCTACAAGTTATTGATGAGCCGTCGATGTGGGCATAAAGGGGCCGTGCTAACGGCCTCTTTTTTGTATTCGCGAAAAGTGTCGAGGTGCCATTTGTTAGAAATGGGGTTTCCGGTTAAGAGTCGATGTGTCCTGTAGCTCCCCTTGGTCTCGCCTCGGCTGACGTTGGTTCATCTTTACAGGATTCAGGATAGGTTGGAACAAGTCCATGCTGCTCCAAATGTGCGCTGGGTGATGTAAGAGGGCACGCGATAAAAGTACACAGCGCGGGATTCTGGGGTTTTAACTGATGCCCAATTTAGTCGGGATCAGCGGCTCTCATCGCCTGCAGATGGTCGGTTCTCGCCCTGACCGGCAGAATTCGAGGACTGTGCGAAGACTATCAGCCGTTTTGGTGCCGGGCCGATATAATGAATGGGATAGCAGGTAATAAGCGTTAATTGGTTTCCCGGGAACGGCTTCAGAACAGATATTTCGCTTGGCTCCACAACTTTTGTGTCCGTGACCTGGTATTCATAAGTCTTACCCCCACGCTCGACGTAAATGGAATCGCCTCGCAACAACTCTCCCAAATGACGAAAAAACGTATCTCGGTGCCCTGCTAATACCGCGTTGCCGGTGTCTCCGGGACTGGCGGTGTTTGCGACGTGTCCCGGACCGACGAGGAGCGCTTTCCGCGACGTGCCCTCCACGACCACCGCGCTTAAATGGATCTTCGGAATAACCAGACGCACCAGGTCCGAACTTCCGGCTGTGTTCGCTGCCTGACTGAGGGTGGATTGTGATTGCAATTCACGGGCGAGCCGATTCTGCTCGATTAACATCCAGGCATATTCCAAGGAGACATAGCAGATCAGAAGTAGTCCTGCCAACGTGAGCAGAGAAGGCAGTATCCTGCGAAAATTTACGCCTGAGCAAGCCTCTCCCCTTGCGATTGCCGGTTCGGTTCCGGGCTCCATAATTGTCGGTTGCGGTCGACTGAAGAAATGCGCGAACTGCCAGAAGTCCGCTTTCGGCGAACTCTGGCAGTGCGCACTCGCTCCAGGGCGTCTAGGAGACATCGTTCAGCTGATCGTACTGGCTCCGCGTTTCACTCTTCTGGAGGCTGCGAGTCCTGCAGCCAACAAGCCTAAGCCGAGCAACCCAATCAAAGGTAGCTCAGACGCGGTCTGGGGCAGGTTGCCCTGATTGGCGGCAGCGGCCTTACCCCCTGAGGGCTCGGCCGCAGCACTTTGAGCGCTCTGATCACTGGTGGTTGCGCTGCTCGTCGCGCTCTGCGTGGATTGAGAGGCGGCTTGGCTGCTCATGCTAGGCGTAGCCGCGCTCTCACCGGTGGCAGGCGCCGGAGTAGTTGCGCTTGTGGCTGGAGTAGCAGTAGTCGCGCTGCTGCTCGGGGCGCTGGCGCTCGTGTCGGGCGTTGCAGTGCTCGCACTGCTACTCGTGCTTGCGCTGCTGCTAGGCGTAGTCGCGCTTGGTGAAGTCGCGCTTGCGCTCGATTGGCTCATCTCACTCGAACTGGTCGAGGTATTAGCTGCCGAGGAGGGGGGAGTAGTGGCTCCAGAGGTCCCGGTGGAACTTGAGCCGCAGTGATCCGAGATCATGGTTACGGAGCTCACTTGAAAGCTGTTCTCCGCCGCGCCCGAGCTGCCACTAGCGCTGTTGCTCGAGGTCGCGCCCGTGCTCGGATTGGTAGTACTAGAGCTGCTGCTGGTGCTAGGGGCATTCGGGTTGCTGCTGCTCGTCCAAGTCCCGGCGGCAACCATCTGGCCGCTCACCTGCACTTCATGTCCGACATGATTCTGGAGCTGATCGGTGCTTCCGACCAGCTTAATGGCATTTCCAGTGCTGGTTTGGGTCAGCGTGTAGTTTCCACTCGATCCGCTCAGACAGCCCTGGATTGTGTTGCCACTGGCCGTCGAGCTGGTTTCGCTCGAGCTAGATGGCGTCTGACTGGATGGTGGTGTCGATGGGGTTTGGCTGGATGGTGGATTCTGTGTCGACGGACTCTGACTGGTTTGCTCCGGCGACGAACTCTGAGTCGACGGACTCTGGCTTGTCTGATCCGAAGACGGATTCTGACTAGAGGGTGTCTGGGCATAGACAAACGCTGTAGCCAGCAGTAAGACAGATAGCAATAGTAGAACTTTTTTCATCCTCTTCCTCCGATTTCCTTCCTCCGGAATTTGTCCTGCCTGGTTAGTAGTTGTTGTCTGTTTTTTCCCAAATTCAGGTACAGGTTCGGCCTTCGGACTTGCTCGTTATACCCTTCAACCAATTGAGTCTAGGCTTGCAATCAAGTTCCGTGAATCCGGTACAGCCCTTAGCCCATAGGGGGAAATCATGTACGCGAACCGCGAAGCTTCCCTGGACCGTCGAGACCTAGCCACGCCTGCCGAACGAGATTTCCTCTGAAATCATGCCCAGAGGTGCGAAAATGGGCATTCTTTCGGCATGAACTCTAGACCAAGGAAAGATCGGTGTCCTCACAGGACGCGGGGTGGAACCCATCGCTGAAGCCTGCCGTCACGGGATTCGACTCTCGCTCGGCACCTCCACAACGTGAACAATATTGTTCCGAACGGCAAACAGCACGAGTTCGCTAATGGAACGTAAGTTCAGTTTGCGCATGATGTTGGAGCGATGGGTTTAGGCCGTCTTCACACTCAGACGCAAGGTCACAGCAACTTCCTTTGTGCTCCTTCCTTCCGCCAGCAGTTGTACGATTTCGCGTTCTCGGGGCGTGAGGAGCTCCCGAATACCTCCTTCATCAGCTAGCCGTGGCTTGCCCTTCAAGAAGGTCTCCAGGACCACCTCCGCTACCTTTGAAGTGAAGAACGTCTTCTGCCGCTCCAAAGCTTCAATCGCAGCCACGAGATCCCGACCCGCATCGGACTTCAATAAAAACCCGCGGGCTCCCGCCTCCAATACTTCGCGCACTACCTGTTGCGATTCATGCATGGTGAGAATCAGCACTCGCGATTGAGGAACGCTTCGAAGAATCTGGTGCGTGGCTTCCAAGCCGTTCAGGTTCGGCATACCAATATCGAGAACCACGACATCGGGCCTGAACTGCAGAGCCTTTTCTACCGCCTCTCGCCCATCGCAAGCCTCTGCGCAGACTGCCCATCCACCATGGCCTTCGATCAAGGCACGCACGCCATGACGAACTACTTCATGATCATCGGCTACCAGGATACGAAGATTGGACAAAATTGGCTTTCCTTCCGGACGCAGAGCTGTCGGTGCCGTGGTCCCCCGATTATTTCAGTGGACCGCAAGCCGACGCGCACGTGCGCACGGCGTTCCTTGACCAATATCGGCCCGATGAGTGTTAGTCAGTGAGGGTTAAATGTGGCAAGCCGTACTTGAGAGTCCAGCCCGTTGAGTCGGTCGTCAATCCTGTAGCATAGAGGTTGCCAAAATGCAAATAGCTGAGGCTCTTCAGGTTTCACACATTCTCCACAACCGGAATGTGCACCTTTTACATACCGCCGAGGCCAGTGAGGAATCATGGATCGGGGTCGGTATATTTCCGGCTTGCACCCGAACCGAAGATGAAAACGCAAGCAATCTAGGGGGTACGGCTGGATGTACTGTCGAAAACCCCGTACTGAAGCGCTTCCTGGAGAGTTTCTTCGTTGCTGCTCGACGGAATCAGCACTAGCGCAGCGAGTGGTCGGCTGGATAAGTCTGGCCACACCCACCGCGTGTTCACCGCGTCTGTCTTAAAGGGCGGGAGGCGGGCGTCGAGAGATCATCTTACATTCCCGGCGCCTGCCCGGGATGGTTGGTGTACTAGGAGTGCATCTCTCGCGACATTACAGGTTGCCCGGAACAGGTACAATCCCTCCCCAACTGTAGGTTGATGACAAAATCACCTTAGCTCCTGCCCTGTTATTAGCTCCTGCCCTCTTATTTTTGTCCCTAAACGCCCGAAGCCGCGCCGCTGAATCGCTGTTTTCGGAATTCGAATCAAAATCGGATACATTACGGAGGTGGGATATCAACCTATCATCGATTACGGAATTGTGGGCGATCTGCAGACCGCCGCGTTGATCGGTAAGGACGGATCGGTCGACTGGCTCTGTCTTCCGAGATTCGACTCGCCCAGCGTGTTCGCCGCTATTTTGGATGATCTCAAAGGCGGCCGTTTCAAGATCGCTCCCGCGGCGAACGCCGCTAAATGCGAACAACTTTACAAGCCTGGCACGAATATCCTGGTTACCCGTTTCTTCACTCCAGAGGGCATAGGCGAGATACTCGACTTTATGCCGATGCGCCCTGAGGTCGGGTCCCGGGAGCCATCCCGTCTTATTCGCTGCGTGCGAGCAGTCAGCGGAGCCTTATCGTTTCGGCTGGAATGCACCCCCGGATTTAATTATGCTCGCGACACTCATCGAACCCACGTTGTATCCGGTGGCGCACTTTTTCATTCGTCGGAACTCAGTCTCGGCCTTATATCGCCGGTTCCGTTTCAGCCTATGGACCGCGGTGTTGAGGCGACATTTTCGATCCAAGAATCTGAGACTGTGACGTTCGTTCTGCGCCCAATGCTGAACGGTTCCGAAAAGATCACCGCTGCTTCCGAAGTCGAGATGGATGAAGTGTTGGAGGAAACGGCACAGTATTGGCAACGCTGGATTGCGAAGTGCAGCTACGCAGGTCGCTGGCGGGAGATGGTACATCGGTCCGCGCTACTGCTGGAATTGCTCACCTATGAACCTACAGGAGCCATCGTTGCCGCGCCTACGTGCAGTCTTCCGGAACTGATTGGAGGCGCGCGGAACTGGGATTATCGCTACAACTGGGTTCGAGACGCCGCATTCACAATTTACGGCTTGCTTCGCATAGGTCTGACGGATGAAGCTTCTCGATTCATGACGTGGATGGAGGAACGATGCGGCGAACTCGCAGAGAACGGCGGCCTACAGACCGTGTATGCCATCGATGGCCGCAGTGACCTGCACGAGGAAACCCTGGATCACCTGCAAGGCTACTGCGCCTTACCAGCAGTTGCAACTCGACATATACGGTGCGCTGGTCGATGCCGTGTATCTGTACAACAAGTATGGGGCGCCGATTTCCTCCGAACTGTGGCGGGATCTTCGGAGATTGATCGATTGGGTTTGCGACTACTGGCAACATCCGGATCAGGGAATCTGGGAAATTCGCGGAGAACCCCGGCAGCATGTGCACTCTAAACTGATGTGCTGGGTGGCACTGGATCGTGGGTTACGGCTCGCCGAAAAACGTTCCTTTCCGACAGATCGGAGCCGCTGGCTCAAATGCCGTGACCAGATTTATGAAGAGATTCTCACCAAGGGGTGGAACGAGGAACGGCAGGCGTTCGTCCAGAGTTATGGAAGTTCGTCACTGGACGCATCTGTCCTAATGATGCCACTGGTCTTTTTCATGTCTCCTACAGATCCGATGATGGTGAAAACGGTAGACGCAATCAGTAAATCGGTGAGCAAAGGGGGGCTGCTGAGGGACGGCAGAGTTTTCCGCTACGACCCATCTATCCCTGGCGACGGACTGCCACCCGGCGAAGGTACTTTCAACATGTGCACGTTCTGGCTGGTGGAGGCCCTGACTCGCATGGGCCGCCTCGATGAAGCACAGTGGCTGTTTGAAAAAATGTTGGCGCGCGCTAACCATCTCGGGCTTTATTCAGAGGAAACCGGACCCTGTGGTGAAGCGTTGGGAAATTTTCCCCAAGCATTCACTCACATGGGACTGATCAGCGCCGCATTCAACCTCGATCGCGCCCTGGGCACGTCCCAAGATCGCAAGATCATAAGTTGAATCCTGAAGTAGTCGAGGGCTCATTCTGAGCGCGTGCCCTCAACTACACGCAACCATAGCCGTCATAGCCACGGAACGGGGACACAGGGAGGAGTAAATTCTTTCCGATCCAGCAGTAGACGTGTTGAAGCCATCCGGTACACCCCGTAATGAAGCAGAGTATCTCCTGTATTCCTAGATCTGCCGGCCACCTCGGCTTGCACTGGGAACACGGCGCACTTGCAGCCGTCGCAGGGAGGAAATCATGTTCACGTCAACAAGCCTGCGGCCACTTTTGCGACAGCCGAACGAAGAAGTGCAAAACTCTCGACCAATTTTTCCCAGCGAACGGTGGTTTCGAAAGCCTAGGACGCTTGTATCTGCATTGAGCCGACTTTTAAGACCGGGCGAAGAAATGAACGGCAAATTGTTGCGGTCTCGCAGTCCAACTGCAGCATTTTTTTGCTCTCGTAAGTAGCGGGATACGCAGCCCTGAGACCTGCGGGGCTAAGCTAATAGCTCTCTTACATTTGAAGCTGACTCCCGGTACAGCAACTTTACTCCTCTATTACGGATAAGACCCGATGGAGAACTCTCCAGCCTCAAATTACACTCGCAAGCAACTGATCTCACGTGCTCTCAAAGGCGATCAAGATGCTTTTGCAGAACTTTTTGAAGCACACAAAAACCACGTTTACTCTCTCTGTTTGCGTATGACCAGTAACGCGGCCGAGGCCGAGGACCTTACTCAGGATGCGTTCATTCAGGTCTTCCGGAAGCTCGCCACATTCCGCGGTGATTCAGCATTCTCCACATGGATCTATCGTGTGGCAATGAACACCGCACTGATGCACTTTCGGAAGAAAGCCCTGCGTCAGGTTTCGCTCGATGAACGCACCGACGCTCCAAAAGTGAAGATCGATCTCTGCCAGGATGACGGTCGCCTCAGGGGCACTGTCGACCGGATCGCGTTGATCCGTGCAATTGGCGAGCTCCCGCAAGGCTACCGCAGCATCTTTCTCCTGCACGATGTGGAAGGCTACGGGCATCAAGAAATCGCACGACTGTTGCATTGCTCCGTCGGCAATTCCAAGTCGCAACTTCACAAAGCGCGACTGAAAATTCGCGAATCCCTTTTGGCAAAGGCCAGAGTTCCTGAACCTGAGTTGGCGGTCGAACCCGCTGTAACCCGAGTCGTCCGGACAGCGCGGGTTTCCGAGGCACCTGCGGAAGAGCATCGCGGCCGGGCAAAGAGATTGTCCATCGGCAGCTTTTTGAACAAGGAAGCCGTCGCGTGAGACGTTGAGGATCTGGGGTACGCGAGAAAGGGGGCTGGGGACAGCCGCTATTCTGGTCGTAGACGGGGCGAACCGGCGTTGCCATTCGAATGAAGCAGGAGTCCGTGAAGTATTTGCAGCGTCGGGCCAATCTCTGTTCTCGCTGACACTGGCGCTTTACAAGGACTCGGAATTTTCGCCGCCCGCATTCCGCAATCTCACCTCGTACAGTGATCTGGAGACATGTGGTCTGCGGCAAAAAGACGCGGCTTGGAAACTTACGCGCAGCTCGACGTCCTGCAGTTCCACCGTGAAAAAAGCGAGCTGGTCACTTCTGTTTACGGCCCTCAAAGTTACTACACCCTACCGTTTGATCTTACGCACACATCGCGATGGGCCGCGGTACTCCGCAATGTACGGAATGCAGATCCTTTCCCGGGGCGGCGTGCCAATCGAATACAAGCTCACCAGCAGCGACCAGGGAAGACTGGTGGGACTGCCCCTCCCGACCGCTAGGACGTCGGCCCACAAAAGTGTAGGCGCCGAATACGGATGGGCTCGGCGCCTACTACCTGCTTCGCTTTGGGGAAGATCGATCTCAATACGAATTTATCTATTCCCCGGCGATGACACTATCGGGCCAATCCTGTAGGTCAATCTGGGAATCGCTGTAGATGTACTAAGTCGACGCTCAGTAAACCAGCCTTACGTTATGCGCTGTGACTGACCAGGCCAAACTAGGTAGCGTGATTGCAGCCCCTTCGGCTTTCCAGCCACTAACGCGCTTTCCGTCGACCGTCAGCTCACGGACCAAAGCGTTACCGCCATAGACCACCACCTGCATATCCTTGAACCAGGACCGATAGGGTCCCTGCGGAGCCGACATCTTCACATCGAGATGATCTGGCGTCGCTTCGCATGTAAAGTGCACGCGCAGGAATTGTCCGCGCTGATACGCGAGCGTATTGCCATCATCCGCATACAGATCACCGTGACAGTCCGGTCCGGCATACACGCGCAATTCAAGCGGCCCGCGTGGACTTTCGTCCACGTTCTGCACAACCGGCTGTTGCGGGAGAATGGTTCCAGCGCGCACGTAAACCGGAAGCGTATCCAGCGGGGGATCAACGTGGATCACTTTGCCACCAGGGATTTTTTCTCCCGTCCAATAGTTGTACCAGTCTCCTTTGGGCAGCGCGACGTCGTAAGCCGTCACGAACTCCCAAGTCTTTGGCGCGACCAACAAGCTATCGCCGAACATGTACTCGTCATCATTGCTGGCGAGAGCGGGATCGCTCGGGGATTCGAGGAACATGGGCCGCATCAGCGGAATACCGGTGCGAGACGTCTCCTCCATGCTGGTGTAGATGTAAGGTAACAAACGATACCGTGTCTCGATATACTTTTTTCGAATTGCTTCGTGTTCGGGGCCATCCACCCACGGTTCGCGATTGCGACTCCCCTTCGTGGCGTGATTGCGATAGATGGGGTTGAACGCGCCCAGTTCCATCCAGCGCGTGAGCAATTCCGGAGTGGAACTTCCATTGAAGCCGCCAATATCGTCGCCCACGAATGCGTAGCCTGATAGCCCGAGGTTAAGCAGTTCCGGAATCGAAATTCGCATGTGATTCCACGTGCTGCTGTTGTCGCCAGTCCACGTGGCGGCGTAGCGCTCGGCTCCGGCAAATGCGGCACGTGTGAGCACAAATGGGCGTAGATCGGGCTCAAGACGAAGCATGCCCTCGTAAGTTGCGCGTGCATTCTCCATGCCGAAGACGTTGTGTATCTCGCGATGGTCGGTTTTACGGCCCTCGACGCTGTGTACGGTATCCAGCGGCATGGTCTTGTCGGGGCGCTCGAATATCGCGGGCTCGTTCATATCGTTCCAGAAGCCGCGAATGCCCGTTTTCACAAAATCGGCATACAGCGTGCCCCACCACCGGCGCACCTCTGCACGCGTGAAATCCGGGAAAACGCTGTCGCCCGGCCATACCTTTCCAACGTACACGGACCCGTCTGGATTCTTGACGAAGTAATCGTGCCGCAACCCTTCATCGTACGGTTTGTACCCGGGCAGCTTCGCCAGGTGCAAATCGGTGATGGTGACGATCTTGAATCCTTCACTCCTCAAGTCCTTCACCATCCCTTCAAAGTTGGGGAACCGTTGGCTATCAACGGTGAAAGGACGATTGTTCTGCTGATAATCGATATCGAGATAAATGACATCGGCCGGAATCTTGCGTTTGCGGAACTCACTCGCAATTTCGCGAACCCGGGCCTCGGGATAATAGCTGTAGCGGCACTGCTGATATCCCAGTGAGAAGAGCGGTGGCAGTGGGCTCCGTCCAACCAGAGTCGTGAAATCCTGAATCACGCGCTTCGGATCGGGTCCATAGAAAAAGTAATAATCCAGTTCGCCACCGTCCGCCCCGAAGGAATAGAAGTCGCGAGACTCCTTACCGAAATCAAAATTGGTGCGGTAGGTATTATCCAGAAATATGCCGTAAGCAGCCCCATGCCGCATCGCCAAGAGAAAGGGTATGCTCTTGTAGAGTGGATCAGTAGACTCCTGCCAGCCGAACGCATCCGTGTTCCACATGGTAAAGGCCAGATTGCGATGATCGAGTGGCCCCGTTTTATCTCCCAGCCCAAAATAATGTTCGTCCTCCTGCATGGACTTCCACACTCGAAATGCATCGCCATCGAAGGAGACGGGATAACCGGGCTGATCTTGCGAGATGACTTGCCCAGAAGGATCGACGAAGACGATGCGCAGTGGCGACTTGAAGATCCTCACCTGCATGGCGCCCGTGCTGATAAGAATGCTGTTTTGTAACTGTTCAACTTGCACTTTACGCGATTGCGAAAACGCGTTCGGCAGGACAGCGAACGAATGTTCTGGCAAGAAACTTCCCCTGTTAGAGTAGCGAACCCGTACCACGTTGGGAGCGAATGCCAGCACACGCAGGCGGCCCTGCCCTACCGTGAGTTCGACTCCCCGCGGCAGATTCGTAACCGCAGAGACATTTCCCAGGGGTTGCCATCCGGAATCGGCCAGCAGCCCTTGAGGTAAAGACAACAGGCACAGCGCGACTACTCTTTTCAATACGCTCATACGCCTCCATCGCAATCGACTGGGATGATAATCGAAGTCGCAGGCCGAGGCTCACCGTTTGCCGATGGCAAAATCCAGCTCACCGTTTCAGAGCTTTTCAGAGCCCGGCACATCGCCCAGCGGAACCTAAACGCCAGCTCCCGCTGAACCCGGCGAATCCGTTACCTGGTAGGTGCGCGGAACCCTTGCTGGTTGTGCCAATCGTCCCCTCGGAAGGCACCGGCTTCACAATACGGCCTTCAGCCCGCACGCTTTCCATTTACTCGGTGCGCTGAATCGCCTATGATGCTCGATTTACTGCAACCCGGAAGAACAAAGACTAAGACGAAACCGAGACACCCATGAATCATGCTGCCGCCATTACGCATCGTACCCTTGCGCCGGTGGATCTGGTTATCATCGGAATCTACTTTCTCGTTGTATTTGCGATCGGCTTTTATTTTGCTCGCAAGGAACGTACCTCTACCGACTACTTTCTAGCCAGCCGCAATATTGGCTGGTTTGCAATTGGCGCATCTCTCTTCGTGTCCAATATTTCCACCGAGCATTTCATCGGGCTTGCCGGTTCGGGAGCGACCTCGGGACTGGCGGTCGGACACTTCGAATGGCTCGCCTGCATGATTCTCCTCATCCTCGGCTGGGTGTTCGTGCCCTTCTATCTGCGCTCCAACGTTTTCACCATGCCCGAATTTCTGGAGCGCCGCTTCAATCGCAATTGCGCGGTCTACTTGGCCAGCATCTCCATCATTGCTTACGTATTCACCAAGATTTCGGTTCACCTCTACGCCGCGGCCGTGGTGTTGGAAAGAGTGGTCGGCTGGAGTCCGTTAACAGCCGCCGTTGTTCTGGTCGTCGCAACCGGCATTTACACCATCGCCGGCGGACTGGCTGCGGTGATTTACACCGACCTGGTACAGACCCTTATTTTGATTGCAGGTGCGGTGATTCTTACCTTCGTTGGCCTGGACCGCGTGGGAGGATTCGCAGGCCTGCGCGCGGCAGTTCCCACTAATTACTTTCACATGATCAAGCCGATGACGGATTCGGAGTTTCCCTGGACCGGCATCTTCTTCGGAGCTCCAATCCTCGGCATTTGGTACTGGTGTACAGACCAGGTCATCGTGCAGCGTGTTCTTTCTGCCCGTGATGAAGGGCACGCTAAGGCGGGCACAATTTTCGCCGGCTTCCTTAAAATCCTTCCCGTATTCATGCTCGTTCTGCCCGGATTGATCGCGTTTGCCCTCTATCGAGAAATGTTCAAAATCGGAGCGAACGGTCAGGTGCTCAATGGTGACATCGCCTATCCCACTTTAGTTATTAATTTGTTGCCGACCGGCCTCGTCGGACTCATGATTGCCGCTCTGCTAGCCGCTTTGATGGGTGCAATGAGCTCAGTATTCAACTCAGCTTCCACCTTAGTCACGCTCGATTTTTATAAAAAGATAAGACCCGAGGCCACGGAGCGCCAACTCGTCGGTTTCGGCCGGGTAATGACGGGCGTCATGGTACTGCTGGGGTTGGCGTGGGTTCCATTCATTCACCTGATCAGCAGCCAGCTCTATATCTATCTGCAGAGCGTGCAAGCGTACATTAGTCCGCCGATCGCCTCATGTTTCATATTAGGCATCCTGTGGACGCGTCTCAACGGCGCTGGAGCCCTCAGTTCTCTGCTTACAGGATTCGTGATGGGCACTGTGCGCTTTGTTCTTGAGATCTCGGACCGCGCCGCCGGTCGGCGCTACACCTCACCCGCGATCCGCTGGCTGGTAGATATGAACTTCTTGCATTACGCCATCTTTATGTTTGTGGTCTGCTCGCTGGTCCTCATCGTTGTCAGCTTGATGACACCTGCACCGGAACGGCGCAAACTGGCAGGACTTACTTTTGCGACTGTCGACGAGAAAATGGACACCGTCGCCGTGCCGACCCCCGACGTCAAGCCGGCCAAAGAGACGGCACTCGAGCACACGATCAATATCTTCTTCACCGCGGCGCTGGTGGCAACCGTAGTCGGCCTCTGGATCTATTTCCGCTGACGGGAAAACGGGTGTACGGAGCTACCGCCGTTGCCTACTTGCCGCTGCTCGCAGGCTGCTTCTGCAACACATCGAGCGCGGTCAACACTTCCTGGCTGTGTTTATTGGGGTCGACACTGGTGTATGCCCGCGCAATCTTGCCTTGCGGATCAATGATGAAGGTGTGCCGGGAAGCGAATTTCACCAACAGCAGATTCGTCAGCGAACCATAATCGCTCGAGACCTTGTGGTCGGTGTCAGCAAGCAGCTTGAAATTCAATCCCTCTTTGGCGCAGAACTTCTTGTGTGAATCGGCGCTGTCCACGCTCACTCCAAGCACAACGGCACTTTTCTGCGCGTACTGGGCCTGATCCCGCTGGAAGTTGTGGGCTTCAATCGTGCACCCACTGGTAAAGTCTTTCGGATAGAAGTAGAGCACCACCCATTTTCCGCGGTAGTCCTTGAGACTGACTGGAGTGCTCTCTTGTCAGGGCAGAGTGAAATCCGGCGCCATACTGCCTACCGAAGGCGCGGAACTGCCAAATAGCAATATCGGACTCACGCCAATTGTCAGTACGGTGACCGCCACCATGATCAGGTGTCGTAGCATGAAAGCCTCCTGCCGGAAGCACCGGGATAGATTAAGCCAGACCGGACTCGGCTGCTCTCTTTTTGCAGAAGGTAAAGGAACCGTCGCGTCGCCGCAGCCATTCTCCAGCTCGAAGCAATTTCGGCTTATTCAATTTGTGAGCGCCCCGCAATCCCTCTCGGAATGCGACCCAACGAATGCCGAGGTGGCCAGCAAAATTCCACGTAATTGAATATCATGGAATGTTTAGCATTCAAAGGATGGTGAAATCAGGTGGCGGAGACTCAGACGAATGGCCTGGAGGTACTCGAAACTCGAGAGTGGCTCGACTCGCTGGATTATGTTCTGTCGAAGGGCGGTCCGGACCGGGCAGGAAGGCTGCTGCAGCAATTAGCTCTGCACGCCCGGCACGCCGCTGGCGTAAACCTGCCTTTCACCGCGACCACTCCTTATCAGAACACGATCCCGCTCCGGCAACAGCCCCCTTTTCCAGGTAGCCAGGAGATGGAACGCCGCATCAAGAGCCTGGTCCGCTGGAATGCTCTAGCCATGGTGGTGCGGGCCAACAAGATTCAGGAAGGCATTGGCGGCCACATCTCCACCTACGCCTCGGCGGCCACCCTATATGAAGTAGCATTCAATCATTTCCTGCGGGCCCGGACCGAGGCCGGCGACCGCGATATCGTTTATTTCCAGGGCCATGCGGCGCCGGGGATGTACGCTCGCGCCTATCTCGAAGGCCGCATCCCGACGCAGAAGCTGGAGAATTTTCGCCGCGAATTGAAGCCCGGCGGCGGCCTGTCGTCGTATCCGCACCCTTGGCTCATGCCAGACTTCTGGGAGTTCCCCACTGTTTCCATGGGACTCGGCCCCATCCAGGCGATCTACCACGCCCGCTTCATCAGGTATCTTGAGAACCGCGGCCTCAAGCAGTCCAGAGGTGGCAAGGTCTGGGCTTTCCTCGGCGACGGTGAGATGGACGAGCCGGAGTCGCTAGGCTCCATCACGCTGGCTTCCCGCGAGCGACTCGACAACCTGATTTTCGTGGTCAACTGCAACCTGCAGCGCCTCGATGGTCCCGTGCGCGGCAACGGAAAAATTATCCAGGAACTGGAAGCTATCTTCCGCGGCGCCGGCTGGAACGTCATCAAGGTAATCTGGGGCAGTGACTGGGACAGTCTGATTCAGAGTGACCGCGACGGCCTGCTGGTGCGGCGCATGGGCGAGATCACCGACGGTCAATACCAAAAATATTTCGTCGAGAGTGGCGCCTACTTCCGCCAGAACTTTTTCGGCACCGACCCGCGCCTTCTAAAAATGGTCGAGCATCTCTCGGACGAGCAACTCGCGCGCATGCGTCTGGGCGGTCACGACCCGATCAAGGTCCATGCGGCATACAAAGGTGCGTTCGAGCACACGGGCTCGCCGACCATCATCTTGGCCAAGACCATCAAAGGTTATGGTCTCGGCGAAGCTGGCGAAGGCAAGAACATCACTCATCAGCAGAAGAAGTTGAACGACGAAGAACTGCGCTTGTTCCGTTCACGCTTTGGTATCCCCATTCCGGACGACGAGCTCCACGAAGCGCCTTTTTACCGGCCCTCCGACGACAGCGCCGAAATCAGATACATGCAGGACCGTCGTAAGCAACTCGGCGGCTATCTACCCGAGCGCAAGGTTCGCGCCACTCCGCTGAAACCGATTGCGGAATTCCATTTTGAGGAGTTCTATAAGGGCACCGACGGTCGCGAAGTTTCCACCACCATGGTCTTCGTCCGCCTGCTCTCCAAGCTCTTGCGCGATCCGGAAATCGGTAAACTGATCGTCCCTATCATCCCCGATGAAGCCCGCACCTTCGGCATGGAAGCGCTTTTCCGGCAAGTCGGCATTTACTCGAGTGTCGGCCAGCTCTACGAGCCCGTCGATATGGACACCCTGCTCTATTACAAGGAAGCCAAGGACGGCCAGATTCTCGAAGAAGGCATTACCGAAGCTGGTTCGATGTGCTCGTTCATCGCAGCGGGTACGGCCTACGCCAATCACGGCATAAATGCGATCCCATTCTTTATTTATTACTCCATGTTTGGTTTCCAGCGGATCGGTGACTTGATCTGGGCCGCAGCCGACATGCGTTGTCGCGGTTTCTTGCTCGGTGGCACTGCGGGGCGGACCACTCTTGCCGGCGAAGGCCTGCAACACCAGGATGGCCACAGTCACGTGCTGATGTTGGCAGTGCCCAACCTTTTGGCTTATGACCCCGCATTCGCATATGAGATCGCCATCATCATCCAGGACGGCATCAAGCGCATGTACGTGGACCAGGAGTCCGTCTTTTATTACCTGACCGTCACCAACGAACCATTGCCCATGCCGGAAATGCCCGCCGGCCAGAACGTGCGCGAGGGCATTCTGAAAGGCATTTATCGCTTCAAGGCTTCCGTAAAGAAAAATGCCAAATTGAATGCTCAACTGTTCGGCAGCGGAACCATCATGTACGAAGTTCTTAAAGCACAGCAGATTTTGCAAGAGAAATACGGCGTTGCCGCGGACGTCTGGAGCGTAACCAGTTATAAGCAGCTATATCGTGATGCTCACGATTGCGAGCGCTGGAATATGCTGCATCCAGGCGCGACCCCGAAAATCCCCTATGTCACTCAGGCCCTGAAGGATGCACCCGGCGTCTTTGTTGCGGCATCCGATTACATGAAAGTTTTGCCTGAGAGCATTGCGCAGTGGATACCGGGCAGGCTGGTTTCACTAGGAACCGACGGCTTCGGGCGGAGCGAGAATCGCGCTTCACTCCGCGACTTCTTCGAAGTGGATGCGAAGCACATTGTGCTGGCAACTTTAACGGCCCTCCAACGTGAGCGGCAGATGAACCAAGAAGTCGT
>WNEZ01002118.1_pt1 | contig 17234 bp, 17 predicted proteins | sample 5400521 | NCBI WGS metagenome assembly WNEZ01 (sample SAMN13153339, study PRJNA577476) | soil metagenome | isolation source: 120 cm saprolite under Douglas fir tree site 2 hole 1 replicate 1 | place: USA:California | collected 2015-04-18
CGTCGTTGGCGAACACAAGCCGATGAACGACGAACTCGCCGGCTACTGCGGTAAAACCATTACCCTGAAAGGCAAGATGGCCGATCGCGGCGGCATTGCGATGATCGAGAACGCCGAGATCGTTAAGAAATAGCGATCACCACTGGTGGGGCAAGACTCTGTCGAGCCGACGAAAATGCGGAAGCAGAGTTCGTCGGCTACGTAGAGCGTCGCGCCAGCAGCACATCCGGCTTCGCTCGTCAATCGACTGCAGCCGTCAGGCACACTGCCGAAGTTCCATTCATTAACGGCGCACAGCACCGTGGCCGCAATTGGCATTTCAAAACGAGCGCCGTGTTCTTAGCGCGATCACTTCCCGCAACATCCGCAAGCTATCCTGCAAAAAGCGCACCTTGCTTCCTTCCGCATCGTTCCAGCGCACGGGAATCTCACAGATGCGCCACCTTGCTTCCTTCCGCATCGTTCCAGCGCACGGGAATCTCACAGATGCGCAATCCGGCGCGCTGCGCGAGATAAAGCAGCTCGACGTCAAAGGCGAAGCCATCGATACGTGCGGCTTCGAAAATGGGGCGGCAGACATCGACGCGAAATGCTTTGAAACCACATTGCGTGTCCCAAAACGGCAGGCCGGTGGCGAGTCGCACAAGAAGATTGAAGATGCGGCCAGCCTGTTCACGCCGCCAGGGTTGGTGCTGACCGATCAAGCTCCGATCCAGCGCGCGCGAACCAAAGGCAATGTCGATTTTACCGTCGGCAATTGGCTCGATTAATTTCGGCGTCTCCTCTAACGGAGTCGAAAGGTCCGCATCGGAAAAAAGGCCGATTGGTCTTTGCGCCGCCAGTAATCCCGAACGCACGGCGGCGCCTTTGCCGCGATTTGGAAAATCCTCAAGCAACCGGATGGTGATCTTCGCCTCCGAAAAAACGTCGCGCGTGACGGTTGCGGTTGCGTCGGTCGATCCATCATTTACGACTATCAATTCACTCTCGGGGCTAACGTTGCCAAGATAATTAAGCGTCAGCCGCAATGTCTTAGCGATGCGCGATTCTTCGTTGAAAGCGGGAATGACAATAGAGAACGGCGGCAGCATGGAGAGTCGTTAAAGCGGGGAAGAGTTAAAGCGGTGAAACGTTAAATCGTTAAATCGCCAATCGTCAGACACTTCAACGCTTTATCGCTTCAACGGTTCACAACCTCATTTGTAAATCTCCACCACGAATTTGCCGTTTGGATCGACATATCCCCGGTACATTCCAGAGGTGTTAAACGGCAAGGCAATGTTGGCTTGACGGTCGATCGCGATCAATCCACCACTGCCGCCGAGCTTGGCTACCTTATCAAGAACACTCTGCGCAGCCTCCTTAAGCGACATTCCGCGATATTCCATCAGAGCCGAAACATCGTGCGCAACCGTTGCGCGAATAAAATATTCGCCGTCGCCCGTGGCGGAGACGGCACAGGTCGCGTTGTTTGCGTAAGTGCCCGCGCCGATAACCGGCGAATCGCCTACGCGTCCCGCGCGCTTGTTAGTCGTGCCGCCAGTTGAAGTCGCCGCAGCGAGAGTGCCGTTCTGATCAAGCGCGACGGCCCCGACGGTGCCATGTCGATCTTGATCAGTAATGACGTATTTTTTCTCGCCAGCACCGCCGCCGCTCTTTTCCGCCGCTTTGATCTTCTGCAAAGCCTCCCAACGTTCTTGTGTGAAAAAATATTTTTGGTCAGGCAACAACTGGATGCCATTTTCCTTGGCAAACGCTTCTGCGCCTTCGCCATCCATCATCACGTGCCCGGATTTTTTCATCACTAGTCGCGCGAGGCTCACCGGATTCTTTATGTGCTTCAAAGAAGCGACAGCACCTGCGCTGAGGGTTTTGCCGTCCATAATGGCCGCGTCCATCTCGTTCGTGCCAACACTTGTAAACACTGCCCCTTTCCCTGCATTAAAATGCGGATCGTCCTCGAGTACGCGCACAGCGGCTTCGGTGGCATCGAGGCTCGATCCGCCGCGCTTCAGGATTTCGTAACCCGCCGTCAGCGCACGCTCCAAGCCGGCACGATATTCCCGTTCTCTTTGCGGCGTCATCTCGCTGCGCTCAATAGTTCCAGCGCCGCCGTGCACCACGAGTCCGAACTTTCTTATCTCCATGTTTGGCTGATCGTCTGTTTCTCCTTTGCTTACAGCCTTCGCCGACCCTGATTGCTCCTGGGCGGCCGCCAGCGACCCGGCACTAAATAGCACGATGGCGAAGAAGCAATTGGCTATACAAAACAATTTCACATTGTGCAGGTTTAGACCGCCACGATAGACGTCGATCTTTAATCGTCCAAAGACTGTGAGTCGAAAGGTTTCACGCCGGCGTTATCGGTTACCTGTGCCAACGATCAACTTTGTCCTTTTCCACCTCCCGAAGTGAGGCAACTTCCTCTGGACATGGCGAACGCTAATCCGCCCGTTGTGGTTGCTCAGGAAATCGGTCAGATCGGACGCAATTTTCTGCGCGAAGTGGGCAGCGTCTTCTGGTTCATCGCGCATACGTTCGAGGAAACGCTTGAGCGCATTCAGCACGGGCGCGTGCCGTTCCGCGCCGCCAGTTTTTTCCGTCATACCGAACGGGCCGGTGTCGATTCGGTACCATTGGTGGGGCTGGTTTCCTTTTTCCTCGGCCTAACCATGGCACTCTTGACCGGCTACCAGTTACAACGTTTCGGGACAGAGCGATTGATCCCCGGTCTGGTTGCAATTGCCTTTACCCGCGAGCTTGGACCCTTGATCACCGGCATCATGCTTGCAGCGCGAATCGGCGCGGCGTTTACGGCGGAACTGGGCACCATGCAGGTTTCGGAAGAAGTCGAAGCTATCGAGGCAATGGGCATTGGACCGCTACGTTTCCTGGTTGCGCCGCGAATGCTCGCCCTTTTTCTCTTGATGCCGTGCCTGTCCACGGTCTCGAACCTCGCCGCTATATTCGCCAGCAGCCTCGTCTGCAAAGCCTATTTCAGCATCGCTTTTCCCTATTTTCTCGATCTCGTAAAGGACTCCTTGCTCATTCGAGACATTATCACCGGTATTCTGAAGAGCTTTCTGTTCGGTCTGCTGATTAGCGCGATCGCGTGCTATCGGGGACTGACTGTAAAGGGCGGCGCGGCCGGCGTTGGCACATCGACCACTTCGAGTGTCGTTACTGCCATCACCGTAGTGATCGGCTTCGATACACTCTATAATATTGTTTACATTGTATTCTTCCCTACGTGAGCACGCCGTCGCACATGGTCGAACTGCGCGACGTGCACATGCAGTTCGAGGAAAAAAAAGTGCTCGACGGTTTTTCGCTCAAAGTCGAGGCACAGGAACGTCTGGTAATCATGGGCCAATCCGGCAGTGGCAAGAGCACAGTTTTACGGTTGATTCTCGGAATCCTCCGGCCCGCCTCCGGTTCGATTTTTTTCAAGCAATTTGAAATCACACGACTCCCGCGCCCGAAGCTTCAGCGCGTGCGGCAGCACATGGGCATGGTCTATCAGTATTCGGCGCTGCTGAGCTCGCGCAATGTTCGCGACAATGTCGCGTTGCCGCTCGAAGAGCTCACGGATAAGTCGGGCAGCGAGATTGACAAAATTGTCGACGAAAAACTGGATCTTGTGGGCATGAAAGATACAAAAGACCTGTTGCCCGAGGAGTTGAGCGGCGGCATGCGAAAACGTATAGCCCTGGCGCGTGCGCTCGTGCTCGAACCGGAGTTGCTTCTTTTAGATGAGCCGTCTGCCGGCCTCGACCCCGTCATCGCTTCGGTGATCGACGAATTGATTATCAATCTTAGCGAAAAATCGAAGGTAACATCGATTACCGTGACGCATGAAATGGACAGCGCCTTTCGCATCGGCACGCGAATGGCTATGTTGTATCAGGGAAAAATCATTGAAGAAGCCGAAACTGAGAAATTCAAACAATCCAAAAACCCGGTGGTCGCTCAGTTCTTGAGCGGGAGCACCGAAGGTCCCATTCTGGAAGGCAGCCTCGATGCAATTACAAAGAAATGAAATCATGACCGGCTTGCTGGTGATCGCGACGATCGCGGTGGTCGCCTTCGTTCTCGTTCTGCTTGGTGCTCCCGGACTCTTTCGGCCCCTCGTCACTTACAAAATCTATTTCGACAACGCCGCCGGAATTAAACAAGGCGCGCCAGTCATGCTCGCGGGCCGCAAGATTGGACAAGTCCAGAAGCTATTCTCGCCAGTCTCGCAGAAGGAAGAGAAACGCGCCGAAGAAGCCGCCGCGGCCATTCATCCGCCCGAACCTAACGCCGGCCCCGGCCTGACTCCGCCCGAGAACAAACCGAAATTCGAAGTCCGCGTCGATGTTCAGGTGGATAAGAGCGCCAAAGTCTATCGTGACGCCAAGGCCCGGTTGATGCAGCTCGGATTACTTGGCGATATGGCCATCGACATCACCCAGGGAACAGAAAACTCCGGCCGCGCTCAAGACGGGGAAGTGTTCGCTGGAGAACGCACCCCCGATCTGGGCGACGCCGCGGCCAAGATGCTTGAAGTCATCAAGCCCGTCGCGGCCGAGGCCACTAACACGATGAAAGATCTTCAGCAGACGGCCCAAAACCTCAACCGTCTCACCGACGAAAATTCCGAGTTGACCCTCGCGCTCGGCCAGTTCAAGACGTTCGGGGAACATCTTGCCGATCTAAGCGCGCCCGACAGTGCGCTGTCGCATTCACTTACCAACATCGAGAAGATCAGCACCAGCCTTTCGGAAAACAACAACATCGAAATCACGTTGCAAAACACTCGCGCGTCGTCAGAGAAGCTAAAAACGATCGTCAGCGACCTCGGTCCTGCCGGCCAGAACATCAAGGAATTCAGCGAGACAATAAAAAGTCAGCCGTGGCGTCTTATCTGGCCCGCCACAAAAAAATACCCGGAAGAGCAACGGCAAACTGCGGCGACGGGGCAGCAAACAATTAACGTCCGTAAGAGCGCAAAAGCGAGACCAAGCCCCAGCCCGCAGCGTCGAAGCGTCTCCCGTCAATAAGATATTGCCAAGCGTCAGGCGTCGCTTTTTGACGAACCGGCTTGCAAAAGTTTTAGAACCGCCGCTTCCGTCGAGGCAAAATCGATGTGTTCTTTTCGGAACTCTTCGTTGGTCCTCGGTTTGAAGCCATTAATGGAATTTCCGTTCAGATACGCTTTAACAATGGCGGGGTGAATATAACACTGTCGGCAAACTGCCGGGGTGTTCCCAAGAACTTCCGCCACCGCGCTGATTGCGTGTTTAATGTTCGCTTTAGCCTGTTTCTTTGTCTCAAACTCGCCGGCAGTGCTAAGGGCGATCGCGGCGAAGACTGTTCCTGCCCAGGTGCGAAAATCTTTCGCTGTGAAATCTTCGCCGGTCATCTCGCGCAAATACTCGTTCACATCCTGTGAACTTACGTCGCGGACATTCCCTTCGTCATCGAGGTACTGAAACAGGCTCTGACCAGGCAGGTCCTGCAGCTTCAATACAATTCTCGCGATGCGGCGATCAGTTACGTCCACGTCATGTTCGCGTCCGCTCTTGCCGCGAAAACGAAAGCGGAGCTTCGAACCTTTCACGTCCACATGTCGATCTTGCATGGTCGTTAGACCGAACGACTTGTTTTCGCGCGCATACTCTTCATTGGCAATTCGAATAAGACTTCGCTTGAGAAGCTGTACGACCGTTGCAAGCACCTTCGCCCGAGGCAGACCGCTTAGACCCAAATCTTTCTTCACCCGTGTTCGAATTTTCGGCAGCGCTTTTCCGAAAACGATCATCCGATCGTACTTGTTCTTATCGCGTATTTGCCGCCAGCGCTCGTGATATCGATATTGCTTCCGTCCGCGCGCGTCGCGTCCGATGGCCTGGATATGTCCATTAGGCGAGGGGCAAATCCAGACATCACTCCACGCCGGCGGAATAGCGAGCCGTTTGATGCGCAAAAGCCGCTGTTCGTCAACAATCGGCTTTCCCTGGTGGTGTCAGAATATTCGAATTCCTCGCCCTTCCGTTTACGTGAAAAACCGGGTTGCTCGTCGGTCACGTAACGCAAGCCCGCGTCCTCTGCCGCTTCAAGCAAATCAACAGGGACGGTTGTGTCGCCATTTTGCTTGTTCCCGTTACGGAGCTTTCTTGCGAGCGCGTGCACGTGATTTGATTCGGACGAGAGAGCACAAACGGACCGCTGGCCCGTTCATCTAACGCAAAAGCTCAGCGACGCGGCTCCGACGCGTTCGCTGGAGCGCCTTGTTGGGCATTCCCTTCTGTCGCCTGTTTGCGCAACGGAGAATGGTCCGAAAGCTGCCGCTCCTCGTCGGAGTTCGGCATTTGGGCGAAGAATGTTTCAGCTCTTTCAACGAAGCCCTGAACATCACCCTCGTAAACTTCATTTAGCACCAATGTACACCCAACACGCGTGATGCTGTCCATCGCCGCATAGTCCCATGAACGCTTACAGGGCCAACTCTTCACAAGGCGGGCAGTTGGGGCAGCACAGCGATGTTCAGCAAGGCGATTGTCAAGATTGTCGGTGTATCCCGATCTTCACTCGCCGAGGCAGGGCCTCAGGGACAAGCTGAACGATGTAGAAACTGCCATAGCGCTGAAAAGCCCGCTCACTCTCGGGATCGTCCAATGGTCGCAATGATTTTGTTTCGTAGAACGCGATAAGTCGTTCTGCATCTTCAGATGTCAAATAGATGACGTTTTGCTTACCCTTCGTGGGCGCAAGGCCAAGGTCCGCTGTGTATCGCTGAACAAGGCGGCGCGCAGTGCTGGTGTCCACTGCGAGGCGCTTCGCTATTTCACTGATGCCTACTAAATCGGCCATGGTTCTCCTGATGCCCAACGAGGTTTATACGGAATCTTTCGGCCTAATTCCATTATAGACTTAAACATCGCAGCGAAATGCGCTATGAGAATGATTTTTCAGAGCACCGGATCGAAATCCAAGATGGAAAAACGGGGGGTCGAAGCGGATGGCCGTCGTCACCGATCCGGTTACAGCAGCTACGGGCCGTAGCTCTTGGTGAATTTCTTCTTCGATTCCGTCTCGGATTCGGTGGAACTAATCGGCGCTGATGGCTCCGGCGTACTTGTCACTGGTTGTTCCGCAGGCTTTGGTGTCGCCGCCTGCTGCTCGGCTTTCGCAGCCGCCGGCTGCGCGGCGCCTTTGGGCGTTTCCCGGGCTACTTCGACATAGGCCATTTGCAAATTCGAAAGAGCGTTGCGCAACACGGTAGACTCTTCGTTCGTCAGGTTTCCGCGCGTTTTTTCCTGAATCATGGCGAGTTGATCGATAAACATCTTGGCCAGCTCCAGGTTCACTTCGCCTTCGCCCGTTTTTGGATTTGGAATCTGGCCGAGAAATAGCGCGGCGTTTTGGGCGTGCATCATGACGAACTCAATGAAGCGCTGTGAAAGCTCGCCGCTCTGTGTACTGGTTTGAACTTCAGCCATGGCTCATTTCTGTTTCGCGGCTGCGGAACCTTCTGGCGGTCGCACCGTCGCCAAAACATAGGGTTGATCACGAAAATACTTCGCAGCCACGCGCTTAATATCGTCGAGGCTCACTGCGTCAACATCGTGTTCAAGCCGTTTATAAAAATCAAAGCCAAGTCCGTAGATTTCGTCAAGGGCACACTGATAACCGAAAGCATCGTTGCTTTGGTTCGCAATATCTTGTTGCCCAATCAATTTCTTTTTCGCCCGCGTCAATTCCTGACTTGTCAGACCATCGTTCGCAAGCTTGTGGATTTCATCGAGCAACGCAGTCTTCACCGGCTCAATTTTTTGCGGATCGGTGCCGAGATAAAAAGCGAACAATCCCGGCACGAGACCTTGCATCTGGTTCGCGCCCACGTAATAGGCCAGCCCCATTTGCTCACGGATGCGTACGAAAAAGCGTGAGCCCAGATCGCTGCTCGCCTCATCGATCAAATCCAGCACCGTTCGATCCGGACTCGATACACTCGCCCCTCGAAACCCGATCATGATTACACCTTGCGCTTTGTCCTTTCGGCTTTCGACAGCTTCTGTCCCACTGAGTGGCGTAGCGGGATGCACGTCGGTCAGGGCAAGCTCGCCTGGTTTCATGCCACCGAGCGTTTTCTCGAAAAGCTGTTTCACCTCCACGGCATTCACATCGCCAAAAACGAAAATGACGCCGTTTTTTGCGACAACGTAACGATCGCGAAATTCGAGCAGATCTTTTTGCGTGAGCCGCTGAACCGACTCAACCGAACCATTTGTGCGCAGGGCATACGAATGTTGCGGGAAGAGCGCCTGCCGCATGATGTTGCGCGCAACGGCCGTCAACTGCTCTTCCTCCTGCTGGATAGCGGCGATCTGAATCTCTTTTTCACGCGTGATCGCTTTTTCCGGCATGGTCGCATTAAGCAAAACGTCTGAGAACAACTCGACGCCCAACTTCACATCAGGCTTGGTGACGGCGAGCGAAAGGTTGAACGTGTTATTGCCAGCGTCGCTTGCAATGGATCCACCGACTGCTTCGATCTGGTTTGCAATCTGTTCTGCAGTCCGCGTTTTGGTTCCTTTCAGCAGCACTTTCGCCATCAAGCGACCGATGCCATTTGTTTGCGGCGTCTCCGCGAGAAGGCCGCCACGGAAAACGGCGCCCATTGCAACCAGCGGCAGCCGACGGTCTTCGCGCACCAAAAGTCGCAATCCATTCGAAAGCCCGAATTTTTGAATCTCAGCCGCCCCGGCGGCCTTTGCGCCCTCGGGTTTAGCAGTCAGGGAACTCTTCGGATTTAACGACACGACCGTCAGGTTGCTGTTCGTCAGGTAATTTGCAGCGACCCGCTTAATGTCATTGAGTGTCACCTTCTGGACAGCATCGAGATAATCCCGGCTGAAATTCAAATTCCGGGTGAGAAACCAATTCGAGCCGATGTCCGAAGCCTGGCCGCGCATCGTCGTGAGAGCACCAAGATAATGGCTGAGCGATATTTTTTTTGCCTTGGCCAGCTCGTCTGCCGTGACGCCCGCTTGTTTCACCTCGTCGACGATGCGCAAGACCAATTGATCAGCTGCTTCGCGTTTCTTTGGATCGAGAGTGGCATCAATTCCAAATAAACCAGGATCGCCCGGCGTGTAAGAAAATGCCGATATACGGAAAGCCAGACCGGCTTCTTCGCGCACGCGCCGGTATAAACGCGAACTACGCCCCTCGCCGAGGATGGTCGAGAGAAGATCGAGCGCGGGAACGTCGGGATTCGTGATCTCCGGAATGTGCCATGCGAGCTCGAGATGCGTCAGCTCCGTGGGAAATCCCTGATGCACATCGCGGCGGCCGAGCTGCGGCGGTTCCGCAGGAATGAACACCGGTTTGAGCGATTGTTCCGGATAAGGCTTGAACAATTCAGTTAGCTGTTGCCGCACTTTTTCTGCATCGACATCACCCGCTACAATAAACGTCAGGTTGTTCGGGACGTAGCGCGTTTTGTAATACTGCATCACCTGCTCTTGGGTGAGCTGATTGTAGATTTCGATCTCGCCGATTACTGGGAAGCGGTACGGATGCCGCTGATACGCGGTCGCAAAAAGAAGCAGTCCCGCCATTCGGTCAGGATCATCCACGCCCATGGCGAATTCGCGGCGGATTACTTCCTGTTCTTTCCGGTATTCCTCGGGCGGTAAAGTCGAATTCATCATCGCATCGGCCAAAACGTCGAGCGCGGTGGCGACACCGTCCTTCGGCACGTCGATCCAAAAAACGGTACGATCGAAAGAGGTGTAGGCGTTAATGTAGCCGCCGACGTCCTGAATCTTCTGAGCAATCTCGTTGGTAGATCGCGTTTTCGTGCCCTTAAAAAGCATGTGCTCGAGAATGTGGGACAAGCCCGCGCCAAGATGTGCATCTTCATCGATGCTCCCCGTGGCGCACCACGCCTGCACGCTTGCCACCGGCGCGCTGTGATCTTCCTGCGCGATGATCGTCAGCCCATTTGGCAGCATCCATTTTTGCACCGAGCTCGACGGAAGCGTGATTACGGCCGAATCGTCAATCGGAGCGGCTTTCAGATTGGCAGTGCTAAACATAATCGCGACCAAAAGCGCCATGCTCGGCGCGAATCGCATCATACAGGCTTTGATACCGGCAATTCCGAAGGCGGCTTCGCAGCCTGTGGTTTTGTCGGCGCGAATGGCTTCACAAAAGCCTCTCCAAAATCATAGACGTTCTTGAAATCTTCGATCGAATCCTCCTCGGTCTTCCCGAATATCCCGGCGCCAATCAGATTAAAAACCATGTTTCCAATGTCCTCGCAGGAATGAATGCCCCAGTTATCGAAAACCGTCATGACCAGCGGACCAAATTCCTTAAGGGCGTACTGCCGCACGCCTTCCAGCAGTTCCGGCCCACTCACATGGCGCACCGTGGCTCCCTTGATTTTCTTCTGCTGTTTCGTTGTGAAATCGAGCGCGTCGCGTAGAAAAACATACGCTTCCCCCTGGTAACGCGCGTCGCTGGCCACGATCGAATCAAGAGCTTCGGCAAATCCAATTTTTTGCATCAATAGAAAAAGCGCTCGTTTTGGCGCCCACTACGATAAGCAGCAAGCTTCGCGCGAGCAACTCCGCACAAATTTGCAGGAACGCCTGGCAGCCCGTCCGCCGCGACGGAGAAACCTGTGCTACTGCTGGTAGTCTTCGAACTGGTCCTGCAGCGCATCGAGATAAACTGACAGCGGATCGTGCCGCGACTCAAGTGCTTGTGGCTGGTCCGCCGCTCTTAGGTAATCGGCGAAAACACCGCTGCCGCTCTCCATTTGCGTCGCTTCGAACCAGTTCATGTAATCATCAATATCGCTCATGCGAGCGGCGAGTCTTTGACGAGTATTTTCCAACCGCGCCAGACGCTTGGTGATTCCCCGCCGTTTGCCGCGCGCAAGCCGCGTTGCGATTTCTTGGTATTCGCGGGCGACTGGACGCAAAACGGGGTTCGCCTGCCCAATAAACAAGAGCAAGGCCTGGCTCAATTGATTGAGCGCCGCTTTTTCCGACGCGGACGCCTTTCGCCATGCGAGCGCGCCGAGATCGACTGATTTTCCGATCTCTGGAATCTTAGCGCGCAACAATTCACCGAGGCGCCGTTCACTTTCGGCGAAAGTGAGCAACTGATAACTTTGAACTCCGCTTAATCGGGTGATGGCTGATTGCCACGTTTTTTCTGCATTGCCAGCCATCAACGGAAACTGCGCTTTCAAATCGGCCAGCGGATCGTTTGAAGCATGCGACAGACTTCCAATGTAACGCGCCAGCCGCGAGCGCCCGTCGGGGACGATTATGACCGTGCAAACGATATGAGCTGGTGACTTCATTAGGTGAAAGCCAACATCGGATCGCACTATATGCGCCGCAAAACAGTGGAGACGAGGCGAAAATGTTCTGGGGTCTATTCTTACATCCCGTAAAAAAAACGAGACTTTACACGCCATGCGGTGTCTAATTGATTAGAAACCGCAATTACTATGAATAATTCAAAACTTATACTTTTCTTGAGTTGCTTCGCTGTGCTAACACTGACTTCGCCCCTGGTCACGGCTGCGCCGCGCGGGGGTGGTGGCGGCCAATTTGGTGGAGGCCAGCATTTTGGTTCGATGCCTGCGCGAGGTGGGCAGACGTTTACTCGAAACGGAATGGGACATAATCACTTCGTTAACCATAATCATAATAATAATCGCGTCGTCTTCGTCGGCAGCTTCGGCTTTCCGGGGTGGTGGGGCTGGGGCTGGGGTTGGGGCTGGGGATATCCATATGGATATTACGGCTACGGCTACCCATATGGCTACGGATATGGTTACCCGTATGGGTACGATTCTGGTTATCAAGGTAGCAATTACGGCGGCACGAGTTACGGATCCGATTACCCCACCCATTCACGGGTTGCCGAGTTGCAGCGCCGACTTGCACAAGCTGGCTATTACCACGGAGCGATCGACGGAATCTTGGGGCCTCGAACGCAACAGGCAATTCGAGCGTACGAGCGCGACCACGGATACGCAGGCTGATCCACGGTCCGCCGACTTCTTCCGCCAACTTTCCAGCTTCAATTTAGCTTGCTGCTCGCAGCCAGCCGTGCCGTGTTGAAGTCAAGCGGACGATCCCTTATCCGGTTTTTTCTCAGGAGTTTTGGTTGCAGCGGCTGGAGGGGGTTTCGCGGCGGTTTCTTTCGGCGCGGTCGATTTTTCGCCGGCCGTCGAGGTGACAGGAGATTCTTTTTTAGCCGCCTCTTTATACGAATCGCTTCGATAATCCGTAATGTAGAAGCCGGACCCCTTGAAGATAAGGCCCGCTCCAGTGCCGAGCAGGCGCTTCACCTTTCCATGTCCCCACTTTGGCAAGCGGCAGAGATTTTTTGGGCACTCGCGGAACGGTTCGTCGCGCATCGATTGGAACGCTTCAAAATTCTGGCCGCACTTCTGACAAGAATACTCGTAGGTTGGCATGAAAGTGTGGATTGAATTGCTCGGAGGAACGGACGGTGCCTAGTCTGCACCAAAGAAGGCGCGTTTCAAGTTGCGCGGCCTTGGGCAGATTAGTGTTTTAACTAAATTTTGTATGCTACGTGACCGGGCTCTCGCTTGACTTTTTCCATTAGTTGCGCATTAAAAGTCCGTTCTAAAATTCTTATGTTTCGCTCACTTTCTCGCACTTGGCCGGCATTTTGCATTGCTCTTCTTGTTCTTTTTGCAGCGGGTTGCGGCGAAGATCCCCGCTACGCAGCCGGGACCCAATATTTGGGCGGCGCTTATGGGAGCGCCCCAGCTGGCGGTCCCCCCCGCGACACGGTCTCATATTGGGATGGAGATGGAATGGAAGGAAAACCTTCAATCACCATCAGTCTCACAGAACAGCGCGCCTATTTTTACAAAAGCGGTGTGCTCGTCGGCGTTTCACAACTTTCAACCGGCCGCGAAGGGCTGAACACTCCATACGGCCATTTCTCGATCATTCAAAAGGACCAAAATCATGTCTCCAGCTTATTCGGGGACTACGTCGACGCGTCGGGAAACGTAGTGGTGCCCAATGTCGATGTGACCAAGGACCCAAAACCGCCGGGCGCTCACTTTAAAGGCACTCCGATGCCTTACTTTATGCGCATCGTTTCGGGGACAGGGATGCACGCAGGTTATTTGCCCGGTTATCCCGCGTCGCACGGCTGCATCCGCATGCCCGAATTCATGGCCGAAAACTTTTTCAAATCGGTTTCAGTCGGTACGCCAGTCACGATCAAGAATTAATTTCCCCGGGGAAGCATCAGCATCTGGGCTTGCAGAAAATTAGCGGCGGCGGCATTCTCGACTTTCCGCCGCTGGTAATATGATCATCATCACGCAACCCAACGCTACCGAGGGACAGATCAACCGGATCGTCACGCGTGTGCGCGAGTTCGGGCTTGACGCGCAAATCAGCCGCGGCGCATCGCGCGTGATCATCGGTGTGATTGGGCCCGAAGCACTCCTTCGCGAAAAGCCACTCGCCGCAATGGCTGGCGTGGAAGCGATCGTTCCGGTATTGAAACCCTACAAACTTGCCGCGCGCGACTCTCGCGGGCCCTGCGCCGTGACAATCGGCGGGGTGAGAGTGGGTGGAGACGAGGACGTAGTTCTCATTTCCGGCCCCTGCTCGGTCGAAAGCAGGGAGCAGATTTTCTCAATCGCGAAGATTGTAAAGAAATCTGGCGCAAAGATTTTGCGCGGCGGGGCGTTCAAGCCGCGCACGTCGCCATACAGTTTTCAGGGATTACGTGAAGACGGTCTTCGGTTTCTTGCCGAAGCCCGCGCCGAAACGGGCCTGCCTGTGATCACCGAAATCATGGACCCGCGCGATCTCTCCGTAATCGAAAAATACGCCGACTGTCTCCAGGTCGGAACTCGCAATATGCACAACTTCTCTCTCTTGAAGGAGGTGGGCCGTAGCAGTTTGCCGGTCCTGCTGAAGCGGGGATTCAGCGCCACAATCAATGACTTGATCATGAGTGCGGAATACATCCTCAGCGAGGGCAATATGAACGTGGTTCTCTGCGAGCGTGGCATTCGCACCTTTGAGACCGCGGCACGCTACACGCTCGACCTGAGCGCCGTCCCGCTCCTAAAATCCAAAACCCATCTGCCGGTTGTTGTTGATCCAACGCACGCAATCGGTCTGCGCGAATTTGTTCCGCAGATGTCTCTCGCCGCCGTCGCCGCCGGGTCAGATGCGCTCATGATCGAAGTGCACGATTCTCCTGAGCTGGCCAAAAGCGATGGCGATCAGGCGCTGACGCCGGAAGTTTTTGCCGATCTGGTTCCGCGCCTCCGCGCCGTCGCCGCAGCGATCGGTCGCAAGTTGTAATCGCTTCGCTGCCTGCCACGCCGTATCCTCGCGAAGGCAGGTGCAAAGCGCGGGGCTAAAATGTTTGCAACGCTCGCGCAGTGCTTCTCACAAAGACGCGGTTACCGCTCTCTCCGCTCGTAACTCTCTTCACGGCGAGGCTGCACTGGTGGACGAACCATTTCGGCTTCAGCTTGGCCAGCGGTTCTTTGAGTGTTTCCAGCTCTGCCGCCGGACCGTGGACTTCAAAACGAATCAGGTCCACGCTCTTCAATACCTCTTTCGAGCAACGCACCGACGTTTTTGAGATCAGCCAGAACTTCCTTTGCATCGACATATGCCTCCCGACAGAAAAGCTCATCGCCGCTCAGGGTGAACCCGTAATAAAGGTTCTTTGATTCCGCCGCGGTTTTCTCCACGAAAGGGGAAAGTAAAGCTTTCACCACCTCGAGCTTCCCGGGGATGAATCTTAAAATATGGATGGATGCTCACCGCGTTGTTCGTTGAATTCATAACGCGGATCCAAAGTAAAACCGCACCGTTTTCCCGAGTAACTTTGAACTTCCACCGGTTTTCGGCGACAGCTAACCGGTGCAAAAATTGGGATTCACAGAGCTTCTGGAAATGGTCGCGGCGAGCGAGCCAATTGCTCGCAAACTTCGCGCAATCGAGAGAGCGCAATGGCCGATCCAATTTTCGCATGTCATCCAGCCGGCGCAGGCATTTCTCGTTGCCACCATCGCACGCAAGATCGACGAGACGATTTGGGTCCTCTGTCCCAGCGTTCATTTTCAAGAATTGCTTTACGAGAGCTTGCTCAACTGGTATCCGACCGCGCTTTTCCTTCCGGAAGCGGAATTCGCTGCGGTTGAAAATGTCTTGCCCGATCCCGAAATCGCGGCGGAACGGCTCGCGCTGGTGACGCAGATCGAGCGCGAGACCGGTCCACATCTCATCATCGCAACGCGCGCAAGTCTCGACCAGGCTGCGCCAAGACGCGGCGCACTCCAATCCGCTATCGTTCAGCTTCAACGCGGTGCCAACGAAAAGATGGAGCGTGTTCTCGAGCAGCTCGCCGACGCCAGTTACGAACGCGTTGCCCAAGTCACGACGCGCGGACAATTCGCCGTCCGCGGCGGCATCGTCGACCTTTATTCGTGGCAGGCGCCTTTGCCGGTGCGCCTGGAATTTTTAGGCGACGAAATCGAATCGTTGCGCGAGTTCGACATCGATACTCAAGTTTCGGTGCGCGATTTTGACTCGGTCGACATTTTCCTGGGAGCGACAGAAGATCAAAGCGGCATCATTCGCGATTACGCCGCACGCGATCATCTCAAGATCGATATCGAACCGGAAAAAAGTTCCAGCGCAAACATTCAAATCAGCGAATGCTGGATTGAGATCGGTCCGGAAGATTTTCGCGGCGCGTTCCAAGATTCCGAAGTTGGCGAGTTCGCAGTTGGCGATCTCGTGCTGGCAGAGGCAAAACGTACGCAGTTTGCCGCGTGCTTAAAGGAATGGCGTGCGAACAAGGCGAAAATCGTCATTTATTTTCAGACCGAGGGCGAGATCGAGCGCTTTTGCGAAATCCTGGGAGGCGTTGCCGAAGGCGTCGATCTTGTCGAAGGAACTCTGGCTCGCGGATTTTGTTTCCCGGCGACCAATCTTGTCGTGCTCGCGGCGGCGGAACTATTCGGACGATTCGCTGCCCATCCGCGGCGACGCTTGCGTCGCGCCGAACGTCATCGTGTGCAGATCGATTTCAGCGAACTCACCGAAGGCGATTTTGTCGTGCATCTCGAACATGGCATCGCGCGCTTTCTGGGATTGCAAAAGTTTGGTAGCGCGCGGCCTGAGCCTCTCCCGAGCGAAGTCGAAGGAGGCGCGGCGGGAAACGCCATCACGGACGGCCCGGCGGTCCGTCCCTACCAGCAGGAAGCACAGGAAGTCCTCGTGCTCGAGTTCGCCGATGAAGCGAGACTCTACGTCCCGCTCGAGCAAGCGTACCTCGTTTCCCGCTATGTCGGTGTGGGAAAAAAATCGCCGTCGCTCAGCTCGCTGGGCGACGCGAAATGGATGCGCGCCAAGAGAAACGCCGCCGCTTCCATCTTCGATTACGCCGGCAAAATGCTCGCAGTCCAGGCGGAGCGGCAGACGCATCCCGGCCACGCGTTTGCCCCTGATACAAGATGGCAGGCGGAATTCGACCACTCGTTTCCCTTTCGCGAAACGCCGGATCAAATGAAAGCGATCATCGATACGAAGATCGACATGGAGCGTTCGCAGCCGATGGACCGCTTGATCTGCGGCGATGTCGGCTTCGGCAAGACCGAAGTCGCAATTCGCGCGGCGTTCAAGGCGGTCATGGACGGTAAACAAGTCGCAGTGCTCGCGCCGACTACGGTTCTCGCTCAGCAACATTTCGACGTGTTTCGGCAGCGCATGCTCGACTATCCGGTGCGGATCGAAATGCTCAGCCGTTTCCGTTCACAATCCGAACAGAAGAAAGTATTGCAGCTATTGCGCGAAGGCGGCGTTGATATCGTTATTGGCACGCACCGGCTTATCTCTGGCGATGTCGTTTTCAAAGATCTCGGCCTCGTCGTGATCGACGAAGAACAGCGGTTTGGGGTTCTGCACAAAGAAAAATTCAAAGAACTATTTAAACTTGTTGATGTCCTGACGCTTTCCGCAACGCCAATCCCGCGCACGCTCTACCTTTCGCTGGTGGGCGTAAAAGACATGTCCACGATTGAGACCCCGCCACTTAACCGTTTGCCGGTGGAGACGGTGGTGTCCGCCTACGACGAGCGGATCATTCGCGATGCGATCAATCGCGAACTGGAGCGGCAAGGCCAGGTTTTCTTTTTG
>WNEZ01002625.1_pt1 | contig 17232 bp, 18 predicted proteins | sample 5400521 | NCBI WGS metagenome assembly WNEZ01 (sample SAMN13153339, study PRJNA577476) | soil metagenome | isolation source: 120 cm saprolite under Douglas fir tree site 2 hole 1 replicate 1 | place: USA:California | collected 2015-04-18
TTTATGGTTTGCGATGGCTCTAAAGGTGGATCCGAATAATCGGATTCTCGAAAAGGATTTGAACGCGGTCTGGAATCAGATGACGCCGCCGGAACGGCAGATGGCTACAAGAATGAAACAGTGAGAGATTGAAATGGTGTGGGTGTGCGCAAATGATGAAAGCTGGGCGGCATAAGATGAAAGTCGATACCCCAATTTGTGAAATTCGGTAAACGGAGCCTTGGGGGGCTTTGCCCAAGAAAGCATCTTGCCCCAAAACCTCGGTTCTTGCCCAAAAACTCTCAGATATCTGCTTCGGTCGTGTCCAGCGAGCGGTAAAGGATAGGGTGATACGTTATCTGCCATTCTTCGTTCAATAGCCTTGTTGAAACTAAGATTGATTCCGACTCCCTGAGTTGCCTCGCCTGGTGCCAGATCTTCGGCAGCGCTTTCCGCATGAGCAATAGGAAGAGAAACATTTTGGGTGCTGACAAGTTTTTCCAATAAGCGCGGATCTAGCTGCTTGTGTGCAAGGCTCGACAAGGAAATGGACGAATGATCCCCTTGCACCTGGTATGCGCTCGTGGCTGCAACGTGGTAGGAGCTCTTGCTGTTGTTCTCGATCGTGTAGTGGATATAAACACTGCTCCTGGTTCGGAACACTTGCTCTACGCGGACGCCTACTCGGTTCTTTGAGGGCCGCGTGTTGACCGAGGTGATCTCAACGGTTCCCAAGAAGGCGCGGGTCAGCATCAGGTCCGCGAGTTGATCTGTAGATGGACTCACAACCAGATGAGCGGCTGGCGAGGGCGCATTATCAATCGCAAAATTCTTGCTCTTCACCTCTTGGGTCGTCTCAAGTTCGTAAGCAAATCGCCGCGAAGCCGTCCAGACGAACAGGTCGGTGGAGGCACCTGACTTCATCGGCTTGACGAAAACTTTGTTCTCCTGACGCTCGATCTGAAAGTCGGAGCTGCCCGCCGCGGCGATAGTGACCGGCTCGTGGAATTCCAAGATGGTCAGGTGATTGAGAGCGGTGGCTACGTAGATAACGCTGGGAGCGGGCGGGTCCGTCTGTTGGGGGAAGGCCGCGCCTGTGCAAGCGCAATATATAAGGATGAAAGACAAGTATCGTTTCATAGTTCCTTTTTAGGCCCTGAGCGGAATCCCTTGAGGATTCCGCTCAAAGCGATTGCTTCCCTTACATAACCCAGGGCGCGTCGTCCACTTCCCCATCGGGAACAATGGGTGGAAACTCCACGGCGTCATCGGCAACTGCGGCTTGCGCCGTGTTCTCCGACTCTTCGTGAACTTCGGTTGATGTGCTCTCGGTCTGCTCGGGCGTGTCGTCGAGGAGGATCTTCCCGTCCTTGTACTTGAACAGGAAGGTGTGTTTCTGTCCTCCGTCCTTGAGTGGATCAACCAGGAAGGTACGGCCTGATGGATCGATACGGACGAATCCCTCGTAAAGCCTTGGGATGTTCACGCGGACCATCCTGCCTCCGGTGCGCTCCGCCAGCTTCACGATCATCTCCTGCGGAAAAGCAAGAAAGAGAATCGAGCCGCTCGAGCGCTGGCCGTTACACACGATACGGTTCAGCGCCTGCAGCTAGCCCATACGGTTCTCCATCTTGTTCTGGGCCCAGATGCAGATAAAGGCCAGAACGGCCCGCATCTCGTATTTGCCCCGCTCCTCGTCGCAGTGACAAGTGGCGTAGGCCTGGGTCTTTGCGAACAGCTTCTGTCTCCGCAGTTCCTTGTCGGGACTCTGCCGAACTTCGTCCCACTCGGCTTTGGCCTTTTCCAGTTGCTTTTTGAGTTGTTCGCGTTTCGCGGCATAGACCCGATTGACGAATCGGCAGGCTTCCAGCATCTCGCGGGTGACCTGTTCGCCCATCACGAGCGCCTTGAATGCCTCAATCGGGGCCTTGTTGATCAGCAAGTCTTCGATCTGCTTGCGAACATGGTTGTAGAGATGGCCGATGCGGTCGGTCTTCTCCGTTTCGAGATGCAACGGGAGATCAGAAACCCGGCGTTCGTTCTTGTAACGAAGCCAAGCCGCCTGACCGACCTGCTGGCGTATTTCGGCGACCAACTTGAGGTCGGGCTGGACCTGCCACTTGAGGCTGTCGAGTGCGTTCTGAAGCTCTTTGGCTAGCTGCGCCGCAAGCTCTTCACGACCCGCTGCCCGGCATGAGGTCATCAGGTCGGTGATCGAGCCGATGTGATTACCTCTTGCCTTCATGGCTACATGTTCCAAATTAAACCAGGGGTCGCGGGCCTTGTCGGCCTTGTTCTTCCCCTGTTGCTGCCCGACACCTCTTGAGAACCGGTCTTTTACGAAGCGCGGAAACCGGTCCTCTTCGACCACGCAGACCCAGTCGAAGTCATAGTCACCACCGTTTTTCTTCGCCGTTTGGGAGTGGAGCACATAGGTGCCCTCCAACCGTAGTTGCCGCGCAACAAGTCCTGCGCCTCCGACTCGGTAAGCGTGCAATTTTGGCGGCGAAGGTCCTCGTTGAGCTGCGCGATGATCTCCACGTCGGACAAATTTCCGAAGGGGAGCAGGTCGTCCACCATGCGTATCGGATAGCGAACGCACAGACCGTACCTGGAGACCAGCTGCACAATGGCTTTGTGCTCGGGAATCCAATCAGAACCCGAAAACACTTTGCCATCTCTCAGGAAGAGATAGCCGTCGTGCATGAGAGCAAACCCCGGCAGACGAAAACTTCCTCCTGTCGCAGTCTTGAACGCCCAGCGCGCAAGCAGTTTGTTGAGCTGATTGTTGACGTAAGGATGACGGACGATTTCGCCGCTGGCGTCGGCCAGGAGCAGTCCCTCCACGACCCTGAATTCTTCGTTAGGGTCCAGCTCCAACGCATCCGAAGACTTGTCCGGATGCCGGCCCAGAAGTTCCAGCAACTCTTCGTAGCGGCCCTCGCCCACCGCCTCACTCAGCTTGGCCACTTGCTTCATGGCCTGGGGTAAAATTTCCAGCTGAATTGAGTCTTCAGGAGCATGCTCTACAAGCGTGTAACTGGACTCAAACTCGAGCTGGCGGGAGACTTCGCGGATTCCAACTCCTACACTGCCCGCGAATCTTCTGCCCGGCCCGAATAGCGAGTACACCACCGCCGGTATCTTCAGTCCTGGTTTGACCGCGCTTTCCGGCAAGATAAAGTCCGCTTCCAGCGCGTCGGCAACATCATCCTCCATAATTTTGAATGAGCCTTTTGCCTGGGTACCGGCAAAGGCCATGCGAAACTGGTAGAAGCGGTTCGAGGGCAAGACCTTCCCGGCCGTTTCCCGTTCCGCTTGTTCGACGAGCGATAGCCCTTCTTGCTCGTCCAAGTCAAGGTCCTCCTCTCGAACGTTTCCATAGCGTTCCCTGTGAAGCCGCCTAACCTGGTTAGCCACGAGTTCCGCAGCGTGTTTGTTTTGTAGCAGTTGGAACTTGGATTTCGCGATCCAACTCCCGCAATCATTTGTTCCGAGCGCACAGTCCGGCACTACCAGCACGCGAGCATCAGGGGCCTCCATCATTACCTTGCAGGGTGAGACGACGATCCCGAGATATACAATCGCCGCCTGTGGGGAATGTTGGAACCGCTCGGCGATGTCACGGCTGTGCTCCTGGTCCACAAAGTAGAATTTGCCCTTCTTTGCGGAACCGCTCGCACCCACTAATTTGTAGTGGACGCCGTTCCAGATGAGCCTTGCCAGGGCGTTCTCGACCTGCGACTCCTCAAAGTCATCGAGAGGTTCGGTCGGGACGTTGACGCTGGCAACCTTAATTCCGGGATAGAGCACGCCGAGGAGCGTGTTCTCGAGGGGCTCAAGATCGTGCAGCCGCGGCGCTATTCTGCCGTTGCGGTCGATCTCAAGGTTCTGGATTCGGTCGGCCGGGATTCTGTATTGGTTCGTCGTTGTAGTATTCTTCGTCATTGTTTTATTCTCCTTAGCTATTCGTTCCCGGGAGACCCAGGTTTCAAGTTAAGGAGTTTGCGTGACCGCAAGCTTCTCCTCGCTCTCGCCTGGCTGCTCCCCGTTTTGGGTTCGCTCGGCCAGGCCCTCAAGTTCAGAGATGCCCGGTCAGCACATGTCGCCACATAAAGCTGCGGGGCGCTCAAAGGACCAAATCAGTTGCTTGGTCATCTGAGAACTTTTCGTGCTGATGTCTTCGAACTAAGAACTAGCTGCGGGCAACAGCCTGCTTCACAATCACAGGGCTGCCGCCTCCATTTACCTCCGGCACTGCCTTCCAAGCTGTCAGCGTGTAGAACGACTGACCGCTCTTGAATGCCTCAATCAATGCCTCGCCCTCGCTTGCCGCTTCCTGGCCCAGTTCCGGCTTTGCCGGAGAGGATCCAGCTTTGGGGAGGAAATAACGAACATTGCCATCATCTGTGTTCCGTTTCTTGCGTCGTGTTTTCGCCGCGCCAGCGCCGGCTACCGCCGCTGGTGGCGCCGTGACAGTTCCTGGTCTGGTTTCCATCTGTTGCTCCTTTGCCTAGCAGTCGTCCTTAAGAGTCACTGCACGCTACTGAGTCCGGCTTGCTGCAATACCCAGTCACGCTTTTCTCCCTCAATCGCCCGCTCCCAGAACTCGCCAATCAGCAGGCCGCTGGGGTTCTGCTCGGACCTTCTCTCCACCACCAGCCGGACATGAAACTCGCTCACTACCTTGTCGACGGTTTCGTTGTGCTCGTGCACATGGTGAATCTCCTTCACTCCGAAAGCCGCAAAGGTAAGCGGATCGTCTTTTCCGGCTTCGAGGGAGCGCAAACTGAAATTCCGAGTTGGCCTGATCGTCCTGGATCTTTCCAATCATGTTTTCCTTCTGCATTCCGGCGTAGGCCGTCCGGCGCAGGTTGGCGGTCATCATGTTGAGGCTCTCGGCCCAGTTGCGGCTCACATTCGAGGCCGCGAAGTTCAGATAGCGCTCAAGAAACAGGCGCACGAACGCGCGTTTCTCAAACTCACTTGGCTCTGATCCGGTGCCTTGGGTCACGGAGAGCGTCGGCTTGGCTTGGCCTACGACAAATGCCATGCCGTTCTGGTCCACGCGAATGACTGTGGGGGGCTGTAGGCGGACATACACGGCGAAGCCCAGGGCCAGCATGGTCGTGGGCGCGCAAAGAAATGCCAGCACCATAGCGCGATTGGCGTAGGCCCGCAACGCTCCGTCATGCTCGTAGTAGCGGCTGTAGCGAACCTTTTCCGGTGTGCCGATGTCCTCTTTGTCTTTGCTCTTTTTTAACCACATGATCGTTGCTCCCCGATGATGCCGCTCTTAGTCGTTATTTCCTAGCGTCGCCCGAACAATCGTCCGAAGAACTTCCCGATATAAAAGAAGATCAGTGTCGTGATGCTGTAGGGCCGGAACCTTGTTCCTTCCGGCTCCCAGATCGGTGGTCGTCTCCACATCGAAATCTCCTACACTCGGGCTAGTTGTCTTCAGCATTGTTCCTTCCCGCGGCTTTTCCCAGCGCCCGCGCCACGTTATAGGTAAGGACTTGGGTCACTGAGTGAGGGCGATAGCCAAAGCCCGTCCCGGCTGCGGCAGCCGTAGAGCGACTGCCGTTGCCGGAGTTCCCGGCGCCGTTTGTGCTGGGGGAAGGGGCTACTGGGCTTGTGCTGCTGTTCATCGCGCTTGTCATTCCCGAGCGCAGAAACCCGGCCATGGAAGAGGCCGGCGCTGGCGGCGGCATTGAAGAGGCGAAAGTGCCGGAACTGGACGTGCCGCCTGCGCTTGCGCCGGCTACCCCCGAACTTGAACTGCCTCCCGCCCCTGTGCCTGCTCCGGCAGAAAATCCGCTCACTCCGGCCAGAGCAGCGCCGGCGGCGACCGCGCCAGCGCGCACCAAGGTCAATGCAGTCGATCCCACATCGCCGGAAATAATCCGCTTGGCAATAAACGGAACCAGGGCGATTGCCAGGGCATAGAAGACGCTCACTAGGCCAAGCATCAGCGAGTCCGGCACGCCCTTCAGAAAACCCAGGAACCCATTGCCCAGGACGTCGTTGACTTGATTGAAATGGATCGCAGTGATCAGTGCGCCGAAGACGGCATACAGAATGCCCCATGCGTTCCAGATCATCACATTGATGGCATAGGTCTTCCCCAGTTGGCCGATGCCGGATACTGGAATGAGCGCCAGCACCAAAGGCCCGAGGACGTCGAGCAACGAACCAAACAACACGTAGAAGAAGCAGAACACGATGATGGCTAGCGCATACAGCACATAGGCAACAAGCAGCAGGAGCACTGTGATCGTGCCCGCGGCATCGCCGTTGATCAGGTCCCAAAACGTCAAGCCCGGGTTGTTCGTGGCTTGTTGCTGGAGTTGGGTCATCCAGTTGAGGAACATGTCGCTCGCGCCCGAGCTTGACCCGATGAAATTGGCGACCGCACTAAACGACCCGTTCACGTCCCGGAAGACCGACGCCCAGTTGGCGATGATCATGGCAACGACCAGATACTTGATCGCTGTGACCGCGAGCGCCTGCACGTCTCCGCCGCGCAATGCCGCCTTGGTAAAGGCCGATGAGGAAACCAACCAACAGGATCGCAAACGCGATGTTGGTTACGGTGGGGATGATGCTCGTGGCATCGATGCCTCCCATAGCCGTATTCATGAGCTGTTGAAAATAAAACACGGCTAATGCGCTCCCTGCTGAAGCACCTGACTCCCATTGTTGTGCAGCGTGGATGTATGAGCAGTGCTGAATTTAAGCTGCGCCCCTTGATTGGCAAGCTCGATCGAGCGGACGCGCACCAATTCCGCCATGGCCGACTGCGTGTACGCATGGGCCCGCACCAGCCAGGCTGATGTTTGGGCCTCCAGAATCGCCGCACTCCCCGGTGCGGCGGTCTGCAATTGCTGGTTGATTTGTTCCGCGGCCTGCAGCTCAAGATCGGCCAAAGCGTCGATCTCAACCGACTTCTTCATAGCGGCCTGGGCCTGGGCATCCGTCATGTCCACCAAGTCACGGACCGGTTGCGAGGCGTCCGTCGCCGGCATCACCGAGCCGTACAGTGCGGCATAGTTGGCGGTGACTTGGGGCACGGCGCCGGGATTGCGTGAGAGCAGGCTTTTTTCCAGTTGTTGCGACGCAGGCAGCGTAGCGCTCGATACTGGGAGTTGGAAGACCTGGCGCATCTGAACGAATTGCGCCTGCGACTGCGTCGCCAAGCCTCTCGCCTGATTGATAGCCGTCACCGGAAACACGACTTGCTGCTCAAAGTTGGCGGATTGCTGTTCGAGCTGCTGGATCGCGCCCAAGGGTTTTGCGACCACGCCGCTCAACAGGTTCGAAATGGTGCTCAGCCCCACCGAGATGATGGCGCAGCAGGGATCGAGCCCTAGCTAGCTGCGGGCCTTGCTGGGGAGAATCATGACTACAACGGCGAGCGCGAGCCCAAAGGCCAGCGCGTTGCGGACAAGCTTTGCAGCGCGAGTTAACGACTTGTGTGTCACTTGTTTGCTCCTATGGGTGCGAAAGCACCTGCTGTATTTGGTTCTGCAGATTGTGTGTTGACGCTGCGCTCTGTTTCAGCAGCGTGTTCTGGTGCGCCAGCCTCGCCGCTTCCTGCCGCAGCTCCGCCGCAAGCATCTTGGCCATGTAGGCCTGGGTCTCTAGGTCCGCCACCTGCGCTTGCGCCTAGAGCATCGGGCCTGATCCGGGCGCAGCCGCCGCGCTCTGCTGTTCGAGCTGATCGGCAAGGGCCAGCATTCCCTGGGTCGTCTGGTCCGACAGGACCGTGGTCTTGAGCGAACCCATGGCCAGCGCATCGTCCATGTCAATCATGTTGCGGTGCACTGGCCGGGCATCGGTTGGGGGAGGGATTGTGGCGTAGACCTTGGCGTACATCAGCGGAAGCTGGGCAATCGACCCCGCCTGGCCGTTCCGGAATACCGATTCCAACCGCGATGGATTGGCGAGCGTCGCACTGTTGTTCTTGATAGTCTGGATTTGGGACATCAAACCGCGGTATCGCGCAATGGTCGATGTCACCGAGGCTTTAGCCTGATTGATCGCCGCGACCGGCCAGATGGTCTGTTGCCGGAAGTTGTTGATGGTTGAATTCAGCGTTTGAATCCCGCTGAGAGCGCCTCCAACCGCGTTTTGGAGGGTGCTGGTAATGGTTTGGATCAACTTCAGTATGTCCGCGATCCCGGCCGCCCTCGCTGTCGTCGGCAACAAGCAGAGCGCGACTACCAAGACAGCCAAAAGACGCTTGATGCTTGTGAACCTAGAGTTGCTGAGCATCTCTGAAATTCGCCTCCTCATTAAAGTGCTCCTCTCGCTACTTCTCCCGATACTTCTTCCGGCAGCGGATCAACATCGGCCAGGCCGAACTGGAATCTGTCCGCCAACTCGATATACGCGTCAATCAGCTGCGTGGCTTTGCGCCGCTCCATCCACCAGGAGCGATGACACGCTCTCGCGCGTAGGTGGTCATGATCCAGTAATCGACGGCGGTCGACGACATCCGGATCGTGTGCGTGGTCTCGGCCTTTTCACCGATGACGATCAGGGCGTCGGCGCTCTTGCCCTTGACTGGTGCGCTGAAGTGTTTGATCTGGTTGAGTGCTGTCTCGTTCAGGTGCAAGTGCTCCCGCAAGGCAGTCATGTCCCCTGGCTGCTGGCCGATGATCTTGGTTGTGGTGTTCTTGACGATGCCGGCCCCGTGGACTCTGGGGTTCGATTCAGTGCCGACAAAATCCTCTGCGGTTTGGCTGATGCCCCAAACGCTGGCGTTACGTTTCCGCGCCGTGCGGAACAGCTGTACTACTTCCGGCGCTAGCACAGGCGAATCGAGCAGGAACCAGCACTCATCGAGCACAGTGATGCTCCTTCTGCCCGCCTTGCCCGCTGCACGCTGTGCTGTGGCGTGGGCAATCAGCAGGCTCATCGCCGTCTCAAGCCTCGGGTCATCACTTAACTGCTCCACGTTAAAAAACAGCCATGGGTTGTCGAGCGAAATCGTGGTCGGACGATCAAACAGCTTTGCGTACACTCCTTTTTCACCAGTCCAGCTGCGCAGCTTGATTGCTGCTAGGTGCGCTTCGTCCATCACCCTCTGGTTCTTTTCTTCGTCGCGCCACTGGGCCAGCTCGTCGCGCAGGTCTGAGAAGGTTGGAATGGGATTCGACGGCCGGATCGCCGCCCTCTTGTAGGTCCTCAGGATAGCTTCCGTGATGATGTTATCGAGCAGTTCCGTGTCTTCGGCTCGCCCCTCGCCCAACATGTGCCGCGTCAGGTTTTTGAGGAACGCCACTTGGTCTTTGCTCGGTTCTTTCTCTCCTTCGGGCAGGTCCCACGGATTGATCGTCTGGTCGGTATCGAGCGACATCGTGATCATCCGCCCGCCCATTAGCTCGACCAACGGGTGGTAAGAGTCACCACGCTCTATGATCGAGATCAAAGGGTTATCGCGGGCCGCCATCAACAGAAATTGCTGGACCATGAAGGTCTTGCCGCCGCCGCTCTTTGCCATCACCAGCATGTTGGCGTCGCTCAAACCGGGATCAAATAGCGAGAACGGAATCAACTGGCGGTAAAGAGTTTCGAGCAGGAAAAGCGGCGATCGCGGCGTGCCGCGCCACGGCATCTCCACCGGCACAAGATCGGCGGCGTTCGAGGTAAGCAGATCCTGGTCGCGCTTGTCCGCATCTCCCATTGCGGGGAGCGCACTGACGAAGAGTCTTCTTTTGGCCAGAGTCTCGGCCACCGCCTTGGCGCCGTTCATGCGCACGATGGCATACAGGAGCTGCTGCCGGCGATTGTCGATGGTGCGTTCGGCCTGCTCAAGGTCCGAGGTCGTGACCGCCGGCTGTGAGGTGCGCGTCCCGATTACCAGGCTCAGCTTGGCGGTTTTGACCGAGCTCGAAATAATGTCCTGCTGCACCCGGACAAGCTGAGCCTCGGCGACTTGGGCCTCTACATTGATCCGGACCCCGCCGCTCGAATCTCTCTGCGCGGCCTGCATCTTGCGCAACCGGCTCTTGTAGCCCTTGAGCACTCTCGCCTGGTCGGGAATCGTGATCTGGGCATTCACAATGATCGGGAAATCAAGAGCGGCCAAGTCTCTCAGTATCCCCGGAAAGTTTGCGTCTGGCAGGTCCTTCAGGCTGACAAACGAGTACAGAATGCCGCCGAGGTTTAGATACGAGTCCGTCTCATCCACAATGCTCACATCGGCGATCTGTTCTCGGGCGCTTGAGTATAAAAGTTGCTCTTCTCCGCGTCTGTATGGGCGCCGGTCCGGACGCAGGGGATTGAGTGCCCGTTTGGCTTCAACAAATAGCTCTTCGTCGTTCAGCCGTCGCGCGCCAAATCGGCCGCTTCGAGCGCCGTCTCTGCTCCGCGCAGGAGGCTTTCAAATTCCGACACGAGTTTCTGCTGCTCCTGCCGCGTTCGCTCAATCGACTTCCGCGCCGACAGGCTGAACATCTCGTGTCTTGGTTTCAGCGGCTTGCCCGCGATGCGGTGGTGCACAACCGGGTCCCAGATGAAATACACATGCAAAAGAGGCCGCATGTAGGCCCCAGCCGTCTCTTTTGTTCTCCATCTCTCGACCCGCAGCGCATCAAGCGCGATGATCTCGCTTCGTTCTGACCGCTGCCCGGCCGCATACTGTTCGAACAGATCACCCAGGTCTTCCACCACCTCGTAGCGGAATTGCACTCTCATGCTCTGCTCTGGCAGCGACCGCAGCAGCGCTTCGAGCATCAGCTTGCCGCGGTCCCGGCCTTCATCGCTGGCAAAATATGAAGTCAATCCTTTAAGTTCATAGCCCGCCACAAAAGCGCCGTTTGTGCGGACAACAACGTTGTCCAAGTAATCGCGGACCGGAAGTTGTTCGCACAATGCAGGATCCTGCAGCTTCTGTTCGTGTTTTTCGAGTGTCAGCGGCACTGCTCTATTCCCCCCTCAGATATGCGGTCCTGATTTCCCGGTCGCTCGCCACTGCGCAGTAAGCGCGGGGTTTCGTGTACCAGAAAACGAGATCACGGACATAGCCTCGTGGCTTGCCGTACTTGAAGGCCATCAGCACAGGCACCATGAACAACGGCACTCCGTACTGCAGGACAAGGTTCATTGGCATGCCGGCGATTTCGCCTCCCACAAAGTGGCCGACGATATTCATCACGGCTGCCGCCCCAAGCACGACGAACAGGTCTTCAAATTCGAGGTACATGAACGTCACTCGCGTCTGCAAATTCCTATTCGCCGGTGTCACTTGTAACGCCATCGCTCGAACTCCTTCCTACGGCACGCCGGCCGTTCCGTGCTGAATCCAAAATTCCCCAAGCCGCAGCAAGCCCGAGAGTCCAAAGCAGCACATCGCCGCTATCAAGTTCCGCACCCAGGCCTCGCCCACTGTCATCCGTTCCAGCAGCCCGGCATAGTGAGTCACCGCCAGCACCACTTGGAGCACGCCGTAAAGCGGGAGAAGAACATTGCCGACCCAGTTCACCAGCGTCAGGATCGATATCCAGCAGCGGTCCGGGTTGTTCCAGGCCGCCTGGTTGCTGAATGACTCAAGCGCCCGCAGCAATCCCGAGCACATGAGCGATGCCAGGGCAGCGTACGCCAGGTGTTGATAGCTTCGGCCCTTGGTGAAATTGAAAATTGCTGCGGCAGCGAACAATCCGGCCACGGTCGGCATGATGACGTTGCCCAGCCAGTTGGTCAGGTTGAGCATTCCGTTTGCAAAATTCACTTCGATCACCTCCTTGTCTTCATCAGCCGACCATGGCCAGGACCAGCTTCCAGATGGCCGCAACACTCAAAAAAGCGAGACCTGATCCAACCAGCGGCATAAAGGGCCGGTGGCGCGCGTAGTTAAGGATCGCGCCCACCACAGCCAGACCCGCCGCTTCCGGGAGAATCGTTCCTGCCAGGAAGTTCCACGCAGACGTCAGCATGTCGGTCGTCGCAAACTCCGTGCCGCTGTTCCAACTCTGCATAAGCTGGACCATGCCCGATGCGGACAGCAGAAAGATAGCGGCGATAATCGACCCGAGCGGGTTATGCCCCTCGGCCGCGTCAAGCGCCGCCTTCAGCACGCAGAAGGCGGCGAGCACGGGAATCAATCGAGAAACCACGACAGCCGAAACAAAACCATTGAAGCTGGTCTCTACACTCGCGACCCACGGGCTACTGATGTTCCCGCCCTCTGGAGGCATTGAGATTCCTTGCGCAGCAAACCAGGACAGAAATTGCGGCAGGGTTAACAAGATCACTGACCACAAGGCCCAACGTTGGAATCGTCCGCCGACCTGGAAATTCACGCCAGCTTCCTGCCGCAAAGCGATCCCCGCCAGGACCATTGTGCAGATGGCGGCCGGAACCGCCATATCGAACAGCAGCTTCATTAGATCGACAAGGATTTGCGGCAATGTCATTGCTTAAGCACTCCGGTTTCGCTACTGCACACCCGCTGTGCCGTTCGCGATCCAGAATTCAATCAATCGCGTCAGACCCGAGACCACGAGCAGTCCCCCTGCGGTGACTGCCCAGCGCGCCACGCCACGCCCTTGCGAATAGGCCACCACCGCCATGACCACGGCCAGCGCTGCGCCCACGGGCGCGATGACGTTACCTACCCAGTTCACCAGGTTAAGAACTGTTCCTTCGGGCTGGGCCGCCGTTTGCCCTTGCACTGCCTGTCCCGTCGCCGGCTGTGTTCCGAGGTTCTGGGCATAGGAGATCAACGGGAAGAACTGAACAACAAGAATGGTCAAAAGAAAGGCGAGAACGAAGCGCCGTCGCCCCTTTCCCCAACTCGACAATTTCATACGGATCCCCTTCTGCGACTCGGGTTGAGTGAGTCTCCCGCGTCGCAGGTGAGAACATAGGTCCGTTTCAGACTTTGGGCAAATCGGAAGAGGCCGTCGATGCGTAAGTCGGAAGGGGTGGGGCGGTTGGTTTTTTGCGGGAGAGTCTCGAACCGCCAGACCGCGCATCGGACGCGATTGAATCTAAAGGGTGATTAGACAAACGCCAATTTATGTCTGGCCTGGTAGTTGGAAGCCTTATCAGATATAAATACTTTTGCCTTTGGTGCATCTCACAACGGTAACCCTGCGCCGGAAGAGGCTTACTGGCGCATGGGCAAATCTGGAGACGTGTCGTCCTACGTCAACGACTCTTTTTCTTCAGGCCGATTCGGTTTTGTTTGCAGTGGCTGACTATTCACTCAAAGTGGATGGCGAAATCGAATTCCCTGGAAGAGGGCTTCCTTACCGGAATGGCTTCCGAGTAGGCTCCGTCATACCGGAAGACTCTCCTCAAGTCGCTTGCTGGATCGTATAACATCGCTTGCAGAAAGCTGATCGGAGCCGCATGGATGTGCACCTGATTGTTGGGACCTATGAGTTGTTTCGGCACTTTTTCGCTGTGCCCGCAGCGGCAGATGTGAACGGCCAGGAAGTTGGGGCGGTACGAGGTGTGCTGACTTCCGTCTTATCGATGATCGAGCGTGGCGCAACCCACATTGGCGTTGCCACCGATCACGTCGTGGAGTCGTTTCGGAATGATCTGTATCCCGGATACAAGACCAGCGAAGGCGTAGCTCAGGAGTTGCTCTCGCAGTCCGCCACTCTCGAAGAAGCGCTGCCTCTCCGGACGCGAGACGAGCGAGGATAGCGCGTCTTGTGGGATCTGCGAGCGCGGCGAAGGCCAGGCTCAGGCGGTCGGCATGCACATTCATCCCCATGCATATTGCCAAGTGGCGATATATATGGCAAGTCCAAAGCGCACTAAATCCGCGCGTAACTTTAATAGTTCCCGCCTGGTCGCCTAGCGTTTGTTGATGGTTACGGCCGTATCACGGGCAAGCCGGAGTGCGCCGGGATAGCCCGTCATACGACATCATCGCCCAAGCATGAACTAGAGTTGAGGCAGCCCTCAGAAGTTTCCTTGACACAATGAGAGTCGGGGCGTATGTTTTCTGCGTTCGGCGGATAGCAAGGATGAAGCGCGAACCGCTTCTCGTCCGAGGGGGCTACTATACGCCGACTTCCCAAAAACAAGCGCTATAGGTGTGTTCCGGTCGCGCGAGTGTCTGTAAGGAGCCTTCCATGAAACGCGGAACTGCGATAGTCTCCCGGGTGTTGCTGTCGTCGGCAGTGCTTGCTTTTTCTCTGTCAAGCCTTGCTTCAGCCCAGGCGCCTCCACCTACACCGAATTCAGTTCAGACCCGCATGAAGCTTCAGGACTTCGTCGCCGGCCCGGACGGAGCGAAACGGCTGGCGAGCCTTAAAAAGGCAGTCGCAAAGATGAAGTCGCTGGACAACAGTGCAACTGATTCGGTGGACTATCGCCGCAGCTGGGCCTATTGGGCCAACATCCACGGATACTACGGCCCGGACAGCCCCGAAGGCACCATGGCGCAGCAGAGAACGAACCTGGCCGCCTACCTAGCGCAGGCCGGCAAGAGCCAAGCCTACATTGACGAAGCTTTGGCTTTCTACGACGGCATGAGCGATCAGAGCCTTCCGCCCGCGCAGCCGAATAGTCCCGCGCATGAGATTGCACTCGCGGTCTGGGACACCTGCCAGCATTCCAATGCGGATGGTAACTCCACCTCAGATAACATCGGGCTCAACCAGGCTAACTTCTTCGGTTGGCATCGCATGTATCTCTACTACTTCGAGCGGGTGCTCCGCTGGGCGGCACAAGACGAAACGCTCACCCTACCCTATTGGGACTACACCGACCCCGCACAGGAAGAGCTTCCGGATGAATTCCGGGACACCGCCTCTCCTCTCTTCGACAAGAGGCGCGAGGCCAACATGAACAGTGGCAGCAAACAGCTTACTTCCCTCAGGACCAACGTCGACCAGTTGCTCACCAACCCCGACTATCTCGCATATGAGTTCAAGATCGAGCGCGGCATTCACGGCTATGTACACTGCACAGTTGGCCTGACCTGTCCGGTCGCTCATATGGGCGATGTACCTGTTGCCGGGAATGATCCCATCTTCTATACCCACCACGCCAACATCGATCGCCTCTGGTCCTGCTGGGAAAAGCTGCATCCCATGCCCACTAATACACTCTGGCTGATGCAGCAATTCATGTTCCCCGACGAAGCCGGTGCACTGCAAAAGCAGCCCGTCAGCAACTTTGTCGACACTCGGCTGCTTGGTTACCAGTACGATAACGAGTCCAGTTGCTTTCGCGTCACCCCCACCGCTCTTCGCGTACAAGCCGCGACGCAGCCGGAACAGCTGCCCGTCACCTACCCTAACCTGGTTGCGAAGTCGCCGGGAGTCGTCCTGAACCCCACCTCTACTTCGATCGATATCGTGATTCCGCGGGTCAAAGCAATAAGTCTCCTGGCCATCCCTGCGGAAGCTTCCAGTGGCGTGCAGCTTGTTCTTCGTCACCTTACGGCGGAGCAGCCGCCGCTCTCGCTTCTCGACGTATATATCGAAAGGAAGGGTGCACTGGCCACACGCCAGTATGTCGGAACCATCAACTGGTTTGGCGCGTTCGGCCACCATGGCATGAGGATGGCATCGGACCAAAGCTACGATTTTGAAGTGACCCAGCAGTTGAAGGCACTTGGCCTGACGCCCACGTCGCCGAACGTAACCGTCACCTTGGTGGCCAGCGAGGGCCGGGTCCCCACTGCGCGCGCAGAGGCCACGGCCACTCCACCCGCCGCCGCTTCGCTCAGCGAAGGAGCCAAGGTGCGAGTCGGTGCTGTGGAGCTGCGACAGACCAAGTAGTTCTCCAATATCAACCGTCACCCTGTTCGCTCAGCTCGCACTCAGGAGACATTAACTATGCATACCGGTACAGCCGTTCTGACTTTGGCCTCCCTCGCGTTATGCGTTCCAGTGGCGGCTCAATCTCCACAGCCGTTCCTTTCCCCGCCGAGACTGCAGGCACCCCCTGCAGCCGGCGTGATTAAGACGATGGCGGCCACAATCTCCGCTGCCGGCTGCAATCCGGCAGGCGACATCAACCAAGTCGGCAACGTCGTCTCCGTGGATCTAGTCGTTCGGGAAGACACCAACACCATCGCCAACCCAGCCACCGGCGCTATGGATCAGGTTCGCCTGCGCTCCTACGGCGGCTGTCTCTCCGGCCCGCTGCTGGAGGTGCACCCCGGCACAACCCTGCGGGTACACCTTACCAACAATCTCGCAAAGGCGGACCCGACGTGCCCCGCTGGCCAGGACCCTCCGGATGGTTCTGCCGGCTGTTTCAACACCATCAACATACATTTCCACGGGCTGCACGTCTCACCCGCTGGCAACAGCGACAACGTCCTGCTCAACATCGCCCCGCAGACCAAGTTCGACTATGAGGTCAACATTCCCGGCGATCACCCTGCAGGCACATTCTGGTACCACGCTCATCGCCACGGATCAACGGCCACGCAGGTAGCCAGCGGGGCCTCGGGCGCACTCATCATTCGAGGTGACCGCCGTTACATAGGCGGCGCCCCCGGCGACATCGACACCATCCTTCATGATGCCAACAACAAACTTTTTCCCGAGCAGGTCTTCCTCTTCCAACAGATTCCCTACGCCTGTTTTACCGACGACACATTGACGACCATCATCACTAACGTAGACAAGACATGGTCCTGTCCCTCCGGCAAGATCGGTATTGTCGAAAACTTTGACGCTCAGCTTGACTCGCCCACAATCTGGGACACGAGCGGCCGCTTTACCAGCATCAACGGAGCCGTCCAGCCAACGCTGACTGACGTCCAAGCTGGCGTAATCCAGCACTGGCGTATGATCCACGGCGGTGTTCACGATACCGTCAACCTGCAGATCGTTCCCATGATCGCGAGCAAAGACCCGAGAGCCCGCCGGGCGTTCGAAGGGGTCGTTGCCGGAACTCCCGTAGAGCAGGCGAAGATCATCGCGGAGATATGCCCCAGCACCAGCCAGCCAAACAATCCCGTCCCGCTAGTTCCACAGTTCGAGATCGCCGCCGACGGGCTCACCCGTGCGTCCATCCGTCCCATTGGCATTAAAGACGGCATCATCCAGACCAGCGCCAGCGGCGGTATCGGTACTAACTTCATGCAGCCTGGCTACCGCAGCGACATCCTGCTCGTCTTTCCGCGTGAAGGCACCTACTGCGTCCTCAACCAGGCGGCAACACCGGCTGAAAGAGAGACCTCCGGCAAAGGAGGTCAGGGGACCAACGAGATACAACTCCTCGCCACCGTCGTGGTCAAAGGTGGCAAAGCCATCACCGTCGACC
>WNEZ01002023.1_pt1 | contig 17219 bp, 15 predicted proteins | sample 5400521 | NCBI WGS metagenome assembly WNEZ01 (sample SAMN13153339, study PRJNA577476) | soil metagenome | isolation source: 120 cm saprolite under Douglas fir tree site 2 hole 1 replicate 1 | place: USA:California | collected 2015-04-18
CCATGCCGTAGAGATCGCGCTGTGTCTGATACAGCGCGTCCTGCTTGAACAGGTTACCCGGCCGCACCGACATGACGCGCCGGACCGTGCCGGTGTCCACGTCGCGCAACCCGCGGATCATCACCTCGCCGATACGCATGCGCGGACCGGGCTGTGCATCCAGCTCCACTTCCGCCTTCAGGATGCCCGCTTCGGAATCGAAGTTTCGCAGCACGTCGGCGTAGGGATACCCGCTGTTGCGCAGCCGTCCAACGATCGTGTCCGCCGACGCCTGCATGAGGAAACGATTGAAGGGATCACCGACCTGCAGTGGGAGCTCGCGCTTCAGCTTCTCGACGTCGAAAACTCCGTCCAGGCCCATGATGTCGAGCCGCGCGACCCGAACCGGCTCGCCCTCGTGAATCCGGAACGTGATGTACACGTCGCGGGGTGTGCGCCGCACCGACGTGTCCACCACGGCGTTCATGAACCCGCTTTGCCGGTACAGGAGAATGAGACGGACGACGTCGCGGCGGAATTCGATTTCGTTGAAATAGCGCTTCTCACCGAGCCCCAACCAGCGAACGATGCCGTATCGAGCCCAGGCGCTCGATTTGGTCGTGGCGATCGCGCTTTCCAGCGTGTAGTCGTCGAGGGCTCGGTTACCGACAAACGACAGACCCCGAACCACCCGCTCCTGTTCTTGAGCGGCGAGGACGGTTGTCGCTACCAGGGCGGCGACCAACAGGCAGGGTATGACGCGCAATTGACGTAGTTTGCCGATCTTTGCTATGTTGCGACACTTGCTCCGCACTGTCAACCTTTTCGACACCGCGAAGAGCGTCCTGTTCCTGTGTTTTCTCACCGCTTGTCGTGGTCAGACGGGCGGCGGAGATCAGGCAGGAGCGGGGGGGGGGCTCGTCTACTACGAGACCTACGACCCACGCTCGCTCGACCCGGCGCTGTCTACCGACGTGCCGACGGGCGAGATGGTGACGCTGCTGTTCGACGGACTCACCCGGTTCGACCCCGATGGCCGGCTCCTGCCGAGCCTCTCGGACCGCTGGACGACCGATCGGAAGGGACAGCGGTACGTCTTCCATCTCCGCCCGGGTGTCAGCTTTCATGACGGCCGACCCCTCGTCGCCGCGGATGTTAAACGCTCCTTCTTGCGCGTCCTCAATCCCGCGACGCACGGCGGCCGGGTGTGGCCGCTGCTGCCCATCGCGGGCGCCGGCGACTTCGCGGACGGACGCGCGCGCGACGTGCGCGGCATGGAGGTGCTGGGAGATACCGCGATTGCGTTTACCCTCGCCGAGCCGCTCGCGATTTTTCCGAAATTCCTCGCAATGCCGGTGGCGTCGGTTGTGCCGTCGTCCGTCCCGGCCGACTTCGGCCAGCGGCCGGTTGGAACGGGGGCGTGGCGCTTCGTCGCGTGGCAGCACGACGACTACCTGCGCTTTGCCAAGAATTCGGGCTACTGGGGCGGAGCACCGCTGAGTGAATCACTCACCGTTCGGATCATCCCCGAGGCGCTGACGCGCGCCGCGGAGTTCCTGTCCGGACGGATCTCCGTCGTCGAGATCCCGTTCGGCGAGACGGTCAGGTGGGAGCAGGAACATCCCGACTGGCTGAAGCGCAAGGCGGCGCTCCGCGCCGTCTACGTGCCGCTCAACAACCGGCGCGGTCCATTGCGCGATCCGCGGGTACGCCAAGCGATCAATCACGCGGTCAACGTCCCCGAAATCTTGCGCACCGTGTGGAACGGCCGCGGTGCTCTGGCGGCGGGAGCGATTCCCCCAACGTTGGGGGGAAGTGATCCCTCACGCCGGCCCTACGCCTACGACACCACCGAAGCGCGGCGCCTGCTGCACTCGGCCGGATACCCCAACGGGTTTTCAGTGCAGCTGTGGCGCTCCGGTACGAACGTGGAGACGGGGCGCGTCGCACAGGCGATCCAGTCGCAGCTTGCCGCCGTGGGGATCCGCGTGGAGATCGTGTCGCGCGACGCTTCCAGCATGCGGGAGGCGGTGCGCAAAGGTGACACCGACATGGCGATCACCGACTGGTGGGCCGACTATCCCGACGCCGACAACTTCCTCTACCCGCTGTTTCACAGCGCCAGCTTTGGCCCGGGCGGCAACTATGCCTTCTACAGCGATCGCGTCACGGACTCGCTGATCGTGCTGGCGCGCCGCACCGTCGACCAGTCGGCGCGCGAGGCGCTGTACGCCCGAATCGACAATCGCATCTTTGAAGCCGCGCCCTGGCTCTATCTCTGGTTTGCCGTGGACCTCTGGGCGGAGCACCCCTCCATCGCGGGGTGGGATGTTCCGGCGATCTTCAACGGCCAGCGCTGGACCAAGGTTCGTGTTGCGGCTCGTCGGTAGGCGGCTGCTCGCCACGATCCCCACGCTGTTCGGTGTTCTCGTCGTCGTCTTTCTGTTGCTGAACGTCGTCCCCGGCGATCCCGTCGCCGAGATGGTGGGTGAGCGCGCCGATTCCGCGACGATCGCCCGGCTGCGCGGCGAGCTGCATCTCGACGAGCCGATTCCCGTGCAATTCGGGCACTATCTGTGGGGCGTCGTGCGTGGCGATCTGGGCCGGTCCTACATCACGCAGCGCCCGGTGCTCGGCGATCTCGCCGAGCGCTTTCCCAAGACGCTGCAGCTCGCGGGCGCCGCCATGCTGCTCGCGGTGACCTGCGGCATCACCCTTGGCGTCCTCGCGGCGATCCGGCCCGGCGGCTGGATCGATCGCCTCAGCATGCTCATCGCTTACGTCGGCGTCTCCTTCCCGGTCTACTGGGTGGGGCTCCTGCTGATCCTGCTCTTCGCGGTGGCGCTCCGCTGGCTGCCACCGTCGGGATACGGCGGCATTGCGTTCCTCGTGTTGCCGGCGCTGACCCTCGGCACCCGCTCGATCGCGTTTCTCGCGCGCATGACGCGTGGCGCCATGCTCGACATCCTGCCGTCGGATTTCGTGCGCACCGCGCGGGCCAAGGGACTGAGGGAGCGGCGGGTGATCGGCCGGCATGCATTGCGCAACGCCTTGCTGCCGATCATCACCGTGCTCGGACTGGACGTGGGCAACTATCTGACCGGCAGCATTCTGACCGAGACGATATTCTCCTGGCCCGGAGTGGGCCGGTATGTGCTGCTCGCGATTCAGAAACGGGATCTGCCGGCGGTCCAGGGAAGTATTCTGTTTTTGTCCGTGATCTTTGTGCTGGTCAACCTTCTCGCAGACGTGCTCTATGCGAAAGCTGATCCTCGCGTCGCTTACGATTAGCGCCGCGGTTTCCCTGCGGGCCCAAAGCGTGGAAAAGCGCGTCTCACGCCTGCTCGACCAACCGCCGTTCAACCGCGCCACCTGGAACATCTACGCGCAGGACAACCGCGGGCGCGTGCTGTTCAATCGCAACGGGGACCGCTTTTCGGTGCCCGCGAGCAACACGAAGCTCGTGGTCTCAGCGGCGGCGACGGTGCTGCTGCCCGTCGACTATCGCGCGCGCACGAGCCTCTACGCCAACGGCACCATCACGAACGGCTTACTGCAGGGCGACCTCGTGCTCTACGGCCGCGGCGATCCGACGTGGTCGGAGCGCTGCTACACGGTCGACACGCTGGCGCCGGGCGGCTGCGACTCGACGTGGACTGCCGTGGATGCCATCGCTGATTCCTTGCGCGCGCATGGGATTCGGCGCGTCACGGGCCGGATCGTCGGTGACGGCTCGTACTTCGAGTCGATCCTGACTCATCCGGGCTGGAATTCGTTCGATCTCAACTGGTGGTACGCCGCGCCCATCTCGGGGCTCGGATTTCACGACAACAGCGTGGATTTCCACATCACACCCGGGCCGTTCGTCGATGCGCCGCCCGTCATCACATGGAACCCCGATCTCACCCTCTTCACGTTCGAGAACCGGGCCCGCACCGTCGCCGGCGATTCGTCGACGACGATCGGCGACAACTTCTTCCGCAAGCCCGGGACGCTCGATATCTGGGCGGAAGGCACGGTGTCGTTGAGCCGGTCACCGTGGATCGAGAGCTTCGCGCTTCCTGATCCGAATCTGTACGCCGCCCGCGCGCTCGAGATCTCGTTGCGGAAGAAGGGCGTCTCGGTCGCCGGCGGCGCGGCCAGCACGACCGACTCGATGGTCTATCGCGGGCTGCGATGCTGTGGCAGTCCGCTCGCGGAGTACCGCGGTCGCCCGTTGCCGGACATCGTGTTCCCGATTCTCAACACGAGCCAGAATTGGTTCGCGGAAACGCTCCTGAAGATCCTGGGACGCGAGGTGGGCGACACCGGTAGCTGGGGAAAGGGTCTCGACGTCGAAAAGCGGTTTCTGGTCGATTCCGTAAAGATCGATTCCACGGCGTTTTCGCTGGAGGACGGATCCGGACTGGCCGCCGGCAACCTCGTGACCCCGCACGCGTTCGTGCAGCTGCTCGCCTATATGTACCGCCATCCCAAACGCGCACCGTTTCTGGCCGGCTTGCCGCGGGCGCAGCAGCGCGGCTCACTGCTCCGGCGCTTTGCCGGGACGCCGCTCGAGGGGCGGGTGCTCGCGAAAACGGGATCGATCGATCGGGTGAATACGCTGTCGGGGTACATCGAAAAAGCCGACGGGCGGGTGATCACCTTCTCGATTCAAGCAAACGCGCACGACGTGCCGACGCGTCAGATGCTTGCGCAGATCGATTCGGTGGTGGTACAGCTGGCGCGCTAGTCTTCTTTCTGACCAAAGAGTGCCATGTTGGACGAATGCCCCGGCATGACTTTCGCTGCCGGGTTCAGGAAGTGCGCGATCTGGTTCACGGCGATGCACGCTTCCGAAAAGCCCGTCGCGATGAGCTTCAGCTTCCCCGGATAGGTGGTGATATCTCCGGCGGCGTAGATGCCGGGGATGTTGGTCTCCATCGTCTGCGCCACCTTGATGTCGCCCTTCTCGATCTCGAGCCCCCACTCCGCGATCGCGCCGAGCGATGAGACGAAGCCGAGCTGCGGGATCACGCAGTCCATCGCCAGCGTCTCTTCTTCCTTCGTTTTGTTGTTGTAGATCGTGACGCGCTCGATGCGGTTCGCCCCCGCGATGTCTTTCAGCTCCCAGAACGTGCGCAGCTCCATCTTGCCCGCGGCCGCCAGCGCCTGGACTTGATCCACCGTCGCCTGATGGGCGCGGAAGCCATCGCGGCGGTGAATCATGACGATGGATTTTGCGACGGGGTACAGGTTCACCGCCCAGTCGAACGCCGAGTCGCCGCCACCGACGATCAGTACTCGCTTCCCGGCGAATTCGCGCGGGTTCAAGACGCGATCGTGCAGTCCCTTGTCGTTCCAGCGATCCACGTCTTTGAGCGGGAGCTTGCGCGGCGTGAAGGCGCCGATCCCGCCGGCGATCAACACGGAGCGCCCGGGATACTCGTCCTTGTCGGTGACGATGGTGAGGAGCGGTTTGCTGTTGTCCTCGCTCCGCCGCAGCGCGACGACTTTTTCGGCGAGGTGGACCGGGGGCTTCCATTGCAGGCCCTGTTCCGCGAGCGCTTTCACGAGATCCTTGGCGAGAATCTTCGGAAAGCCCGCCACATCGAAGATGTATTTCTCGGGATAGAGCGCGGTCAGCTGGCCACCGACCTGGTCGAGGTTGTCGATCAGACGATGTGACGCGCCGCGCATGCCGGCGTAGAACGCGGCGAACAGTCCCGTCGGGCCGGCCCCGATGATGGTGATATCTTTTGTCCCTTGCATCGCGCCAACGCTAGCGTGCTTCTCGTCTCGGGTCTACTGGCCTGCGCCAGCGGCGGGCCGCATGCCGCGCTCGGCTGGAGCCTGGGCGGCGAGGCGCACGTGTTTATCACCGGGAACCGCTTCGCCCGCAATTTTTACCATCAGCTCACCGGCAATCGCCATCTCTTCGACTCGCTGCAACACCGACCACTCGTGGCGGTCGAGGCTCGGGAGGCCGAGAGCGCGACCGTCCTGTCAGCCAATGGCGCGGCCCCTGCGCACCTCACCCTTGCGCGGTTCCATGCACCGCAGACCTGCGGCGCCGCCGAAGCCGTAACGGAGCTCGTCCTCGCCTTTCCGCCTGGAGGCGCGGGCGGCCGTAGCACGCCGCCATCGCATGTAACGGTGGTCGCGCTCCTCGATGCGCCCGCGGTCGCCATCGGCGCGGGCCCATCGCGCCCCGCGTTGACGCGCACCGCGGCACTCGATCTCCTCTCCCGCGTCGTCCGGCGCGCCCAGCCAACCACACCGCTCCGGGCGCTGGTTCTCGACGCCGACCAGGCAGCGGACGCGGGTGAAGTCGTCCCGCTCGCATCTGGCTACGCGGTCGGATTCCGGGCCCGCTTTCCAAACGGAACCGATACGGTATTGGTGACCGGCGTCGCGACGACGGACGTCGCTCTCCACCACCTGCGCTGGGTCAGAGAACCAGAGCGCCTGCGGCTCGTGGGGGGAATGGTGCGTACGAACCCGGGGACGCGATACTCGCTGCGTGGAGCGGTCGCCGCTGCAGGCGGCGACCGGCTTCTGCTCCTCGACGAAATCACCGACATCTCGGCGCGGGATTCACGCGCCACGGCGGTGGATCCCGCGACGCGCCGTGTGCTCGCCACGCAACCGCTCGCGCTCCGTTGCCCGTGAACGTAACGTACGAGGCGCCATGAAGATCTACACCAAAACCGGTGACGCGGGTGAGACCGGGCTATTCGGCGGCGGTCGAGTTCCCAAAGACGACCCGCGCGTGCAGGCGTACGGCGACGTGGACGAGCTGAACGCCTGGATCGGCTTCGCCGTGGCGATTCATTTGCCCACCTTCGAGTCCAATGTCCTCGAGGCGATTCAACGCGACCTGTTCACGATCGGCGCCGAGCTCGCGACACCGAATGCCGCGAAGCTCCGCACGTCGCTCGACGCAGAGACCGTGAGCGCTCTGGAGGGCGTCATTGACTCGTACGATCCGAAGCTGAAGCCGCTGAAGAACTTCATTCTGCCCGGCGGCTCGCCGAAGGGCGCCGCGCTGCACGTCGCGCGTACGGTCTGTCGTCGTGCCGAGCGCTCCGTGGTCTCGCTGGCGCGCAAACACCAGATCAACCCGCTGATCATCCACTACCTGAACCGGCTTTCCGATCTGCTCTTCGTGCTGGCGCGCGTGGTGAACATGCAGGCCGGCCACGACGACGTCGCGTGGTGACCATCCGCGTCCCGCTCGTGGAGCAGCGGGATGCCTCCTACGACATCCTGATCGCCCCGGGTCTTGTCCGCCGCCTCGACAGGATCCTGCCGCAGTACTGCCCCGCCGCAGCGTACGCAGTGATTTCCGATTCGCACGTCGGGAAGATTTACGGGGAGGACCTGGGAAAGCGGCTATCGGCTCTCGGCTATCGGGCGGAACTGTTCACCTTCCCTGCCGGCGAATGGAACAAGACCCGCGATACCTGGGCATCGCTGAGCGATCGGATGCTCGCGGCTCATTACGGCCGCGACTCCGCGGTCATCGCACTCGGCGGTGGCGTCGTGAACGATCTCGCCGGCTTCGTCGCGGCGACCTACCTGCGCGGCGTTCCGCTGGTGCAGGTGCCGACGTCGCTGCTCGCGATGATCGACTCATCCATTGGCGGAAAGACGGGCGTCGACGTGCCCGCCGGGAAGAACCTGCTCGGGGCGTTCCATCAGCCACGTGTCGTCGTCGCCGATCCGGAGCTGCTCGCCTCGCTGTCGAGCGTGCAGCTGGCGGCGGGGCTCGCTGAAGCCGTGAAGCATGGCGCGATCGCGGACGCGGAGTATTTCGCGTTTCTCGAGGGCGAATATGCGGCGATCTTCGCGAAACACGCGCCCGCGCTCGAGCGCGTCGTGCGGCGCTCAGTGGAGATCAAAGCCGCGGTCGTCGCTCAGGATGAACGTGAAAAGGGCAAGCGCGCGATTTTGAATTTCGGTCACACCGTAGGCCACGCGATCGAAGCCACGTCGAAGTACGAAGTGTTGCACGGCGAAGCGGTGGCGATCGGCATGGTCTACGAAGGCCGGCTCGCCGAAACACTCGGAATTGCGGCCACGGGAACGGCGCAGCGCATCCGCTCGGTTCTGGAACGGCTGCATTTGCCCGTCGAGCGGCCGGATGCCAGTCACGTCGACGACCTCATCGCGGCGATGCGCGCCGACAAGAAAGTACGGGCGGGAGAAATCCGTCTCGCGCTGCCGAGCGCGATCGGACGAGCCCACGGCAACGACGGTCAGGGCTGGACGGTCGCCGTGGACGAGGCGACGATACGTCAGGTCCTGGTCAACACGTAGCCCACATTCCTTTCCACGTCTCCACAGCACGAAACTCATCCTTCGGATTGACTTGCTGCGGCATGCGTTTCCGGGCCTCGCTTCCGTTTTCCACAGGATCTGTGGATAGTGGACAAACGGGGGAATCCCTACAAACCCAAGAATTTGTGATGTGGAAAACTGGGTTTATTTGCACCTATTGGCAGGAAAACCTATATTGGCGCGTGGTTTACGTGGTCTAAACGGCGGCTTCGCCCGCCGTTTCCACACACAACTCGCGTTTCAAGGGGAGTCGCGCATGGCGAGGTCGAATGCCGGCAAGGCGAAGGCCTTTTTCCGCACCACCCCATCCGGAGCATTCGACCAATACCTGCAAGACATACAAAAACTTCCCCTCATCAAAGATCCCGCTGAAGAACGTCGTCTCGCGCGTCGTGTGCAGCGCGGCGACGAAAAAGCTGCCGAGCGTCTCGTCACTGCCAATCTCCGATTTGTCATCTCCTACGTGAAAAAATATCAGGGCCACGGACTCGATCTCTCCGAGCTCGTCGCCATCGGTAATGAAGGTCTGCTGAAAGCGGTGAAGAAGTTCGATCCCGACCAGGGCGTCAAATTCATTTCGTATGCGGTGTGGTGGGTGCGGCAGGCAGTGCTGAAAGCGTTGGCGGAGCAGACGCGCAGCGTCCGCATTCCGCTGAATCAGAACTCACAGCTCATCCGCATGAGCCGCACCGAAACGTATTTGTCACAGGAGCTCGGCCGGGAACCCACCGACAACGAAATCGCGAAAGCCCTCGAAGACACGGTCGAGAACGTCCGCACTGCGCGCCGGATGACGGCGGCGGAGCTGTCGCTCGACGCGCCGGTCGATCGCACCGACAAGGATGCCGCGACGCTCGGCGAGCGCTTTGCGGGCCAGGAGGGCGGCGAGATCGAAGAGCGCACCGACGGCAAATTGATGCGCGAGTTCATCGATCGGATCTTCCAGAAGTATCTCACGCCGCGCGAGCGCAAGATTCTCTATCTCTACTACGGACTCGAAGAGGGCAGCGAGGCGATGACGCTCGAGAAGATCGGCGCGCTCATGGGCGTGACCCGTGAACGGATCCGCCAAATCAGAGAACGGGCATTTGAGAAACTCAGAGAATCGCCCGATGGGAAGGCTCTAAAAGGGTTCTGGCGAGCGGCCTAGACGCCGAGACGCCGAGCGGTTTCGAGGTTGAGGGGGTCAGGAAAGCGATTTCCTGGCCCCTTCGTACTAAGACCCGCTAGGCGCCTAGGCGTCTCGGCGTCTACTATATATGCATGACCACGGCTCTGGCCCGCGACCTCGCAGCGATTGTCGGCGATCGTCACGTCCGCGAGGCTCGTGCCGAACGCATGACGTATGCGATGGACGGCTTGCCGACGCACCGTCGCGTCCCCGACATCGTCGTTCTCCCCGGCTCTCGCGAAGAGTTGATCGCCGTTGTCCGTCTCCTCGCCGCGCTCGGCGTCCCGTTCGTGCCGCGCGGCGCGGGCACCGGACTCTCGGGCGGCGCGCTCGCCGACGAAGGCTCGGTGCTGCTGGTGCTGACACGGCTAAACCGCATTCTGCGGATCGACCGCGACAACCGGCTGGCGGTCGTCGAGCCCGGCGTCGTCAACGCGAAGCTCGGCGCCGCGGCTCGGCCCGCCGGCCTGCAGTACGCTCCCGACCCGTCAAGTCAGAGCGCATGCACGATCGGCGGCAACGTCGCCGAAAACGCCGGCGGGCCGCATTGCTTGAAGTACGGCGTCACGGCGAATCACATCCTCGCGCTCGAGGTGTTGCTCGCCGACGGCTCACTGGCGGAAATCGGGAGCCCGGGCGGCGAGCCGTGGGGACCGGATCTCGTCGGGGTGTTCGTGGGGTCGGAAGGCAACTTCGGCATCGCGACCAGAATCACCGTGCGGCTCACGCCCCTGCCGCGGGCGGTCAGAACGCTGCTCGCCGACTTCACCGGTCTGCGCACCGCGGGCGAGGCGGTGTCGGCCATCATCGCGGCCGGAATCGTGCCGGCGGCACTCGAGATGATGGATCAGTCCTGCATCAACGCGGTGGAGGACTCGGTGTACGCGGCGGGATATCCGCGCGACGCCGCGGCCGTCCTGCTGGTCGAGATCGACGGCCGCAATAGCGACGCCGTGGTGGCGGAGACGGACGTGGTCACCGATCTGCTGGGTAAATCGGGCGCGAGATCCGTGAGATCTGCGGCGACCGAGGCGGAGCGCGAGCGGTTGTGGCAGGGCCGCAAGAAAGCATTCGGCGCGATGGGACGCCTGTCGCGTGACCTCGTCGTCCAGGACGCGGTCGTTCCCCGGTCCGCTCTACCGCAGGTCCTCGAAACGATCGCTACCATCGCCAAGCACTACGGGTTGGTCGTGAGCAACGTCTTCCATGCGGGCGACGGCAACCTCCATCCCAACATTTCGTTCGACGCAACCGATCTGGTCCTCAAGAAAAAGGTCGAGGCGGCGAGCGCCGAGATCATGCAGGCGTGCATTGCGGTGGGCGGCACGATCACGGGCGAGCACGGTGTGGGAATCGACAAGTTGCGCTACATGCCGCTGATCTTCGACGCGGAATCGCTCGGGGCGATGCACGCGGTGCGGAAGGTGTTCGATCCCGACGAGCGGGTGAATCCCGGGAAGGTGGTCCCGGTACACGCCTGCCGCGAGTGGGCTTCGGCTAACCCCGGGGCGTCGCCCCGGGGTCAGCCCATGGCACGGGCGTCATGACGATTCTCGAGAAGGTGACTGCCCTGCTCGGTGAAGGAGCGGTGCTCGAACCCAGCACGGATCGCGTCCCTCGCATCGCACCGGGATCTCCCGATGCCGTCGCGCTCCTTCTCGGCACGGCGCATCAGGAAGGTTGGCGCGTGCGCATCGAGGGCGCCGGAACGTGGCTGCAGAGCGACGCCCCCGCCGACCTCGCGCTCACGACGCGCCGCCTCGACCGCATCCCCGCGATCGAGCCCGCCGACCTGACGGCGACTGCCGAGGCGGGCATCGGGCTCGATCAACTGCGCCAACAGCTCGCCGACCGCGGCGCGTGGCTCGGCATCGATCCACCTGGTCTGGCCGGCCGCACGCTCGGCTCCGTCGTCTCGACCGCGACCGCGGGTCCGCTGCGACACGGCTTCGGACCGATCAAGGACCATCTGCTCGGCGTCACGTTCGTGACCGGTGACGGCCGCATGGTCCAAAGCGGCGGGCGCGTCATGAAGAACGTCGCCGGCTACGACCTCACGAGGCTTCAGGCCGGCGGGTTCGGCGCGTTCGGCGTGATCGTGCTCGTGCACTTGCGACTGCGCACCCTGCCCCGCGCCGACGTCACGTATGTGCTCGAAGGCGCGCGCGAGGATCTGACGCAGGTCGGCGAAGACATCGCGGGCGCCGGACTGACGCCCGCGGCGCTGGAGCTCGTCTCACCGGCATTGGCGCGGCGGGAGCGCTGGGTCCTGGCGGTGCGTCTTGCCGGCTCGCCCGCGCTGGTGGCGGCGGACGAAGCGGGACTCGGGGCCGCGAGTGGCGGCGGCCGGTTCTCGCCGCTGCGCGCCGAGGAGGCGCATGCATTCTGGATGCGCCTGGCCGAGGGATTCTCGGTGCGGCCCGTGACGTTCCGCATCGGCGGTGTACCGACCGCGAGCGATGAGCTGCTCGATCTGCTGCAGCATCAGCTGGGGGACGAATGGATCTCCGCCTCTCCCGCCGCCGGCGCGATCCGCTGGACCGGTGACACGAACATCGACCGCTTGCAGCGGCTGCGCCGCACCCTCGCCGGGCTCGAGGTGCCGCTCACCCTCGAGCGTGCGCCGTGGCCACTGCGTGGCGCCGTCGGACACTTCGGGGCGTATCGGGAGGGAGTCGGGCCGCTCGTCGCCGGCCTGCGCCGCACGTTCGATCCCGGAGGTGCCCTCGTCGTCGCCACAGAAGGCTCATGACGGAGGCAGGACGAGGGGGATTCGAGGGGCTGGACGCGTGCGTGCATTGCGGGTTTTGCCTTCAAGCTTGTCCGACATTCCTCGCGACCGGAGACGAGTCCGACTCACCACGCGGCCGCATCGAGCTGATGCGGGGGCTCGAGCGCGGCGACATCGCCGTGACCGACGCTGCCCTCGTCTACCATCTCGACCGCTGCCTGGGTTGCCGCGGCTGCGAGCCGGTCTGCCCATCGGGCGTGCAGTACGGCCACGGACTCGAGGCGGCCCGCTCTCGCATCACCGCCGCGCGTCCTGTGCCCCGTGTGGCGCGGTTGGCGCTCTGGGCGCTGACGACGCCTGGAGTGAGCGGCGCGGTGTACTGGTTTGCGCGCTTGCTGCGAGCGGTACTCCCGCGACGATTCGCGGGATGGGGACGCATTCGGTTCTCGTTGGGAATGCTGGCGGCGACGAAACCCGTCGGGCGGATGGGCCGATGGGCTGATGGGCGGACCCACCGGGCGGGCACGGCCCATCCGCCCCTCCGCCCATCCGCCCTTCTCTTCCGAGGCTGTGTCATGGAGGGCCTGTTCTCGCACGTACATGACGCTACCAAGCGCACCTTAGGCCTGAACGGCTACGAGACCATCGAAGTCAGTCGCCAGCTGTGCTGCGGCGCCTTGCATGCGCACGCAGGATTGCTCGAGGAAGCCCGCGCTCTGGCCCGCGCCAACGTCGAGGCCTTCGGCGATGGTGACGACCCGATCGTCGTAAACAGCGCCGGCTGCGGGGCCCTAATGAAGGAATACGGGCGGCTGCTCGGTGATGCCCGTGCAGAGAGATTCGCCGCGCGGGTTCGCGACGTCACTGAGCTGCTCGCCGGCGACGGTATGAAGGGACCGGTCGCCGGGGCGCCGCTCGATCTGCACGTCGCGTACGATCCGCCGTGCCACTTGCTGCACGCGCAGGGCGTCGCCGTCCCACCGCTCAAGCTGTTCGCCGCCATCCCGCTGCTCGAGCTCGTTCCCGTTCCGGGCGCCGCGGAATGCTGCGGCAGTGCCGGGCTATTCACTTTGCTCGAGCCCGAGATGTCGCGCGCGGTCCTCAAGACGAAGCTCGAGCGCCTGCGTGAAGCCGCGCCGCAGGTCGTCGCGACCGGCAATCCGGGATGTCTCATGCAGATCGGCGCTGGGCTCGCGGCCGCCGGCATCGCCGCGCGCGCGCGCCATCCGGTCGAGCTGCTCGACGATGCGTACCGCGCGGCCGGGCGGTACGAGTGACCGGCGGTGCACCCCCCCGGCGACTCACCACGCCCGACGGCGTCGAGCTCGCGTTGCATCGGCTGCGTGCCCATCGCGATGGCCGGCCGGCCGTCCTCCTCGTGCACGGAGCCTTCACAAACCACCGCTTCTGGCTGCACTCCAGTGACGGAACGTCCGCCGGTGGGATGGCGCATTTTCTTGGTGCCGCCGGGTTCGACGTGTGGCTCGCCGACATGCGCCATCACGGCGAGAGCGCGCGCGAACCACGGCGCGGCGCCTGGACGTTTGAGGACTGGGTCCTCCATGACACCCCCACTCTCGTCGCGCGCGTGCGCGAAGAGACGGACGGCGCGCCGCTCGCCTGGCTGGGGCATTCCGCCGGCGGCGCCGCGGGCTTGTGCTGGCTCGCGCGAGTTGCGGCCGCGGCGCCGATTCGCGGCATCGTGACGCTCGGAACTCCTGGGCCGCGCCGGGTCGGGCCCGTACGGCGGGCCCTCGCCGCGACGACGATGGCTGTGTCGCGACTGCTCGGTCGGTTTCCTGCGCGCGCGCTGCGCTTCGGCAACGAAGACGAGGCAGCCGAGATCATCGCGGAATGGATGGAGTGGAACGTGCGCGGCAGATGGCTCGGTATGGATGGTTTCGACTATTTTGCCGGACTCGCGGCACTGAGCACACCGTATCTCGGTGTGGCGGGCGGTGCCGACTGGATCTTTGCGCCGCCGAAGGCGTGCCGGCAGGTCGTCGAGCGGGTCGGTGCCGCCCATAAGATGCTCGCGGTCGCGCCGGGATTGTCGCACCGCGGACTGGTGTTGAGCGAATATGCCAGGACCTCCTGCTGGCCGAAGGTGGTCGCCTGGTTGAAGGAGACACTCTGAGCGAAGCCGTGCTGTTCGACTTCAACGGCGTGCTGGTAGACGATGAGCCGCAGCACTGCGAGGCGCTGCAGCGCGTGCTCGCGGACGAACGCATCACACTGACACGCGAGCAGTACTACGCGCAGTACCTCGGCCTGGACGATCGCACCGGCTTCGTGCTGGCGTTCCGCAACGCGCAACGGACGTTGACGACTGAGATGCTGAAGCACCTCGTGACGAAGAAGTCGCAGATCTATCTGGAGCTCGTCAGAACGTCGCTGCGGCTGGTCCGCGGCGCGCCGGAGTTTGTGCGCGACGCGGGAAAACGATTCCGCCTGGGCATCGTGTCCGGCGCGCTACGGCGCGAGATCGATCATGTGTTGGGCCAGACCGCCCTCGGCGATAGCTTCGAAGTCATCATCGCCGCCGACGACGTGTCCCGCTCAAAGCCGGATCCCGCGTCCTATCTCGCCGCGCACGACGCATTCAACCGCCGTCGCCCCATCGCGCCCCGCGCGTGCGTCGTCATCGAGGATTCGCTGCCGGGGTTGCAGGCTGCGCGCGCCGCGGGGATGCCGTGTGTCATGCTGACGACCAGTCATGCCGCAGGAACGCTCGAGGGAAAGGGTGCCGCGTTGGTATGGGAATCGCTCGCGGGGCACTCCGCCGCCGAGTTGGCCGACTTATGAGCGACGTTTTTCCCACGGCGCCGAGCGCGACCGTCACCCGGCTCGAGCGCGACGCGGTGCCCGCCGAGATCGTCGATCAGCTGCGCGCCGGTGCCATCGTCGCACCGGCCGCTGTCGGGGTTATCGACCTGCTTGGACCCGGTGAAGGCGCGATCACGTGCTTTCAGGGCTTGCTCACCAGCGACATCGAGAAACCGGGCGACGGCGCGTTCGTGTACGGTGCGCTGCTCACACCCAAGGGGATGATCGTGGCAGACGGCTGGGCGGCGCGGCTTGGACCGCGCGTGCGTTTCACCGTGCCGGTGGAAGGCCGCGAGCGCGCTATGACGATTCTGCAGCGCTCGGTCCCGCCCCGCCTGGCGCGCTCCAGCGATCGCACCGACGACACGGCGGTCCTCCGCATCGCGGGCGCCCACGCGGTCGCCGTCATGGGCGCCGCCGGTGTCCCGCTCCCGCACGCCCCGAATCGGGTGATGGAAGCGTCGGCCGGTGGGATCGCGCTCGAAGTCGCCCGCACGAGCGATGTCGCGCCGTTTGTGTTTCAGCTGACGGTCGCGGCCGACCACGTCGCCGCTATGCAACGACGGTTGGTGGACGCCGGCGCGCACGCCGCGACGCCCGAGGCCCTGGAGCTGACACGGATCCTGGCGGGGTGGCCTCGCCTCGCGTCCGAAGTGGACGAGAAGACCATACCACAGGAAGTACGCTTCGACGAAATCGGCGGGGTGTCGTACACCAAGGGCTGCTATACCGGCCAGGAGACGGTGAGCCGCCTGCATTTTCGCGGGCACGCGAACCGGCACTTGCGTGGCCTGCTGTTCGAGACCGATCCACCCGCCGCGCCGGCGAGCGGCTGGAGCGCCGTCACCCATGAGGAAAGTGATGTGGGGCGTGTGACCAGCATCGCCTGGCTCCCGGATGGCGGCGGGTCGGTGCTCGGCCGCTGGATCGGCCTCGCCATCGTGCGGCGGGAGGTGCCGCCTGGCGCGACCGTGCGCGCGGCGGGGCGGGAAGCGCGCCTCGTCGAGCTGCCCTTCGACGCTCCCCGCGTCACTCCCGCGTGACGGTTCTCGTCACCGGCGCCGCCGGGCTCGTCGGCACCCACGTGCTCGACGCGCTGCGGGCCCGAGGCGAGACGCCCCGGGCAATGGTGCGCGAGCACTCGGTCGCCACGGTCGAGGCGTTCGGCGCCGAGCCGATCGTCGGCGATGTCACCGACGTGATTTCCTGGCAACGCGCTGCCAAGGACGTCAGCGCGATCGTTCACGCGGCCGCACTCGTGGCCTCGCACGATTCGTTCGACGAGTTCACGCGCGTGAACGTCGGCGGCACTCGCCTCGCGCTCGACGCGGCCCGCCGCACCGGTGCGCGCCTCATTCACATCTCGACGGTCGCGGTGTACGGCCGCGCCGCCGTGTTCAAAGCAGGCGACCAGGGAATCACCGAGGACTATCCGTTTCAGCCGCTCCCCGGCAAAGACTTCTACGCCCGCAGCAAGCGAGCTGCGGAACAGTTAGCTCAGCAAGAGGCGGCGCGCGGCGGAGTCTCGGTCATCGCGATCCGGCCGAACGTCATCTACGGGGAGCGGGATCTGCTCTTCACGCGGCGCCTGATCGCAAACCTCAAACGTGGATTCCTCCCCGAGATCGGGTCCGGGACGAATCATCTGTCGTGTGTCTACGCCGGCAACGTCGCGTCGGCGATTCTCGCCGCGCTCGACGCGCCCGCCGAGCCTCGGTTCCGCGCCTACAACGTGACGCGCGACGCGCCGCCGCTGCTCACGCAACGCGAGTTCTTCGCCGCCTTCGCCGAGGCGTCAGGGGTGCGGCCGCTCCGAGTTCGGATTCCGGTGCCGTTCATTCGAATTGGTGTGGCCGCGTGGAGCGTGCTGATGCGCCTCGTGATGCCGGGCCGCTACACGGCGCTCGGAAATGCGGCCATGTCGTTCATTCTGGGAGAGAACCCGTATTCGGTGGAGCGAATCCGTGGTGAGCTGGGATGGACGCCGCTGTTCGAGACGCGAACGGCGATCAGACGTTCGGTCGCGGAAACAAAAAGCCCGGGCGGCGCCCGGGCTTGATTCCTAGCTACGACTTCGCGTCGCTACGGGCGCCGCGTCGTTGTCGGACGAGTCGCCGGCTTGCGCGCCGGTGCCGGCGGCGGCGTTGGCGCATGTGCCTTCATCGTGTCGGCCGCCATATGCTGCGTCGT
>WNEZ01004739.1_pt1 | contig 17216 bp, 11 predicted proteins | sample 5400521 | NCBI WGS metagenome assembly WNEZ01 (sample SAMN13153339, study PRJNA577476) | soil metagenome | isolation source: 120 cm saprolite under Douglas fir tree site 2 hole 1 replicate 1 | place: USA:California | collected 2015-04-18
AGGAGCGGGAGATCACCCACCACGATCAGCACACGCTGATTCCTCTGCTCACCAGCGAGCGCATCCGCCGCGCCGCGCAGCTTGGCAACGCCATCATCAAGGACCTCGGTTCGCAAGAAGTCAACCGCGATACCCCCGGCGTCGAGCAGCTTTTCGAGGCCGTCACCCGTATGCACCAACTCCTCGCGGACCTCCTCCGCGAACCGCAACCCTGAACTGAAAGCTCGAACTATCGAGCGGAACAAAGCCCTCGAAAGAGTTGGAACGCCGGATGGTTTGCACGTCCGACGTGTAAGGGGAACTCTAGGCAATTTGTTTGGTGCGGACGGCCTGCAGAGGATGGGTTATGAATTCACCTACGAGGCCCAGGAAGCGCTTCATGTGAGGGAGTTGCGCATGGGTGTCGAAGGCCGCGTCGTCGGTCCACTCGGAGTGAATAAAGAAGGCCAAGGGATGGCGTGTAGACTCGTAGAGATGGATGCGAATGCAACCAGGCTCGGCGCGCGTGGGCTCCAGAATCAATAGCAGCTCATCGTGAAGCTGCTGCTGCTTTCCAGCGGTGGGCGCAAAGCGAAGAAAAACGTGAAGCGGCAAGATGAACCCCTTGGCTGAGAATATACATCAGCCTAGTCGCCATCCCTACCGTGCCGCTCCCTGGGGGCATGGCGCTTGATTTGGGGCTCATGGCGGGGTAGCATGCCACGCGATAGGGTGCTTGCGGTGTTGGCTACTGCGGGTACCGGCAGCGAATCACTGGTGACGAGAAACCTCCCTGAAGCTCGCACCTCTGTAGTTCTTTTTCTCGGAATCGCTTAGCGCGGAGCGCCCAGCTCCGGAGGAAAAATGAGTTTTCGCCTCCGCACCGCTACCTTTGTCTGCGCGCTCGTATTGGCGATGGCTCCAGAGGTCCGCGCCTCTTCGGTTCTGCTGCGCACCACTTCCAAGACCGCCCCGGAACTGCTTTCCGTACAGACCTACGCGGGAAAATCCGAAGCGCTGGTCAGCGCGGTGCAAGCGTCTGCGCCGGTGACCGTCGTTTTGTTGCTGGATACGCTGAGCCCGACGCAATTCGCGAGCATCGAGAAAGATCTCCTGGCGATGTACGCCGGCCTGCGCAAGCATCCGCTGCGCGTGGCGCTGCTAAAGAACGGATCGCTGGGAATGGCTGGACCGTTTGCAAGCCGCGCGCGGTTGAAGGCGGCGCTCGACGATGCGGCGCAGGCTGCCGCGGAGCCGCCTGCGGTGCTTCCACTCACGATTGTGGATACGCTGTGCGCCGCGGCGTCGCAGCTGGGAGCGGACTGGTCGCACGCGCTGTTGGTGGGCGAACTGCCGGCGATGGATCCGGGGACCACGGAATACGCAGCGGCGCTGTTGTCGCGAGCATTCGGGACCGAGCGAATTCAAGTGAGCTGGCTCGCGCTTTCCGGCGGAAGCGAGGCGTGGCTTCCGGCGTTGCGAGCGACCGGCGGCAGCATTGTGCGCGGCGAGCTGCGAGATTATGCCGCCTCGCTCGATGAAGCTGGGCGGTTTTTGTTTCAAGTGGATTGGGTGCCGGCCACACCGTCGGCGGGATTTGTGATTTCGCGCGCGGTGCTTACAGACGCGCAGGGGCAAATACTGCTGGAGTCGCCGGATCTGGCAAGCTCGGCGAACACGCTGCCTTCGCTGGATAGTTATTCCACGATGCAGGCGAAAGTCGCCGGGATTGCGGGGCTCTTGAGTCAGGCGCCCGCGCCCGAGAGCGATGCGCTCATTCGCGAAGACTTGCGAGCCGCGCTGGAAACCAATCCGCGGGATCCGATGGCACTGGCGACGGCGGCTTCGTTTTACGAAAAATGGCGGGAGTACCGCGCAGCAGCGGAGTTGCGCGCTGCGCTGGTGGAAGTGCATCCGCAAGATGGAGCGGCGTTCGCGGCGCTGGGACACGTTTTGCTGCTGGCCACGGACTTGGACAAAGCGGAAGAGGCACTGAACCACGCGATAGCCATCAGCGCGAGGACGCCACAAATCGCAGAGGATTTCGCGCGCATTCACCTTGCGCGCAAGGATGATAAGGGCGCGCTGCCGTATCTCGAGGAAGCATTGCAGGCAGACGCGAAGCGGCAGGATTTGTGGTTCCTGCAAGCGCAAGCGGGCGAACGACTCGGAGATGCCGCACTGGCGACGCAGTCGTTCGAAACGGGACTGGCGCTGGGCGGCGTGCATGTTGGGGAGGCGACTTCGCTGCTGCGCCTGGAGCTGGCGGCAAAGCAAAACGAGAAAGCGCGGGATCTGGCGCGGCGTGTAACCGCGGAGCTGCCCACGGATGCGAGCGTTCGCACGGAATTCGCGGGGACACTGGATGCGCTGCAGCAACCCTCTGAGGCGCTGGCGGCGTGGAAGCGCGTTCTGGAAGTAAGACCGGACGCGGATCGCGCGCACTACCGCATTGCGCGGCTGGTCCTTGAATCGGGCGACGCGCGCGCGGCGGAAGAAGCGGCCAACGCCGGCCTCGCGGTGGCGCCCAAATATCCGCCGTTGTATGTGGTGAAAGCAGACGCGCTGGCGAAGCAGCGACGGATGTACGATGCGCGGAAAGCGCTGGAGAAAGGCGTCGAAGTGGCGCCAGATGCAGAGTTATTGGAGCGTTGGGCGGAAACGGAAGACACCTATGGGGCTGCGGCGGCGGGCGCTTATGCGCGACTTGCGGAGGCGGCTTCGCGCTCCGTTGCGGAGCGGCAGCGAACGCTGGAGCGAGGGCTGACAGTCTCGCTGCGCGAGCAGGATTCCAAGCACGCACAATCCTTTGCGGCGCTGCTGCAAGCGGCGGGGAATTCGGAAGCGCGCTCGCTGCTCGGAGCGGAGCAGCGCGCGGACAACGGCGCGCTGGTTCCCGGCGGGCTGGAAGCGCTGGCGTTCGCGGCGCACGTGGAAGAGCGGGTCAAGCCCGAACGATTCTTTGCGGAATATTGCCGCGCGCTGATCGATCATACTTCGCGGGTAGGCAAAGAGGCCAACCTATATCTAGACGCGATTCGTGAACATTTTGAGCGGATCGCTGCCCTGGAAGCGCTTGGGAAACGTCAAGGCGATCGCGTGGTGATCACGCTGTCGCTCAACGGAAAGGATGGGCGGCGAAATACGGAGAAGGTGCTGAGCCTGCTGGGCATCAAGCTGCGGGCGTCGAAGGGCGACGTGGCGGTCGGCCGCGGAGAGAAAAAGGATCAGGCGAAAAAGCAAGAAACGGTATCGGCGCTGGCGCTCGATGAAGTGGGGATGCAAGACGCCTTTCAGGCGGGCACACCGTTTACGTTTGAAATTGTTTCCGAACGAGCAGCGTTGTATCCAAGCGAAAAGCTGTGGCGGGAAGCATTCTATGCGAAAGAGAACGAACCCGGAGGGTTTGCCAGCGCGGCCTTGCGGCTGCCGAAGATGGCGCATTTGTATCTGGCGGTGAGCGCGCTGGACCGCAAGTCGATTGCGGAACTCCTTTCGGCGGTTCCCTTGCAGACGCTGTACGAGCACTACGCGGATCTGCTGGGTCGTTTTGCGGCGGCGTTTGCGCTGGAAGGGACGCACGCGGCGGTCCCGGGCGGTCGCGCTGCCGAAGCGATCTGGGCGGAACTGGTGGGCGCGCCACCGAACCGGCCGGGTGATTTCTTTCGCGCGTTGCTGGAGCGCGAAAACGGGAAGCTACTGGCGTATTTTTTCACACTGTCGCAACTGGACCGCGCGCATCAAGCTTTCTTTACTGCCAACACCGCGCGCGCTTCGCGCTTCCTCAAACTCTTTGCAACCACGCAGGAAATGCAGCGCCGCATCTCCAGCGGGTACTCGACATTCAGCGAAGTGCTGCGCTCGGTTCCGCTGGACCACGAGAATCACGTGGACTTCCCGGGATCGGCGGAAGTGTGGACGGTAGCCAAAGGGCGGTCGTCGAACGAGGCGCAAACAGCGAAACTGCTGAAGAAGGTTTCCAGGGCGGCGCCCGACGTGGAAGATGAAGTGCTCCTGCGGCTGGCGGAGACGCACTACAGAGAGAAGGCCGCGCAGCACACGGAGCTGGATAATTTTCTGGCGGTATCGCGCATCGACGCGCACCGCATGACGCCGCTGGACGACGAATCCGCTTTGCTGCTGGCGCAGCGCTATAGCGATTCGTTTGAAGCCTATGCGTATTTCACGGATCTGCGCGCCCTGGAGGCGGCGGATTTCCGGCAATTCTTCGCGGCGGTGGACCGCATCCGGGCACAGCCACCGTTGGACGGCAACGTGCACCTCGGCCAACTGCATTCGCTGGTGGAATGGATCTGCCTTTTTTCGCGCCTGCACCTCGTTGATGACCGCGAAGCGGCAAAGCTCTTTCGCTATGTGTGCGACCGCTTCGGGGGAGCGGAGGGCGGCGCGGCCTACACGATTGCGGCGCTGGATTCCTCTCATGTGATTCTGGAGCGCTGCAAGGCCCCGGGCGCGCCAGCGTCGGCGGACGAAAAAATCAAGGCCTGCTTGCTGGCGGTGCCGGCGGGTGCGTCGAGCCAGCGTGTGACTGATTTTCAAGGTGTCCTGGAAGCGCAAAAGGTACCGAGCCTGGAGGCGTTGTTTTCGGTATACGGAGCGGGCGTCAAGCTAGCGAATGGAGGAGTGGGCGATATAGCGAGCATCGAGAGGGGAGCGGCGAGTTTCCCTTCGGTGACGTTGCCGAAGAACGCGAAGGTCGACGGCAAGGAGAAAGAGGCCATCGTTCGCTACGAACCGGCGGCGATTCAGAAGCTGGCGGGAGAGTTGCGGGAAAAGGCCGGCAGGCGCAAAGCGAATCCCAGGGACATCGAGAAGATTGCTCGCGAATTGCTGGCGGAGCTCGAGCCGCAAGTAACGCTGGCGCTTGCGGGCCGGGTGTACGCGTACTTCTTGCGCCCAGCGGACCTAATCGTTTCGGAGGACGCATTGCTGCTGCGCAAGCATCGGTATCTGGATTTTTCGGCGCAGGGGTCACATGGCGAGGTGATGGTGGAATCGCGCTTTGAGCAACACAGTGAGCGGGCGGGCAGCTACTTTACCGGCGGCTTCGCGCAATTCGGATTGGCGGCGGGCACAGCTGCGGCGGTGGGATGGAAGACGGGAGGACATGGAGGCGGCGAGGCCATCGCGGCGGAAATTGCGGCGATTCGCGGAGCGATTTGGGAGCGCTTGGATGAGTCCGACCAGCGGCTGGTGGCTTTGCGCATCGAGGCTGCGCGGGAATGGATTGTGGAGGCTGCGCGGCGGCCAGCGGAGTTTCGCGCGCTGAGCGAAGAAACGATGGGATTGCTTTCGCTCTCGCGCCGCGCGGAACTGCTTAGCGGCGTCGAGTCGCGCAATTGGAACCAGGTTTGGAACGCGGTCATGCTGCCCGATCTGTTCGCGCTAGGCGGGAAATATGTGGAGAGATTCAAGAGCGATTCGTGGCCATCGCCGGTGCTTGTTACGCTGCGCGCGGTCTCGGCCGCGAATGACGGCTCACGACTGGCGACCTTGGGCGCGGTCACGTATCATTCGTTTGGCTGCAGCCATCCACACCTGCAACCGAATGCGCCTTATGAAGAATACGAGCGGCATATGTTTCCGGACGAGATTGCGGAGCGCTCGGCGGAGTTCAAGTTGTTATCTCGGCAAATGACTTGAGGCAGGCGCTGGAACAATGACCAAGACCGCGGCAACCCTTTGCATGTGTTTTGCGGCCCTGGGGTTGGCGTCGGGATTCCGCGGAACGCAGCAGATTCCCGGAGCCATCAAAGTGGAAGTGCACCTGGTGGAGGTGTATGCGACGGTGTACGACCACAGGGGCGGATATGTAGACGGGCTTGCGCGGGACAGTTTTCAAGTGTTTGATGACGGAAAATCGGAACAGATCACGAATTTCGAGACCAGCGGGCAGAGCCTTTCGTGCGGGATTTTGCTGGACACCACTGGAAGCATGGCGGAAGCGCTGCCGCGGGTGAAAAATTCGATTGTGCGGCTGATTGACGGACTCGACCCGCAGGATTCGGTGGCCATTTACACCTTTGACTCGCGATTGATGGTGCGGCAGGAATTCACGACAGACAAGCAAGCGGCCAAGCGCGCGATTTTGCGAACGCGTGCGGAAGGGCAGACCGCGCTGTTTGATGCGCTTTCGGAGGCCGCGCAGGAAGTGGCGGCGCGCGCCGGAAAGAAAGCGCTGATCGTGTTTACCGATGGCGACGACAACGCGAGCGTGCTGAACGCCTCGGCGGCGGTCACGCGAGCGAAGAAACTGGGCATACCGCTTTATGCTATTGCGGAGGGCGAGGCGACGCGCTCGCACAATCTGCGGAAAATTCTCGACGATCTCAGCGAGCGCACCGGCGGCACTGCCTACCAGGTAAAAAAGGCCAGCGAGATTGAGGAAGTCTTCCAAAAAATTGCGAAAGACTTGAAGCATTTGTACATGATCGCGTACCAACCGCCCGCAAATACGGGCGATTCCAATTGGCACAAGATCGAAGTTGCGGTGCGCGGGGTGAAAGACTACCGCATACGCGCACGAGAAGGGTACTTCCCTCAATAACTCGCTCGCTCCTGACGACGGGCTATACTCAGCATCAGCGATGACCATCACCCTACTGGACGTGAACTGGACGGGGCGGCCGCGGTCAATTGCCGCGGCGCTGCTGGAATCGGACGGGCAGCGTGCGATTGTCGATCCTGGGCCGGGCTCGACGCTGGCGACGTTGCGGGAGCGGCTGCGATCGCGCGGAATTGGAGTTGCCGATATCGATGCGATTCTGCTGACGCATATTCATTTGGACCACGCAGGGGTGACAGGATCGCTGGTGCGGGAAAATCCGCTGCTGGCGGTGTATGTGCATGAATTGGGCGCGCCGCACATGAGCGATCCTTCGAAGCTGCTGGCGAGCGCCGCGCGGCTATGGCCCGACACGTTGCACCAACTTTTTGGCGAGACGCTTCCGGTGCCGGCGGAAAATTTGCGGATTCTGCAAGGAGGCGAAACGCTGAAGTTAGGCGCGCACAAACTGGACGTGGTGTACACGCCGGGGCATGCTTCGCACCACGTAAGCTACTTTGACAATGCGGAAGGCGTGGCGTTTGTGGGAGACTCCACGGGAGTTCGCATTAACAATGCGCCTTACATTTTGCCGGCGACACCGCCACCGGATATTGATTTGGGCATCTGGGATAAGTCCATGGATACGATCCTGGCACGGCGGCCGGCGCGTCTGTGTTTGACTCATTTTGGTTACTCCGATAATCCCGCGGCGCATATTGCGGAGTTTCGCGAACGCTTGCACCGCTGGGCGGAGATTGCGGCGGAATGCCTGCGCAGCGCGCCGAACGAAGCCTCGGCGCTGGAGACGTTTGTGGCGAGGTCGCGTCGTGAGATGCAGGAGAGGCTGGGCGATGCGGAGGCCGAGCACCACGCGTTCACGGCGGGGCTGAATTTGTCGTTTCTGGGGCTGGCGCGATATTTGCGGAAGCGCGCGACGACGGCGGCTTGAGCCGCGCCCAGCCTCGTTGCGAGAATTCGAAGCTGGTTGACCGCGCAAAGGCGGCGGCAAGACCCTCGCACTTCAAAATTGTTGTGGCCATTGCGACGAAGGCTACCACCTGTTGCGATGAGCTTTACACCGGCGGGGGATCGTGTTAGTGTTTTTTCCCGTACCGCCATCCACGCGCCAGGCGGCTGGGCCTCTGATCGAGAACCTGCCAAAGGTTTTGACAGGCGACCGCGTCACGGTTGGGTTGTCGTCGACGGTAACTCCTTCCCTTGAAGATAAAAAGCGCTGGTTTGTCTTTGCGCGGATTATTGCGCGAGCGGACTGGCGTAGCATTCCCTGGTAATACTCGGGATAAAGTTGCGCCGCTACAAGAGATAGAGGTTGCGCGGTGCGAATGAGGGTGCCAATCTGAGGTTAGCCGCGCGATGAGGAACAAAAGAGGACAACTTGCTTAAGCTGCGAAAAGTGGAAATCGTAGGCTTTAAGTCGTTCTGCGAGCGGACGGTGGTGACGTTCAGCGGGACGGGGACGACTTGCATCGTGGGGCCGAACGGATGCGGGAAGTCTAACGTGGTGGATGCGATTTCATGGGTGCTGGGCGAACAGAGCCACAAATCGCTGCGCGCGGAGCGTATGGCGGATTGCATTTTCAACGGGACGACGAAGCGGCCGCCGATGGGGTTGGCGGAAGTAGCAATCACGATGGAGGACCCGGAGCTGGCGAAAGCGGCGCGGTTTGTGTTGGAGAGCGCCGGGGAGAACACAGAATTCACCACAGAGGGCACGGAGAAGAGGGAAGAGCCGATCGGAGCTGCTGTTGGCGGAGCGCAGGAGTCGACGCCTGTGGCGGGCGACGCAGCGGCATCAGGAGAGGAAGCCGCCGGTGATCAGGAATTTGTTAAGGGCAGGCGGCGGAAGAAGACGGCGGAGAAGCCGGTTTTGGCGACGAAGCCTGGCGAAGTGGTAGTTAGCCGGCGGCTGTATCGGTCGGGGCAGAGCGAGTATTTGATCAACGGGCGCGTAGCGCGGCTGCGGGACGTTCAGGAAATGTTCATGGGCGTGGGATTGGGGCCGGATTCGTACGCCATCATCGAGCAGGGACGCATTGGATTGATATTATCGACGAAGCCTGTGGAGCGGCGGGCGATTATCGAAGAAGCTGCGGGGGTGACGAAATTCAAGACGAAGAAGCGGCTGGCGGAGGCGAAGCTGGAATCGTCGAAGGTGAATTTGTCGCGGGTGAACGACATTGTGGTGGAAGTGGAGAAGCAGCTTGGTTCGCTGAAGCGGCAAGCAGCGAAGGCGCGGCGGTATTCGGAGATTCGCGAGCAGATGCGCGGGATTGTGCGGCAGATGCTGGCGGGGAAGGCGCGTGAACTGGATGCGGAAGCGGAGCGCGTCGGGAAACGGCTTCAGGAATTGACAGCGGCGGAAGCGCGGCAGTTGAAGGAGATTCAGCAGCAGGAAGGCGAGCAGGATTCGCTGAACCAGCGGATTTACTCGCTGGATGCAGAGCTGCGGCAAAACCAAAATCATTTGAACTTGACAACGCTGGAAGCAGATCGCAGTGAGAATCGCATCGCGTTCAACCGGCAACGTGCGGACGAGCTTGCGGGGCGGCATGGACAGATTGCGGCGGAGATTGCGCAAGCGGGGGCGCAGGCGAGCGAATGGGCAGCGCGCCATGCGGCGCAACAACAGTCGATGCTGGCGGTGCGCGATGAAGCGGGCGTGCTCACGGAACGCGTGGAGGAGTTGGCGGCGCGGGCGGATTCGCGCGCGTCGCAGATTCGCGACTCGGAACTGCGCATCGAAGCGCTGCGGGCGTCGGCTTCGGAGGCTGGAGACAGCTTGCTGCGGATGCACGGCGAGCTGAAGCAGGCGGAAGAGGCGCTGGTCCATCAGGATGCGGCGCTGTGCAAGCTGGAAACGAGCGAGACGGAGCTGCTGGAGGCGTCGATCAAGGTTCGCGACGATGCAGAACGCGCGGCGCTGGAGTGGGAAACGGCGAGCGGGCAGTTGCATGCGCTGACGGTGAGGACGGCGGAGCTGCAGGCTTCGATCGGAGCGCTTCGGCAGGAGCGCGAGCGGATGAGCGCGGAGGCGGATGTGCTGCGCGAGTCGGTGGTGGGAGCGCGCGCGCGGCACGCCACGCTGACGCAGATTTTGAATGACCGGTCGTATACCGCAGACGCGGTGCAGAAATTGTTTGCCGCGAAAGAGAGCGGAGCGGGGCGGGATTTTCACGCGGTGGGCGTGCTGGCAGATTACGCGGAGGTCGAGGAGCAGCACGAGGCGGCCGTCGAGCAGTATCTGCGCGACGAACTGGAGTACGTCGTAGTGGAGACATTCGACCACGCGCGTGCGGGGGTTTCGTTGCTGCGCGATAAGGTCGGCGGGCGCGCGACGTTCTTCGTGGATTCGCTGCGGAATTTGAAGCTGACCGAATATGAACCCATTGTGCATTTCCGGGCGGAAGACGGAGTGATCTCGCGGTTGGACAAGCTCGTGGGATTCCGGGATCCGCTGGGGGCGGCGGCGAAGCAGTTTTTGCCGCGGCTGCGGTCGGCCTATTTGACAGATAGCGCGGCGGCAGCGGAAAAACTGGCGCGCGAGAATCCGCAGTATGCGTTCGTCACGCCAGATGGAACTTGCTATCAGGGGCGTATGGTGACGGGCGGGCGCGCGGATGAAGCGGGGCCGCTGGGAATGAAGCGGGAATTGCGCGCGCTGGATGGCGAAGTTGCGCAGCTGGAAAAGCACAGCGAGGAAACGCGCGCCCGGGTCGAGGCGCTGAGCGCGGAGCTGCGCGCGGCGGAACAGGGGCTGGAGGAGATTGGCGCGCAGAAGCAGGTGGCGGAGCGCGAGGTTTTTGCGGCGAGGCATCGTCACGAGCAGACGCAAGCGGACCTGGCGCGTCTGGGACTGGAACTAACGCTTTGTCAAAGCGAGCTCGCGCGGATACAGCAGGATGTGAGTAACGCGCGGCTGCGGGCGGAGCGGGCCAAGCATCAACTGGCGGCGGCCGCGACGACGCGAGCGGAGGCGGAGGCGGAGAGCACGCGGCTTGCGGACGAGTTGGTGAAGCTGCGCGGATCGATTCAGTTCGAGCAAAACGAGCTGGCGGCGGGGCGAGCGGAGCTGGCAGCGATGAACGAGCGCCTTGCCGCGACAGAGGCGATAGCCGAGCGGCTGCAGCAAGAACGCGCGGAATTGGAGCGGCGCGAGGCGGCGCTACGGCAGCAGGAGGCCACGGTCAGCGAAGAAGCGGCAGCGCTGGTGAAGCAGAGCGAGGAGCTCGCGCTGCAGCTCGCAGGATTGCGCGCGGAAAAGCTGCGGCTGGAGACGCGGCAGCGCGAGCTAGAGCAGGAGTGGGAGAGCGGGCGGACGCGCGTAACGCAGATGGAAGATCATTTGCGCATGGGGCGCCAGACGCTGCAGGACGTGCGCGAGCAGCGGAGCCACGCGGAAGTAGAGCGCGCGCGGAATGATTCGGACCGGCAGCACTTGCGGGAGACTTGCATGGCGGAGGTCAACGCGCAGCCGGAAGACTTGATCGCGACGGAGACGGCGTTCATCAGCGGGGAAGAGCTGGCGATCGCGGAGACGAATTACCGGGAGATGAAGGCGCGCGTCGAAGCGATGGGTGCGGTGAACATGATGGCGCTCGAGGAATACAACGAGTGCGAGCAGAGGTTCACGTTCCTGACCAGGGAGCGCGACGATTTGCTGCAATCGATCGCGGACACGCAGCAGGCCATCACGGAACTGGACGTGGTTTCGCGGGAGAAATTCGAGCAGGCGTTCAATAGCATCAATCACAATTTTTGCGAGGCGTTCCACACCATTTTTGGCGGCGGCACCGCGGAGATGCGGCTGACCGAGCCGGACAGCTCCGGAGACGCGGGCATCGACGTAGTGGCTTCGCCTCCGGGGAAGAGGCTGCAGAACATTTTGCTGCTGTCCGGCGGCGAGAAGGCCATGACCGCCCTGGCACTGCTGATTGCGATTTTCCGGTACCAACCGAGCCCGTTCTGCATTTTGGACGAAGTGGACGCGCCGCTGGACGAAGCCAACGTGGGACGGTTCACGCGGCTGGTCGGGGAGATGAGCAGCCAAACGCAGTTCATCATCGTGACGCACAACCGCAAGACGATGGAGACGGGCAGCGTGTTGTACGGCGTGACGATGCAGGAGCCGGGAGTTTCGAAATTGGTGAGCGTGCGCTGGGAAGGCGACGACGCACCGGTACAGAAAAAGCACACGGCTGCCGCTTCCGCAGCGTAAGACACTTAGAACCACGATTGAGGGTTTCCGTAATTTGTCCTTGCTGTTCTTCTTATCGCCGGTATTTCTTTTTCTTCCCCCGCGGAAGTATTTTTTCCACTGCAAGCGTGATTGACTTCACGTTGCGCTGCGCTAGAATGCCTTGCACTCTCGCAGGGGAAACTCTTCCGTGTCCTTCGGTGCGGCAATGCGCGTAGTTCGGGAAACGCAATTCGCGGGCATCTCGCCAGCCGCGCGCGGCAAGGTGCGCGACATTTATGATTTGGGCGACCACTTGCTGATTGTCGCTACGGACCGGCTGTCGGCGTTCGATGTGATTCTGCCGACGCCGATTCCGGACAAGGGGCGGGTGCTGACACAGCTTTCGCTGTTCTGGTTCAATCTGCTGCACGATGTGATTGCGAACCACGTGCTGAGCGCGACGGAGTTTCCACCGCAGTTTGACGCGCATCGCGACGAGCTTGCGGGCCGGTCGATGCTGGTGCGCAAGACGCAGCCGTTGCCCATTGAGTGCGTGGTGCGGGGCTACGTTTCAGGATCGGGGTGGAAGGACTACCAGGCGACCGGAAAGATTTGCGGAATTGCGCTGCCGGCGGGCTTGCGCGAGTCCGATCGCTTGCCGGAGCCCATTTTCACGCCGGCGACGAAGGCCGCGACAGGGCACGACGAAAATATTTCGTTCGAACGAGCGGCGTCGCGGATCGGAAGGGGGAGGGCGCGGCGAGTGCGCGAGGTCAGCTTGGAAATTTACCGGCGCGCTGCGGAGTACGCGGAGCCGCGCGGGATTCTGCTGGCAGATACGAAATTTGAGTTCGGGATACTGAACGACGCGCTTATCTGGATTGACGAGGCGCTCACGCCGGATTCCTCGCGGTTTTGGCCCGCCGCGCAGTACAAACCTGGCGGGCCTCAACCGTCGTTCGATAAACAGTTTGTGCGCGACTACCTGGAGAGCATTCGCTGGCCGAAAACCCCGCCTGCGCCGGAACTGCCCGCAGAGGTAGTCGCCGCAACGCGCGCCAAGTACCGGGAAGCGTATCGCGTCCTGACGGCGCACGAGTTGGAATAGCAGGTTCCGCATCGAGCGTTTGTATCTGGAGTGTGCCGTGAAGGATCAATTGGAAGGGCTTGTGAGTCAAATGGTGGAGCGGGGAATTCTCTTCGACGAAGCGGTCGGGGAGTTCGAGAAGAAATTCATCAAAGGCGTGCTGGAGCGCGTGAACGGTAATCAATCGCGGGCGGCGCAAGTCCTGGGCATTCACCGAAACACATTAAGCCGCAAAATCACAGAGTATAAGCTCGATCACGGGAATCGCAGCGGGCGCTGAGGTCAAATTCCGACACATCGCTGCGTGGCGGCGTCTCATGCAAGAAAAACGGCTTGCCAGAATTTCCGGCGAGCCGCTAGATTTAGCAAGGGCACTACGTCGAGATCCTTCGGCCCGACCCGGCGGCTAGTATCCCAGGGTAAACGCAGCGCCGGGCCTCAGGATAACAACTAGATAGGCCTAGCTGCGGCCGGGCTTTTTGGTCGGGCGCTTCTTGGTGGGAGCCTTCTTCTCTTTTTCTTTCGGGATGTCCTCGGCGTTTACCTTGGCTTTGTCCCAGTGCAACATGAAATTGGGATCCGGATCGTAAGCCACGAGCGTGCCAGTAAAGCGCACGGGGTTATCCTTTTGGAGCGTGGCAGCTTCGGGCTGACCCACGACTTTGACATCCATGTCGGGCGTGGTCTTGGCGTCGAACTCGGCATCGCTGGTGACAAAGGCGACCTTCAACTGCACGGCGTCACTCCCAGCAGCGACCTCGATCAACTTGCCTGGGACATCCGGAAATTCCAGGCCGCAGGACGCCAGCCAGGTGATCTTGGCTTTGTCGCCTCCGGCTCGGAGGTCGGCAATCACGGAAGCGATGGTCATGTCCTTGCGTGCGGCGTCAAGATCGGCGGAGCTCGCTAGCTTATAGCTTGCCGGACGCTCAGCGGAACTGCCGGCCAACTGCAGGAGCTCGTTGAGTTCGGCGTCGGTCAGGGTGTCGCAAACGTTGCCACCTTGATAGTTGGCGATGAGCTTGCGGAGGTAGGTCTTGACCTGGTTGGATTGCTGCTGGTTAGCGTTCTTGGCCGTGACCGCTCTCGCGAAATACCAGAAGGCTTCCATCTGCTGCGGCGGATTCATGGCCATGTAGGCCTGGCCGAGCTTGAAGGTGGTGATGGCATCATCCGCATTGAGCGCCAGCATGGCTTTGTAAGCGTCAATAGCCGTCTGATAGTCTTTCTGCACCATCGAGCAGGTAGCCACGGTATAGTTGAACACCGTGGTGGGCTGCTGCTTTTGCTTGTTGAAATCGGCTTCGCTCATGGCATCGGGCTTCTTGAGCTCGTTCAGGGTCTTCAAGCCGGCCTTTGCGGACTCACAAGCCTTGGCCGCCAGATCCTTGGCGGCGGCATCCGGCTCGCCCTTCGGCTGCGGGGTGTTGGTATAGGCAAAGGCGCGAGCGTAATAAGCGGAGTAACGCGTCGGAGGGTCGGCCTTGTCACCCAGGGCTAGGAGCTTGTCAGCGTATTCCATCACTTTCGGCCAATTCTTGAGTTGGCTGTGGGCGTTGAAATAGAGCGAATAGACATAAACGAGCAGGGCGGAATTCGGATACTTGGAGACGAAGTCATCGAGCAGCTTGATCTGCTGGGTAGGGTTCCTCTCCGCTTGAGCCGCCTGGTAGGCGTTGTATTCCGCCATGGTGTACTGCTGCTTGGCGCCACTGGCGGCATCCTGACCCGCGGGTGCCTTCGCATGTGCGTTGAACGCACCGTCGATGGTGAGGCAAAGCGCCGCCACTACCGCGACTCCGGCCACTCTACATGTTCGATTCATTCGATTCTCCTCGCTCCATCTCCGAGTCCTGTTACTTGCGCCCGTACACCCCGGAGTGCACGTGTTGGGGATTACGTTGGTTCGGAAAACTTTGGGATTATAGGAAAAGCGCACGTAAATCCGCAAGGCGTTACTGTACAGGGACCTATGTATCTTGCATGATTGCATCCTGGCATCCTGCAACGTGCCGCTTGCGAGTTCAGCACGAAAGGCCGTCCCTGCACTGAATGATAAGATGAGTTTTGCACGAAAAGGGTCGCCCGAACCAGGAAGAATTGTGATGGCCGGAACAAACAAAACGAATCGACAGGAATCCAGTAGGCCGCTGACGCAGCGGGTAGCGCTAGTCACCGGAGGAAGCCGCGGCATCGGCCGGGCCATTGCTTTGCGACTGGCAAGTTTGGGCGCTTCGGTGGCAATTTGCGGGCGGGACAGCAAGGCCCTGGAGGCAACGTCGGCGGAGCTGGCGCAGGTGACAGAACGCAGGTTGGCACAAACGGCGGATGTCACTCGCCCGGAGGACATCGGCCATCTGGTGGCGCAGACCGAGGCGAAACTGGGACCCATCGCAATCCTGGTCAACAACGCGGGGATTGGGCTGTTCGGTCCGGCGCATGAGAAAACCGAAGCGGAATGGGAGCGCGTCCTGAACACCAATTTGAAAAGCGTTTTCCTGGTGTCGCGGGCGGTGGCACCTTCGATGATTCGAGAGGGGCGAGGCGACATCATCAACATCAGCTCTCTGGCGGGGCGCAATGTGTTTGCAGGCGGCGGGCTTTATTGCGCGTCGAAGTGGGGTGTGCAGGGGCTAAGCGCTTGCATGGCGGAGGATTTGCGGGACCACGGCATTCGCGTGAGTGTCATTTGTCCCGGGAGCGTGGCCACGGAATTCTCGGGGCGCGCGGCGAAAGATGTAGCGAAGGCGCTGAAGCCGGAGGACGTGGCGCACGCGGTGGCGGCGGTGGTGACGCAGAGCGGGGGGAGTTTTCTCAGCGAGATCCACGTGCGGCCGCTGCGGAAATCCTAAGATATATTGTGTCTTGACAATCATCGTTACAACAGCTATTGTGAAGTATGAGCAAGGGAAGAAAACAGCGGACGGCGTTGCCCGTGGAGGATCAGACTTTCATCGCGCTACTCAAGGCCGCGGACACCCTGGCGCAAGAGGCGGAACAGCTCCTGAAAGCCAACGGGCTGACCGGGGCGCAATATAACGTGCTGCGGATTTTGCGGGGCGCGGAGCCGGAAGGGCTGGCGTGCCGTACGATTGGCGAGCGCATGATTTCGCATGACCCGGACATGACGCGCCTGCTGGATCGCATGGAGAAGCGCAGCCTGATCACCCGTCAGCGCCAGAGCGATGATCGGCGGGTGGTGAAAACGCGGATAACGTCAAGCGGTCTGGAGATTCTGAAGCGGCTGGAACAGCCGATCCGCGAACTGCATAAACGCCAGTTCCATCACATGCCGGCGGCGCGGGTAAGAACTCTAGCGGGCTTGCTGGGCGAAATTCTGCAACGAAGCGGCGAACACGATTTTGCAGGTCAGGTCAAGTAACCATCGTTCTTTAGAAAAGGAGAAAAGGGATGAGCCATTTTGCAGCTCGCATAGGTATCACCGCAACACTCGCAGCCGTACTCGCACTGCCGGGGCATGCCGCGAATTCCACGTGGCAAATCGACCCGAACCATTCCGCCGCGCAGTTTGCCGTGCGCCATCTGACGATTTCCACGGTGCGCGGAGCTTTTACGAAGGTGAGCGGGACAGTGCAGTTGGACGATAAGGACATCGCGAAGTCCTCCGTAGACGTCACGATTGATGCGGCCTCCGTGGACACGCGCGTGCCGGATCGCGACAACGATTTGCGCAGCGACCATTTTTTTGACGTGGCCAAGTATCCGACGATCACGTTCAAATCGAAAAAGGTGGAACAGGTTGGCGCGGGAAAACTCCGGATCACCGGCGACCTGACCATTCATGGGACCACGAAAGAAGTGGCGTTGGACGTCGATGGCCCCACGCCGCCAGTGAAGGATCCCTGGGGCAACCAGCGCGCGGCGGCTATGGCGACCACCAAAATCAACCGCCAGGATTTTGGAGTGAAATGGAACGCCACGATGGACAACGGCGGGGTGGTGGTCGGCGATGACGTGACGATCACGATTGACGTCGAGCTGGTGCAGAAGGCAGCAGCGAAGTCGGGCGACTGAACCGGTCGGTGGGCTTCTAGAAACGCGCGGGCGGCCGAATGTAGCGCCCGCGAACCTTTGTTCATCCAACCGCAAGCCAGATTGAGAGTAGAGATCCATGCACAAACCGGCTCCGACCGAAATTCCGATTCATGAGCTGATCCGCGAGCGGTGGAGCCCGCGGGCGTTCGCGGACAAGAGCGTGCCGCCCGAAGTTTTGCGCAGCCTGTTTGAGGCGGCGCGTTGGGCGCCCTCCAGCAACAATGAACAGCCTTGGGTCTATCTAATGGCGACGAAAGAGGACGCGGAGAACTTCGCGAAGATGGTCGGCGTGCTGGTGGAGTTCAATGCCAATTGGGCGAAGCACGCGC